>SDBU01006328.1_pt1 | contig 13946 bp, 5 predicted proteins | sample 2277071 | NCBI WGS metagenome assembly SDBU01 (sample SAMN10397929, study PRJNA504765) | marine sediment metagenome | isolation source: marine sediment core GS08_GC12, 126 cmbsf | place: Arctic Ocean: Gakkel Ridge, Loki's castle | collected 2008
AGCTTCAACGACAAGTTGGTGGGCTTCACATCGACTTCCGATGACAGAAACCCCCCGTCAGAGCCCCCGTTTGAGCTCACCATCTGTGGCACCGCAGGTCATGTGGGTGTGATCGGGTGTGGTTGGCCCACTGATCCAGTGCTCCACGTAAACGGTGGTGAAGGCGATGGCTGCTATGAGATCGTCGCCACCAACAAGGGTGCCGATAAAACCTGGGCGGCTGGTGCATGCGTTACCTGGTCGGGTGGTCGAGACAAGCCGAGGAGCCCAATCAGTCCATGTAAGGGCTGTTCGATTGAGAAGCCTATCGGCAAGTCGCCATTAATCGGTGGCATTTCCGATGGCAGAGTCAGTGATACGAGCGGGGGCAGAAGTGGCTCCTCCGGTAGCGCTGGAACTAAAAGCGTAAACAAGGGTGGCTCAGATCACAACCGCACCAAGACGCGTGGCTTGAGTTGATTCGTGGAATGCGAATATCGGCGACAGTTACGGAGATGTAGGGGAAGGACAAAAAACTGAAGAGAGGGAGGGGCTTGTGTCCCTCCCCTTCTTCTTAAAAAAACAAGGGAGTTCAGGGATGAGCGTTAGAAGGAAAAACCGGAGAAGAGGGAGAGAGAAGATGACCAAGAGTAATGAGGCGAGCAAGTTAATACGGTTAATAGCTGTCTGTAGTTTCATGATAATGGCGACGGCGCTGGCGCCGTCAGGGGCGAGCGCAGAGCCCCGCACGGACTTTACGCCGGAGCTCACCGTCTCCTCCTCCACCTACCGGGCCGGCGCTCACCCCGACCTCACCATAGAGATGCACAAGACCCGGGCCAAATGCCTCGAGTGGGACTTTTCAGGCTGGTTCCCAACATGCCCAGATATCTACATAGAGCAGAACTTAAAGAAGGTCACCACCCACTTCCCCCCGGGCCTTGTCACCGACGCAAACGCCGCTCCCTACTGCGATCCGGTAAACCTGGAGGAGGGGTCGGGCATGCCGAAGTGGGTTTGCCGCAACACGGCCGCCCGCGTGGGGATCGTGCGAGTCACCGCCCAAGCCTGCGATGAGATCATCGGTAACATGATGCGATACTGCTTTCCAGCGGGGTTTGACGGCACACCAGTCTATGACGATGTGCTCGGCGTTGCCTACAACGCGCGCCCCCGAACAGAGGGACCCCACGCCGGAGAGCAGGGGCACATAATCGTGCTGTGGACCCAAAATCCTGACGTACTAAACGAAGCCTCAGTGAAAATGGACCTGAGCGTCGTTATGCGCGAGTCCGGCGACGGCATCGACACCGTGGGCGACGACATGCCGGATGCGGTCCCCATGGGCGATGGCGCCATTCTGGGCCAGATCGTGGACATGGTTTTCACCCTTGAGGGCTCGACCGAGCTGGAGAAGGGCCACCCCTTGATCACCAACCCCACCTTCTGCGATCCCCAGACGGTCGACGTGGAGTACGTGGGCTACAAGGACAACTCAAGTATTACAGAGCCGGGAAACCCATTTAGCTCCATCCCTGGCTCGGGCGACGGTAACGTCGTCAAGGATTCCGCCCCCTATCAGGCCACGAACTGCGATGAGCTTCCCTACGAACCGACCTTCACCACAAGTGCGAGCACCTACGCCCCGGGGGCTGCTCCTGCGATCTCCACCGTGATAGCCCAAAAGGACGGCGAGGCCACGACGAAGAAGACGGTCGTGACACTGCCCAAGGGGATGGGCGTAAATTTGAAAAACACCTTGAAGCCTTGCCCACCCGATGCGCTCGCGAAGTGGGACTGCCCAGAATCATCCCTTATGGCCACGGCCGAAGTGGAGTCGAAGCTCCTCCCCATAGGGGACACCTTGAAGGGCAACACCTACCTGACGGACAAGGAGGGCAACAAACTGGGAGCCTCGCTACTCCTGAAGGGCTTCGTTAACTTGAGGATCGACGGCAATGCGAACATATCGAAGGACGGCTCGATCAAGCTCGTCTTCGACAACCAGCCCGCCATGCCGACGAGCAGTATCAAGCTCAACTTCCTTGGAGGAGAGAAGGCCCTCCTTACAAACCCGAAGAGGTGCGTGCCCCTGACCACCAAGGCCGAGTTCACCTCCCACTCGGGGAAGACCCACACCGTCGAGACCTCGATGGGGAAAATCTCTGGCTGCAAGGACCCGACCTTCGAAGTGGAGCTCTCCGAGAAGGGCCGTGGCAAGCGAACCGCGGTTGTGTTGGAGGTCCGATCGGATCAGAAGCCGATCAAGGAGGTCAAGTTCGGCCTGGCGAGGCACTTGAAGTGGACGAACAAGGGCCTGGGCAAGAAGCGCAAGCGCGGCGTCATCAGCGTCAACTCAGACGCGGGCACACAGGAGGCCGCCCTCAAGCTCGGCCAAGGTGTGAGGCAGAAGAAGAAAAAGGCCATAAACCTAACGACCAACTCATCGTTGAGCGCCAATCTCTACCGCCAGCGCTTCGACAGAAAGGGAGTTAAGGTCTTCAAGCACCGGGCCAACAAACGCGACAAGAGACTCAAGAAAAAGACCATGCCCAAGAACATGCTATCGCTGAAGTCCCTGCCCAACGATGACCTATCAGTGGTCACGGTGGAGCTGAACCCGGACGAGACCAAGTTCATCAAAACACCGAAGAGGTGCAAGAGGCTCTACTGGCTGGCGATCGTGAAGACCGAGGACGGCTCCAAGTACTACCTGAGGCCGGAACAGCCCGCCAGACTCGGCTGCGATAAGTCGAAGAAAAAGAAGAAGAAGAAGACGTCGAAGAAGAAGTAGTGAGGGCGCGGCAAGACGCGTTAATGATCGCTTAGGGAATAACAAACAAAGGGGGATCATGCGAAAACAAAGCATTGTTACGACGGCATGTATCACGCTGGTGGCTTTTTTTGGGTTGAGTGCGCAGGCACTAGCCACTCACGGCGTGCACGACCCCGGCTGTGACCAGTACGACGGCAACCACACTGCAGCCATCTATGGGTTCCTGGCGGATACACCCGACAGCCATGTGGAGCACGAGGTCTCGAGCGTGACGTCCAGCGGCTACTCCTGCGGCTCGTTCCTCGGGCCTCAGGGCACAACCGAGGGCGACGACACCCTGTATAACCACGCCGATATCTCCCTGCCGCGTGGTGTCGAGATCGCCGACTCAGACAGCGTCCCGCTCCGCACCTACGCCGGCGAGGTCTGGGGCAGCTTCTTGGCCCGCTTTCCCGATGGTAGACCTCGCTTGTTCGGCGGCGAGAACCCCGACCCATACCCGATCGGCGTTCCAGGCGTGGTGTTTACCGACCACAAGAAAAGATGCGTGCTCGAGCGGATTCGGGAGATCGTCGGGGAGACCCCGCAGGGAGCTATCGTATCCTGCCTGAAGATCCACAATCCCTTTGGCTGGGGCTGGGCATGGGCCACCCGCGATCAAGGGGGTAACTACTCACTCACGATCGGCCCGTTGCACTCCCCTGGCATCACGGTCGGCCCGGGTGTCACCTACGGCTCTCTGTATCTCTGCGGCTACTACGGCCCTGTCGTCCCGGACCCGGTAGTTGACCCGCTGACCCGGGATGACTGCGGCACGGACGGGCAGATCCAGGCGAGAAACGGGGACGCCTCGTTCCCCAACTGCGAAAACGGCAACGGCGTCATCACAATCGCCTCCACCATGTATAACGGGACGGTCACGCCGGAGGCGACGAGGTGCATCGAGTGGATGGATGCGCCCGATACGACCATCACGGATCATCCACCGTCAGTTACCGGTGACACTCTCGCCGAGTTCCAGTTCACCAGCGATGTGCCGGGCAGCGACTTTCGCTGCGAGCTTGACGGCGAGGGCGAGGGCGACTGTAACAGCGGCTCTGAATCCTACGACGTAGAGCCCGGTGAACACGAATTCTGCGTCTACGCCATCAGCCCGAGCGGAGCGGAGGACCCAACACCCGCCTGCTACACCTGGACCGTCATAGTCACGACCGACGAATGCGACGGCGACCCCTACGAAAACGACTTCCTTGTACACGACTTCACGGTCGAGACCCCCGACAGCCAGACTGCCTGGATCGCCTCGCGTCTGAGTGCGAGCGCCCTTGTGTGCGGCACGACCCTTGAGGCGTCCGGCCAAGGGACGGGCACACTCACCGACCACATCGACATAATGGAGCCGGCGGGTGCCTGGCCGACCTACACCGGCCCTTACAGCGGCGTCCCTGTTGCCTCATACGCCGGAAAGCTGCGGGCGCGGATGGAGACCCACACTGATAGCGGTGACCCAACATACGAGGTGGCAGTGGCAAATCTTACGGTCGAGCCCCTGAGCATCCGCAGCCTGGGCAGTAACTCCCCCATAGAGGACAACTGCAACCGCGAGGCTGAGGAAGTCCAGATCGAGCCAGACTACACCTCTGGTCTTATCATCACCTGCTTCATTGCCAGGTCCATTCCCGGCTCCCCCATACAGTGGCACAGCTGGATATGGGGAGCCATCTCAAGAGAGCGTGGCTGCCAGGGAATATGCCCAGTGCGGTTCTACCTGACCTTGGGCCCCATCCACTCCGAGAGTTCCAGGCCCACCGGACTGACCAAGGTTGAGGAGTTAACCATCTGCGGCTACGCCGGCGATGTGCTCGGCGACGACTGCGGCACGAACCCGTTGCGTAGGCTGCACAGAAACGGGGACGCCTCGTTCCCCAACTGCGAAAACGGCAACGGCACCTACAAGATAACCGCCACAAGGCGAAGTGGCGCAACGACAACTGACATGCCCGGATCAACGTACTGCGTCCCCTGGGCGCTGGATTTCAGATGGATCGGCGCCGGCCAGATCAAGCCCCGTCCTCCGGGTGGGCGCTGCCTCACATGTGCTGTAAGACCTGATAAGTAATCGGCTTCACATAGTTTTTTTCACTGAGTTCACACCAGTTCCATAAGCGAATCAACCTGTCTAAACGACCTCTCCATCCCCCGCCTTCGAAGATAAATGTTTGTCAGGATCGCCTTCCTCAAGTGTCGAGACAGGGTGATGGGATTCGCTCAAGGTCAAGATTTGCAAAAAAACAGTCACAAATTATCGGTAAATGGTTCGTATATGAGTACGTACGTCATAAAAAAATAAATTGTTCTGGTAGGAACGGAAGCCAAAGGGGAAGCACATGCTCAGGTCACAAACTCAGGTAAAAACACTTTCGGCAGCTCTTGCGTTTGGAGTGTTGGCCGCGATATTCGCTTTCGCTGGATCAGCTCGAGCGGAGCTGCCACAGGAGCAGGGCAGCCTCGACTTACAGACCCAGGCAAACGTACGGATTACGTTCGGCTCCGAACTCAATCTGAGAGCGCCTAGTGTCGCCGGCGCCGGCGATGTCAATGGCGACGGCATAGACGACTTAATCGTGGGCGCGTCCGCTCCCCCCACCATGCCTTATATGCCCAACATTTCTTCAGGTGCAGCATTCGTCGTCTTCGGCAAAGAATCCCTCGCAGCGGTCGATCCTGGGCAGCTTGGTGAGGACGGCTTTCGCATCGATCCCGCTACCCCCGGGTTCAGTTTCGCATCGGCTTCAGGTGCCGGAGATGTCAACGGCGACGGCTTGGCGGACGTGATCGTCGGCTCGAAACGCGAGGGTGACGTTGCGCGCCCTAGCTCTGGTGCCGCCTTTGTCGTCTTCGGCAAGTCCTCTTCCGATACCGTTAATGTGGCTGATTTTAGCCTGCCCGGCAATAGTGGTGGCTTTCGAATAAGGGGCGCCGAGATCGATGGCGGCACAGGCTTTTCGGTCGCGGGCGCCGGTGACATCAACGGCGATGGCTTGGCGGACTTAATCGTGGGTGCATACGGAGCCAGGAACAACGGTTGGCTTTCGGGCTCCGCATCGGTAGTTTTCGGCAAAAATGACAACACAGAGACGGTCGACCTGGCTGGGCTGGGAGACGGCGGCTTCCGTATTGACGGTGCCGGGACGCGCGACTACGCGGGCATCTCAGTGTCCGGCGCAGGTGACGTGAACGGTGACCGGCTGGCCGATGTCATCGTCGGTGCTCCCTACGCCGATGGCAATGGACGCAACAACACCGGCTCCGCATACGTCGTCTATGGCAAGGACTTGAGCGATACTGTCAATCTGGGCAACCTCGGAGACAGCGGCTTTCGCATAGGAGGAGCCGAAGTCGGTGACAACACAGGCATCTCTGTCGCAGACGCCGGTGACGTAAACGGTGACGGCCTCGCCGACGTGATCGTCGGAGCTCCCTACGCCGACCACAATGGGCGCATCGACTCCGGCTCTGCATACGTCATCTATGGCAGGGACTCAAGCGATGAGGTCGACGTGCGCAGCCTCGGAAATGGCGGCCTTCGCATCAACGGCGCTGCGGGCTTGCAACCGGGTTGGGCCTCTGGCTACACCGATCTGGCGGGCTACTCGGTCGCCGGTGCCGGCGACATCAACGGCGACGGCACAGACGACGTAGTAATTGGTGCACCTGGCGCTTACCCCAACTACCCCCCGGAAGGCTGGGCAATCTCGTACGGCGCTGCCTATGTTGTCTACGGCGGCTCCCCCACCACCGATATCGATCTGGCGACACTCGGCACACGCGGCATCCGCATGGACGGTGACGGCAGTGACTACAACTCGGTAGGGTGGACAGTATCCGGCGCAGGTGATTTCAACGGCGATGGCCAACCGGACGTGGCCGTCGGCTCAACGGTTGGCTCTTTCTCCGCCGCAACATCTCACTCGGCCTACGTTGTCTACGGCTTCGAGTCGGAGAACATTGATCCTGTTGATCCTGATGATCCTGTTGATCCTGATGGTCCCAAGCCTGCACCCAAGGCCCAAGCAATAAGCGGCCAGCCCGATTCCTGCACAAGGGTTTTGTATGAGAATAGGCTGGAAGTCCCGCGAGAGGTGCGACTTGCCGCTCTCGTCAGTGGTAAGGGCATCAAGGTAAAGGCCTCGGCAAACCGGCAAAGCTCGGGCGAGCTGAGGGTCGAGATCACCGGCAGGAAGGCGCGCTATTACAAGGTGTTTGGAAAGCTCACCCGCAAGAAGGACAAGACCCTTGCAAGAATGAATGTCACGGTCGGTAGTGATTCCGATGATCTCTACCTTGTGGCCAGCGGCAAGGCCCGTAAGCTGATCAAACGAGCGCTTCGCCTGAAGAATGCCCCGAAGGATACAAAGCTCAAGGTAAGCCTTGTCACGCATTCTGTTGCCAAGCCGAGCCTGAAACGCCTGAACACGCAAACGGTGAGAGCATTGAGGCGCGGCAAGATCAAGCGCACAGATACGTATGTGAAGACTCGCCGAGTTGTGGATAGATCCCCGTGTGGAGCGCCCCTTGTCGCCAAGATCAAGGGACCAAAGCAGATAAAGCTCTCTTCCCTTATCACTCGCAAGGGCGAAAAGGGCAGCGGCACCAATGTGCACGTAAGTTGCTCCGATGACTGCACGGCAACAGTCGGTTACAGGCTCTGGGGCCGCTACGAAGTGGGCTTAAAGTTCAGAAGGCCGGGTCAAAAGGAAGGCAGGGTGCTTTCCACTCGCAAGGTGAGCCTGAAGGCCGGGGAGAGCAAGACGCTCAAGCTGGACGGCATCAACTCGAAGAGGCTGCGCACGCTGTTGGTGCGCGGAGCAAAGAAGAAGCGCTACAAGCATATTAAGTTCAAGTACTCAGTTGAGACACGTACTGAAGATGGAAGAAGCGATTCCAGCGCGGGTACTACAAAGGTGCGGCTCAGATTTAAATAGATTTGCGTCGTATACATCCGCCGAACCCCAGGAGGCGGCCCAAGCGCCACAAGCCCTAGTTAGAAAAAGACAGAGCGAGATGAGCGAGCTTCTCCCTCTGTCTCCCCTCCCCTCTCACAAATCCTGTCAGGATCGCGGCCTCTGTGTGTCGATATAGGGCGAGGGATGCGGTTCCAGTGAAACCGCTCTTACAAAAAGGGGGAGGAGAAAAGTGCGAAGGAATGTGTTTTTCGCCATCGGCATTATCACGCTCGTGGCCTTTTTGGGCTTGAGAGCGCCTGCCCAGGCGATCCCGCCTATTGACCTTTTGACCGATTTCGATGTGCGAATCGACGGGGAGTCTTGGCTATCGGACTGCTTGCTCGGGCCCTGCCTTGGCACCGGCCACAGTGTCTCCAACGCAGGCGACGTAGACGGTGACGGGCTCGACGACGTGATCGTCGGTGCCTTAGGCGCCGCCAACAACGGCCGCGAGAACTCCGGCTCCGCATACGTGATCTACGGCCAACCTCAGCCAACTGACGTCGACCTGGCAAGCCTCGGTGCGCAAGGCTTTCGCATCGACGGCGCCGCGGCAAATGACCATGAGGGTGTGTCCGTCTCCGACGCTGGCGACGTAAACGGCGACGGGCTCGATGATGTGATCGTCGGTGCCTTCGACGCCGCCAACAACGGCCGCGAGAAGTCTGGCTCCGCGTATGTGATCTACGGCCAACCCCAGCCAACTGACGTCGACCTGGCAAGCCTCGGTGCGCGAGGCTTTCGCATCGACGGCGCTGTGGCATATGACCATGCGGGCGTATCCGTTTCCGACTCCGGCGACGTAAACGGCGACGGGCTCGATGACGTGATTGTCGGCTCCTACTGGGCCGATAACAACGGCCGCGAGAAGTCTGGCTCCGCATACGTGATCTACGGCCAACCCCAGCCAACTGACGTCGACCTGGCAAGCCTCGGTGCGCGAGGCTTTCGCATCGACGGCGCCGCACAGTCCAACCAGGCAGGCTATTCGGTTTCGGGCGCTGGCGACGTAGACGGTGACGGACTCGAGGACGTGATTGTCGGTGCTCCCGCCAACGGCAACATCAACCACATCCACTCTGGTTCCGCATACGTCGTGTTTAGCGACTCAAACGACTCAGGCACAGTCGACCTCGCCGGCATCGGGACGCCGGGCAATAGAGAGGGATTTCGTATGGACGGAGCCGCACACTTCGACTTTGCCGGCGGGTCCGTCTCCAATGCAGGCGACGTAGACGGTGATGGACTCGAGGACGTGATCGTCGGTGCCATCGGCGCCAACTCCGCTTACGTCGTCTTCGGCAAGTCTGGCAACGGACATACTGTCTACCTGGCTGATTTCGGTACAGCGGACAACAGGGAAGGCTTTCGCATCGACAGCGCCGCTGCATATGACAATACGGGCGCGTCCGTCTCCGACGCCGGCGACATAAACGGCGACGGACTCGCCGATGTGATCCTTGGTTCTATTTGGACCGATAACAATGGCCGCGAACACTCTGGCTCAGCCTCTGTCGTCTTGGGTAAGTCAGATAGTTATGAGACAGTCGATCTGGCCAATTTTGGAACCCCCACCAATGGGGAAGGTTTTCGCATCGACGGTGCGGCTTCCATGGACGAAGCGGGCGTCTCCGTCTCAAGTGTCGGGGATTTCAACGGCGACGGCTGCATCGACCTAATCGTCGGCGCTCCCTCTGCCGACAATAACGACCGTGAGGACTCAGGCTCCGTCTACATCGTTTCCAGTTGCCCTCAACCGGAGGTCGACCCCGCCTGTAACCCCCACAACAACCAACTCTCCACCCACGACTTCGACATGGACACACCGATCACATACAGAGACCATGGGATGTCCAGCCTCACAGGAGAGTTCCTTGCCTGTGGCACTGCGATCAACAGCACGGATGGCACATATGAAGAAAACGGTTCAGGATCACAGTTCGTGCGTTTCGATATAGAGGCGCCACCCGGTGTCTGGGCACGTGGATTCGGTACCTATGTCAACGCGTACTTCGAGGACTTCTATGCCGGTAATGTGGATGTGAACCTGATCACTTGGTCTGGTAGCCCCACCAGCTCCACGGTCTTTCAACCCAACACACAGTTGGAGCTGAGAGTCGACACGCTAACCACAAACGACTGTCCGGTCGATGCCACCACCTGTTACCGCATGCAGACTACAGAAGGCGGTGTCTCTGCACACGGCTCAGTCTGGGTAACAGAAGACAGTGGTATCTATACCTGGACGATCGGTGAGTTACGCAACGATACGACTTCATCTCCGGTGGGTATCTCGAAGGTGAACTCAATTCTCTTCTGTCGTAGTGTTAACTACCCAGATCAGCGTGGATGCGACAACGGGACCGGTCGTGTTCCACAGAGGAACGGTGATGTCTCTGTTCCTGACTGTAATGGCGGTGCCGGGCCTGAGGGCATATACACGCTTACAGGCACCAATAGAGATGGTCAGGTAACTGCCCCGTCAGAGACGTGTGTTGCGTGGTACCCGTCCCCGCCTAAGTGCAAGAGGGGCGATCGTAGGTGCAAGAAGAAACCGCGCAGGCCTCGTAGATGGTAGGTAGTTGACCAGGTACTTGCTCGATGCACTGAGCAAGTACACAGATTTGTTCGTAAGCCGCAGAGGGAGAAGCGTGAGCTTCTCCCTCTGTCTATCCCCCACTCCATCAACTGTCTTGTCAGGATTGTGGTTCCCGTGTGTCGAGACAGTGTGAAGGACAGGTTTACAGAGACTTAGGAAGCTCAGGCATCAGGAAAATATTCCATAAAACAACGAGTCAAGCGTCTATCAGAGGCGAGCAACGGGGGAGAGACGATGGGTAACTTTTCGAGGCAGGCAATTTTGATGGTCATATGCGCCTTTGCGGTGCTCGGGGGGCTGGCAGTTCCGGGCTACGCCGGCACGCCCGACTGGAATCAGTACCAGCATGACGCTGCCCACAGTGGCCGGAACCCGAACGCTATCGGACCGATCTGGCCGCGAGTCGTGCCCGGTTGGCCGGTGGACTGTCCGGACTGTTTCGCGATTGGCGGCGCGGGGCCCATCGTATCCAAGGTCGTCCTGCCCGACGGCGAGAGCACCACGGGTGTCTTCTCGGGCACCTCCAACGAACGACACAAGGTGTACGGCTTCGATTCCCGCGGTCGCACGCTGCCCGGCTGGCCGGTTGATGTCAATCAGGGCTGGGGTGGCACCAGGGGATACCCAGCGATTGGAACCGCCGAAGGCCGGCGAGCGATCTTCGCAGTTGATCGAGGCCCCCGATTGGCGCAGCTATACGGAGTTGGTATCAACGGAGAGCTTTTGGGCGGCAGTTGGCCCTGGACAGCGGGTCCAGACCCCTACGCTTCTGCCTACTACGGTCCGACTCTGGCCACCGACTCAAATGGTGAGCAGACCATATATGTTCGCGTTCAGGCAGGCAGCAGCGAGAACTTCCTAATCTATGCGCTCGACTCCTCCGGTGCCGTCAAGCGCGGCTGGCCGGCTGACAGTGGGTCGGGGGAAAGCGGCTGGTTCAGCCCCGCGCCCGACTCGCCGATCGTGGCGCCCGACGGAAGCGTCTACGCGAAATCCGCCGAGGGGCCCTATGGCGATGAGCGCAGCGGCAAGCTGCTTGGCTTTATGCCGTCCGGCGACCCCAAACCCGGCTGGCCGTTCAGGTTTCCCAATGGCCAGCGTCTGCGGAGCACGAACCCTGCTGCCGGCGACAACAACACCGTATACGTCGCGACGAACTACTCGGCGGATAGTGGCCAACCGAATTGGCTCACCACCCTCCGCGGCTATCTCTACGCCTTTTCGCCGGCCGGCAGAGTCAAAGCAGGCTGGCCCAGGGAGGTGCCGGGCATGGCATTCGGCACGCCAGCGATCGCCGCCGACGGGACCGTCTACTTCCTTGTGGCGCGACCGATTAGCACGGCGCCAGAAAACGATGCCGGCGTCCTAATCCACGTTTACGCCTTCTCCGAGCGGGGCGAGCCAAAGCCGGGATGGCCCAAGAAAGTCCATACTTGCGATAGTGGTCCCATGTCCGCGCCCGTGTTCTGGGGGCTTGCGCTTGACCGCGCGGGCAACGTCTTCGTTCCGGGTGGGACCAACAACGTCTTATGCAACGAAGGCTCGGAGGACGACCGCACTGCTTTGCTGCACGGCTTCAGCCCCCGGGGCCGGTCGTTACCCGGCTGGCCACTACGGCTACCCAACGGGTCTCCCCTCCTGACGCCGGCACTCGGCAACGACGGAGTACTTTACGCCCTTGGTGCGTCTGAGGACAGCCTGCAGCTCTACGCGATCAGATCCGGCAAACGTCCGCGACGCTGCGACCCGCGCTTGAGCGCCCGCCGCTGCCCGCCGCGCCTCATTAAAGGCAGCGTGGGCAAGCTGCGCGCCGTAGGCAAGGGTCGCCGCTGACCACAGCCCTGCATTACATAGCGTATTTCCTCCAAGCTCCCTGTATGGGGATTGGGATATCTAACGTGATGAACGTGGATGGCAAGCGCAGCGGGCTCTTTAGTAGACGTTGAGCACGGTCTTTCCTGGACCATGCCATGAAAAAATAGATAGACGATCAGGTGTCACAAAAACCCCCCTGATGGATCTAGAGATAGTTGAGAGGTATTTTTTGGTGAGGCACCAAATCACCCAAGGATGGTTGTGCGGTTCCTCACGGGTAAACGAGAGTGAGGAGAGCACCTTGAAGAAATTAAGCCTATTGGTTGGAACCTGTATCCTGCTGGTTGCCTTTACATCCCTAAGCGCCCCGGCGTTCGGTGATCACATAAGAGATCCTGGCTGCAACGAGAATCCCTACGACAACGGCTTTCAGATCCACGACCTTGATATTTATAACGCCGCCGGTGACAACACCACTGCGCACGAGACTGCAGGTATAAGCGGTGGCGCTCTGGTTTGCGGCACGGCATTAGATAGTCTCGGCGAGACTCTCAACCCCTTTGGCCCTCACTTTGGTCATGGTTGCGGAGCAAGCGGCCGGACTCCTGCGGAAGGGACAGAGACGCTTACCGACCTCGCAGTAATCGGGGTGCCGCCAGGTGTTGATCTCAACCTCACCTCTAACATGCCCGATGGTGCCCATGCGGGGACCGCCGTGCTGAACGCTGCAGCCTGTGAGCTTGGCATCGGCTTAATGAGCATCGATGAGGTGGCAGTTCAAGAAATAGAAGACAATATGCCTGACGACGATCCCGGCTTCGACCCCGACGACGACTGTCCGGATGGGCCTGAGGTCGTAGCATGCTTCTATGCCGCAGGGGCAATCGGCTACAGCTACAGCTGGTCTACCCTGGTCGGCCAGTGGCCGGACGGTAGTCCCAAGTACACACTGTCCATCGGGCCTGTTCATCCCATCGGAGATATTGGCGATGCCGGCATAACCCACATCAAGAACTTCTCTCTCTGTGACTACATCGGTTCCGTGGGCGGGGGAGCCTGCGGAGACGGAGCCAACCCGGACGGGTGGCTGCAGAAGAACGGCGATCCGAGCACCTGCGATAGCAGCTCTCAATACGGTGATCCAGGTGTCTACAGGGCAAGGGCCCATAGGAGACTTGGCGACTGGACGGGCTGGGATGTGACTTGTGTTGACTGGGCACCGCCTGAGGAGCCTGACACTGTCGACCCCGCCTGCAACCCCCACAACAACCAGTTAGCCACCCACGACTTCGACATGGACACTCCGATCACGTATAGAGACCACGGAATGTCCAGCCTCACAGGAGAGTTCCTGGCCTGTGGCACTGCGATCAACAACACCGAAAGCACGTATGAAGAAAATGGTTCAGAATCGCAGTTCGTGCGTTTCGATATAGAGGCGCCACCCGGTGTCTGGGCACGTGGATTCGGTACTGGTACCGACATGTACTTCACGGACTTCTATGCCGGCAATGTAGATGTGAACCTGATCACCTGGTCGGGCTCCCCCACCAGCTCCACGGTCTTTCAACCCAATACACAGTTGGAGCTGAGAGTCGACACTGGAACTGCAAACGACTGTCCTGTAGGTGCCACCACTTGTTACCGCATGCAGACCACAGGCGACGGTGTATCTGCACACGGCTCGGTCTATGTAACAGAAGACAGTGGTATCTATACCTGGACGATCGGTGAATTGCATAACGATACGACTTCATCTCCGGTGGGTATC
>SDBU01006329.1_pt1 | contig 13943 bp, 32 predicted proteins | sample 2277071 | NCBI WGS metagenome assembly SDBU01 (sample SAMN10397929, study PRJNA504765) | marine sediment metagenome | isolation source: marine sediment core GS08_GC12, 126 cmbsf | place: Arctic Ocean: Gakkel Ridge, Loki's castle | collected 2008
AATGTTGGTATTGGTGATTCTACACCTGATGCACAATTAAAGATTGTTGGGAGTGGAAACCTTATAATTGTTGAAGATAGTGGAGGGAATACTTATTTCCAAATTAAACCCGGAAGTGAATATGGTGCTGGTGATATTGATGGTAATTTTAATGGAATGGGTTGGAAAGCGTCGTCATCTGGAAGAACATGGGAAGCAGGAGATACTGGTGGTTCTGGAAATGGAACTTTGTTTACAGTTAATGATGCTAACAAAGTTTTTAAATTTGAGAATGGGAATGTTGGGATTGGGATTTCAACTCCTGGCTATCTCTTTGAAGTTGCAGACGGAATAGAAAACGCAGTGAATCTTTCTGGGGTTTTGTACATTAATGATACTAGCAGTAATTTAGGTATTGGAGTTATTAATACAGAATATCGTTTGGATGTTTCTTCTTTTTCTGGTGTTGCTACTAAAAATGTTGTAAGATTGAAGGATATTGGTGGGAATATTGTATTTAGAATTATATCTGACTTAGACTCTGATGACGCTGAGATTCAGATAGGAGATGTTGATGGAGTATCTTCAGCTGGAACTAATTTTATTATAAATCCATCTGGAAATGCAGGTTTTTTTAAATTTGAAAATGGAGAAATTCAGATTACAGATTTATCAGGAACTTATGGAAGCGGAAGTGCTCATGTTTGCGTTTTCAATAATGGAACACTTTTCTCAAGTGAAGGGGCTTGTCCTTAAAATGAAATCAATATTAATTAAATTTAAACGAGGAGGTAAAAATGAAAGGTAAAAATATAATGTCTATTTTTATATTAGGAATATTTCTTATGACAAGTGTTTCTGCTAATTTGAATTGTTATGATTCAGATGTAACTTCTGATTTCACCGACGGAATAAATGTTTATGAACAAAGTTTTATTTCTTACAACTTAGAATATGATGAAGAGTTTCAATACACTCATTATGAATCTTGCATGAGTGATGGAAAACTAAGAGAATATTTTTGTGATGGAAAATGGGCTGCATCAGAATTTATTGAATGTGAAAATGGTTGTAGTAATGGAGTTTGTTTGAAATTATCTGAAGGGATGATATGTGAAAAAGATTTAGAATGTGAAAGCAATAATTGTATCTCTGGAGAATGTTTAGATAAATCTAAATTCGATTCTTTAATTAGTTGGTTGTTTAATAAATTTTCTAAGTGGATTTGATTTCCTCAAAATCTCTATGCGAAAAAGAGTATGAATTTAAAGAGGGATATTATGCGTGCAAAAATTCAGAAGAAAATAAATTAACAAACGCTTCGGATTATCTTTGGATTAGGGAGATGGAAGAATCGAAGGATCCGACAAAACCAAATGTTTACAGATTAGAAAATAGAAGAAATAAACCTGAATTAAAAATAACTACTTATCCTAAGTAACACTTTTAAAGTTCAAACACCTATGAAATGTGTGCCAAAACATACTCCCCCCTCTAAATCGGGAAGGGACTTTTTAGTACGCAGTCGGTGTAGCTTAGTGGTAAAGCATTGCCTTCGGGTTAAAAGACCTGGGTTCGATTCCTAGCATCGGCACGACGTGACTTGATGTCATATCACCTCTTTTATCCGAAGAAGCGTTTCCTTTCCACTTATTCTAAAAAGGAAAGGTTGGGTCGTCATTGCCCGTAAAACTTTCTTCGGTTTTTATTTTAACAAAGTTTTATAAAGTTCTTTTGATTAATTTTATTGGAAGACCATAAACAGTTTTCCTCTTTTGGGTGGGGTTTACAACAGCCCACCTTTTATAATCATGGACGACGACAAAAAAGATAAAGAAGAATTGATGAACGCATTGAAAAGATTGGTTCGTGAATCTGGACGATCTAATTTTATTATGAAAAGTGCGGTGGAACAATTGATTGTTGATTATTCTTAATTGTTAAGTGGTGACAGGTTGTTGTTTTTTGAAGTAGTTAGAACATATTAAAAAGGTTTTTTATTTAAACAGAATATGGAATGGAAGGAATGGATCGGAAAGAGAATTTTTGTTCAATTACAATCAGGTGGAGTTTATACTGGCGAAGTTATTGACGTCGATGATTCGGCTCACCCAATTGTTTTCTTAACTATTAATGATAAGTTTGGTGAGAAGGTAACTTTCGTTCAATCAGAAATAATTAAAATTAAGGAGGAGGTGAAACGATGAGTGAAAGTTTTGAAGATTTCAAAAAGAATTTTAAGATGGAGGATGCACAACAAGATTCTTTCCAGGCAACTCCAAAGAGTTCTGTTAAATTAATTAAGAATACAAAAGGAGTTCAGTGGGAAGTTAAAATTGTTCAGGGTGAGGAGAAGTTGTTGGAAGGTTTGATGATTGCGGCGGTTAATGTTCATAAGAAATTGGTGGGGGAGTTTGGGAAATGAAACAAACTGATATAGCCGACTACTTAAATAGGATTAGACAATTCAATGATACTCATTCAACTATTTTTTGCGATGTAGTTTTAGCGAGGGAATTAAAACAAAAGAGGGATGAAGATGGAAGGGGCAATTAATTCAGTTACAAAAAAATACATTATGGCATTGAGTATAGGATTAGATTCATCTTATCAATTTCCTAAAGAAGAAAAATGGTATTTAGATCCAAATGATATAATTGATTATGATAAAGAAAAAATTAAAGATGTAACTAAAATTGAGGTTGGGTATAGGAAAGGAAATGATTCAGTTATTAATTGGGCTGGCACAGAATATGCTATTGCTCCGTGTTTTTTTATAAAAAATAAAACTGATCTAGGAATCAATATTGTTCCAGAAAGTAAGGAACATAAACTTGCAAAGAATTGGATTTACAATAGGTTGATTAATAAAAACTTATCTTTTAAATTTGCAAAAATATCTAAGCCTTTTGAATATGATAATGAAATAAATATAAATGAATTGAATATTAACTATGATAAAATTGGTATTGAAGTAACTGTCAAAAACAATAAAACTCAAAGAGCAGATATAATTCTACCTTTCAAAAAATATGACAAATTATTTGGTTCAGGAATTGTTGTGGAAATTCAATTCAGTAAACAATTTGAATCTACTACTACTAAAAGGAATAATGAATGGGGTTTCAAGGGATATAGTATTTGTTGGTTGTGGAAAGATGATTTTGAAAATATTTCTGAAAACTTAATAGAATTAAAAGAAGATACAATAAAATTAGAACCGCTACAAAAAATAATGCATGAATTTGCTGAAAATAATCTTTATGATTTTAAACATAAACTTCAAGAAATTTCTAGAATGATTGAAGAAAAAATGCATGAATTGAAATATCCTTTTTTAATTGGAGAATGCAAAAAATGCAATAGAGGATATATGGCAAAAAAACAAAACAAATCTACTAAAAAATATTTTTATTCATGCAGTAATTGGCAGGAGGGATGCAAACATAGCATCAATATATTAGATGGAGAAAATTAGACTTTTAAAAGATTGGCAAACAAAAAAAATAGGTGATATTATTAATATTTCTAAAAAAGGTGCTGCATCATTCATTAAAATTGGTGCTGGAGAATATGTTGAAAAAGAAAAGAAAGTAGTTACTAATAAAACCCAGAAAGAAACTAAGGGTGAAAGTAGTGAAACAAATGAAACAAATGAAACAAATGAAACAAATGAAACAAATGAAACAAACGGATGTGTTTCATGTGTTTCATGTGTTACATGTTACAAGGACTTCAAAGAGCGTATTTTTGGAGACAATACGGCTGAGAAAATATTAAGGTTTTTAGCAGAAAATAAAGGCATCTTTACATACGATAAAATAGCACAAAATATAGGGAGAAGTGAAGGTACTGTGAGATTGGCAATTCACCGAAATAAACACTTTTTTGTTGTAACAAAGCCAAATGGCAAGGTTTGTAACACATCCTTGAAACAAACCGCAGTGGAAGAAATCAACCAAAGAATTGAGAATTATCACCAAAAAATCAAGTCCGAAAAGGAATCTGATGATAAAATTAAGAAAAAAGAAGAAGCCAAGAAACTGTCAAACGAAGCAGTAATTTTAGAATTTAAAGGATTTTGTAGTGCCTATAAAAATCTAATCAAAGATGCAATAAAATATGAGGATACTCAAATCATGATAATTGATTTTAGAAGTATAATGGAATTCTGCCCATTGATTTCAGAATTGTTATTAGAAAAACCAGAGCAAACAATTCCCTTACTTCAATTATCAGTTGAGGAACAAGGTCTATTAAAAAATTGTAGAATTAGAATTGATAACTTACCTAAGTCTGAAAAGATTTTAGTTGAAGATATAAGATCCAAAAACTTGAATAAATTCATTTCTCTTGGTGGAAAGATAATTATGTCTTCAGATGCAAGACCTCAAACTGTAAACGCTAAATTTGAGTGTCCTTCATGCGGAACAATCATTTCAGTTCTACAACAAGATAAAAAATTCAGAGAACCCTCAAGATGTTCATGTGGAAGAAGAGGGGGATTTAAATTAATATCAAAAGAAGTATTAGATACAGCTAGATTTATCTTACAGGATTTACATGAAGTCTCAACAAGTTCAACCCCTAAAAAGATAAATTGTTTTGTTAAGGAAGATTTGGCTTCTAGCCTTATTCTAAATGGGATAATTCAAGGAGGCAATGATGTAATTGTTAATGGAGTGTTAAAAGAAGTCCCAGTTCCCCTAAAAACTGGTGGACTTTCAACACGAAGCGAAATAGCTTTAGAAGTTAATTTTATTAAAATGGCTGAAGAAGAAGTTGAGTTAGATAAATTAACTGATGAAGAGATTGAAGATTTTGAGAAGATTGCATTAAGAGTAGATGAAAAAGGGCTGAGCGAATTAACTCCTTCCTTCGCACCAGTAGTTATAGGATACGAACATGTGAAACAAGCATTGATGTTATATCCTTGCAATATGTTAAACAATCCTGGGATAGATGAAGAAAGAAATAAATCAAATGTTTTGTTGATTGGTGATCCCTCAACTGCCAAATCAGTATTAGCTAAATTTTTAACGGAAGTTGTAATTGGGGCCAAGAAAGTTGTGGGTGGAAGTTCTTCAGCAGTTGGAATAACTGGTGCTGCTGTTAAAGATGAATTCCTTGGAGGATGGATGATTAATCCTGGGGCATTAGTCTTAGCTAAAGGACTTTTATTTTTAGAGGAATTAAACACGATGGCAGATGAAGAGAAAGATAAAATTCAAGACGCTATGGAATCACAGTATGTGGATATAACAAAAGCTAGTTGTAGTGGAAGATTTAAAGTTAGAACTGGAATTGTTGCTTGTGCCAATCCTATAAAAGGTCATTTTATAAGTTCAAATAACAAACAAGATTTGGTTGCTCAGTTTAATATTTCCTCACCAATTCTTTCAAGATTTGATTCAGTATTTTTATTTCGTGATGTTCCAGATAAAGATAAAGATTATCAAATAAGTATGAATATGATGAAAAGAAAAAACAAATCATTAAATTCTGAATTTAATAAACACTTTCTCAAGAGGTTCTTTTTTTATACACAACATCGACCAGAACCAAAGTGGGATGAGGAGTTTGAAATTCTTTCTGCAAAAATTTATTCTAAAATAAGGGAGATGTGTTCTGATGAAATTAATGTTAATTCAAGAGTCAGTGAAGCGATGAATAGAATGTGTGTTGCTTCTGCAAAGATTAGGGGAAGTAATAAGTTGGAGGAAAAAGATTTGGAAAGAGTGATTGATATTTTATCCCATTCTTATTTCGCAATTCCTAGTTATGCTAATATAAAGAAAAATTTGGAGTACTCGCAAGAAGTTCTTACAACCCAAAAATGAAATGCAAAAACCACCCAAAAAAAGAAGCAACATCTTACTTCAAAGGAAAACCACTTTGCCAATTATGTTGGTATGAAAAAAACCCTCCAAAAAGAGTTACCATAACCAAACTATATCAAATACAGGATAGGTTAGAAAAATGTTAATGCAGTATATATCAGAAGGACTTTGGGTAATCTTCGCTTGTTTATGGGGTTTAACCTTAATGTTATGTATAAAGAAGAATAGTTGGATCAATGAGTACCAAGAACGAGAAAAGGTTCTCCTTAGGAACAACACACTATTAAGAAAGAAAATCGCCTCACAACCCCTTAAAACCCCAAAACGAGGTATCTCCCAATGAACCTCAACTTAAATTTCAGGGATAAATGGAAAGGATACACAGCCGCACTCCTTTTATTAATCTCATATGGATTCTTATTCAAAGGTTACCCAAATATATTTGCATCGTTAAATTTAATTAGTTGCATTCTTTTATTCTTCCACGCATGGGATCTGACAGACAACCCATTCATAATAGTAAACTTAGTAGCAGCAGCAGTTCTAACATGGAAGCTTTTTGGTGGAGGAATATGTTAAAATGAATATACTATTCAAAAGGGGGAAAAAATCATTTCTAAGAAATGAGAAGGATCGCTATAAAGTAATTTCTAAAGTAACAGGTAAAACCATAAAAATATTTAGAAACAAAATGGTTGCGGATTCATTTGCATTTAAATATACAAAAGAACACTTTGGTGACGAGTGCGAGATAGTAGATACAGAATATGAAAACCCTAACAACAATTAAAAAATTAATGAAAGATTATTGCCTAACAGAAAAAGAGGCAAACAAAGTTGTATTTGAAGTATGTAAATATTACCTATCTCTCGACGAGGTTGAACCAAATATCTGGGAACTGTATATTAAAAAAGAAAAGTGTTACCACTTTAAAACGAAACACACATTTAAATAGCATATAAATAACATATAAACATGGAAACATACGGAAAACAAAACATATTTCAGAGGGAATGGTTGAATGTAAAAGAAAGATTTACTATCGGCAAAGCAACTCGAAACTATGTAAACGGATTTGGAATTGGTGTTTATACTCCAAAATTAAAAAAGGTTAGGGTGGTGATTGGCAGTGTTGGATTAGTTGCATGTGCGGTTACACCATTCACAAACTGGGCAGGATTTTTCATTCTTCGATGGGGTTTAAAATGACTAAACAAAAACCAAATAAAGCAATAACTAGAACTGATGATAAAGGTATTGCTGAATTTGGGACTTTGAAAAAAGTTACTGCTATTGGAGATTCAGGTCATATTCTAGTACCAAAAGGATTGATTGGAAAAATGGTTGAGGTTTATTATCTTCGTGAGGATGTTAAAAAGGAGCGTGAAAAAAATGACTGAACTTAAACTCTGCATTTCCCAACTAAACCGTTCAGGAACAAAATACAACGAGGAAGGTTATAGGGATCTATTAAAAGAGTGTGTTAGTACAATGAAATTTTCAAAAGTAAAACAATTATTAATAGAGGAAGGTTTGAATTGGCCCAAGGACGAAGGAGTATTTTTGAAAGAGGCTTTATGTGAAAACGCAGAATGTTTGGATAGTGAAGAAAGTGGATGAAGTAAAAGTATTTGATTTTATTGAGAAGTTAAGAAAGTATATCAAAAGATTAAAATTTGATTATGGTTATGCCAAAAAGAATTTATTAGGATACCTTAATGAAAAGGAAGACGATTTGTGGAGAGAAGGTATGAGTGAAAAAGAATATAAAGCGGAGAAATTTGCACAACCAAAGTTTGATTCAAAAGCAGTAACCATGTGGAAAGTTGGAAAGGAACAAGAAGAATTATTTAGGAAAGGAGTCCCAGAAATTGTTGATGAAATTCCTGTAGAAGAACTTTTTAAATTGATTAGAGGTACTGAATATCGTAGGGGAAAGGAAGAAGGAATAATTGAATTAAAAAAAGAATTGATGGAGAAGAAAGAATGAAAATAGGTGAACAGGCAAAACAATATAAATGGAATGAAAAAGAACTTCAAAAATTAATTGATTCTTGGAACGAAAGAAATATTCAGATAACTAAAAAGGAGGTTAAGAAATAAAAATGGGATTAGCAGAAATTCTTCAATCGTTATTTACTAAATATACTCCCACAGAAATTTTCATAGGATACACTTTGATTGTTTTTGGAGCAGGAGTTTTAATAACTTTATTTTTGATTTGGGTGTATAATAAAATTTTAAAGAAAGATAAAAAAGAACCAGAAGAACCAAAAATCGAAATAAAAGATTTGGAAGATTACAAAGAGACACCAGAAGAAATAGAACGAACGGAAGTAGCACCAAAGCTTTTAGCCGAAGTGAATGAAAAGGTAGAAACGGAACTTGTCAAAGATGTTGCAGAACAATTAAATAAAATTCCTGTTGAAACACAACAGGTAAAATAGTCTTTAAAACGACACTAATTAAATATGGAGGCAAAAAGATGGCATCGTTAAAGGAACAGGCACAAAACTATGAACCGCCAAAGACACTGACAGTAGCTGATTTGGAAGCCGTATCTGTTTCGCAAGAAATTGTGGATCGTGAAGGTATGGATAAGGAAGGAAAGAAGTTCAAATATAAAGCTATGGAAATAGATGGCGAAGATTATAGAGTTCCGAACACCGTACTAGAGCAAATACAAAGTATTTTGGAAGCTAAGCCAAATCTTAAAACTGTAAAAGTTACTAAGAAAGGCGAAGGAATACAAACCAAATATACAACTGTAGAACTAGAATAATAGTCCAACCTCTTTGGGGTTGACAAAAGTTTTTCAATTCGCCCCCTGGTCAGTCGGGGGGCATTCATGTTCACAAATAAATCAAAATGGAAAACAAAAAATACACAAAAGAATACTTCAAAAAAGATATTTGCAAATATTTTAATGGGGAAAAAGAATTTAATTTGAGTGAGAAAAGAAAGGAAGTTGAGAATTTACTTGAAAATGCTAATTTGCACGAAGGAAGTATAAAGATAATTATGGATTATATTCAAGCTCAAGACAAAGAGTTCATCAAAAGGAGAATGGAAAGAACATTACTAATTTGTAAATTGTATCCTCATAAACACGGAGAAGAATTAGCTGCGGAAATTAACGAGGATTTAATTAAAGATGCAGGGGATAAACTTATATAATGGAAATCGAAGACAATATGTCGGATTATTTAAGCGGTCACTTCAAGATTTTAAGAAAAGAAATTGAAAGAGTTATGGAAAAAATGAAAAAGAATTTGAATTCAAGAATCGACGACGAGAACAACATAAAGATTTGGGATGTCTTTAAAGTCATTGATAAATTTCATGGTCAGCAACCCGACGTAAAAGGTATAGCCCGTCTCAACGGCGAGGGGGAATGTACAGGATTGAGTATACGTAGTCCTGGAAGTGTTAAGCGTGGCGGCGTAACACAGTACCCCTCTGCTGACGTTAATTCACAAATGACTGATAATGTGACGGGAGATAAGAATGTTATGTAAAGAATGTGGACATACTGGAATGATGCACTCTGATGGGGAGTTTCACCATAAAGGTGAATGTGTTTGGGAATTTGAAAATGGAAACTTTTGTAATTGTAAAGAATTTGAAAAAACACCGACGGAGGAAGGGGCATGAAAAATGGAATTATCTTCTGGGTGGTCGTTGCAGTTTGTAACATAGCAATAATTTTTTCAGGGGTTTTAGAATTTGCAGTACTGATTATTTTCTTACAGCTTCTGTATTATTCATTCTTTTATTATATGTTTGAAAGGACATTTGCATCTAACCACCAAAATGTGACGGAGGAGTCAAAGTGAAAAAAGAATTTAGATGTTGTTTTATAAAATGCAAATACAAGGCTGAAAGTTTAATCTTTATTTTAGAACATATGCAAGATAAACATAAATTGAGAATCGGAAAGGACTTATTAAAAGATTCACACTCCACCACAAGTGTGACGGAGGAGAGAGAATGAATAAAACTAGGGTAATGTTTTGGTGTATTGTTTCTTTTATATTAGGAAATATATTCAAAGACCTAATTTGGTATTTAAGAATACAAACTCCAATTTTGAAAAGAGAAATGCTTATGGCTCTGAATAGTGGAGAACCTTATTTCTTAGATTGCTTTTTCATCAACTTACAATTTGTTATTATGATGGGTGGCATTATGTTCGTTACATTTTTTATCATAGGAAGAATAATAAAAAGAAAAGCACAAAAGGATACAAAAATGCAAAAGGAGTCAGGAGAATGATTTCAAATTGTCGAGGTTGTCAAATAGAATTAGAAGAAATTTATGAATTTGTAAAGATGGGGTTACATTTTGCTGGTTCTGGGCTTTATGAGAAAGGACATTTGATAATGATTATGGTAGATGATGAGGGGGAGATTATTGTATGGTAGTCTCGCAAATTATCAATAAGGAGTCGGTAAAATGAAAAATAAAGAAGTAGAACAATCACACACAGACTTCCAAAATAAGTTGAATAAAGAACTATTAAAGATGGGAAGACCAATTGAAGATTTTAAGTTTGTTGCGATAGGTTATTTAAGCATGGATGAGACTTTTGAAAAAGGTGAAGTTTCTGAAAATTTTCTATAAAAATTAATAATTAAAGAAAATTGTAAAATCGTTTAATAAGAAAAAATGTTATTATACGCTAACCATCTGTGCAGATTATTTTTGTTTGTCCTCTCGACCTTACCTTAACTTTCTTATAGAACTTGATTAATTCCTTTGTGTTTCTTTCTTGAAGGTATTTTGAATAAGTTATATAACGAGTTTTTGTATCAATGCTCTCAACAAACCAATTTTTAGCCACACCCTTACCGCCTTTAAAATGATTCTTTCTTCTATGATATTCAACTTCATCACATTCCAATTTATTCCCTAATTGAATTTTTTGTTTGTCTGTGAAGTTCGCCATAACTCCAACATATTTCATTATCCATCTGTAGATAGTTGAAGGGCTTGAACTATCAGGGTAAAAAGTTTTTAGATGTTTTGCGATTTTTCTTAAACTCAATCCGCTATAATATAAGTCGAGGCAAAGGGTTATTTTCTTGTCTTGATTTCTCATTCTCTTAAACGGCTCATTAATTATAAATCTGTGACCGCAATCTTTACATCCTAATCTTTGCCTGTTTCCTTTGTTCTCTGTCTTTAAAATCCCCCTCTTGATTACTTCTTCACTCTGACATTCAGGGCATTTTATTTCTTCGTTTATCATAGTATTATATAATACTTTATGTTTATAAGCTTATTGGTATTATAGAAGTATATACTACATAACAATAAACCTTATAAAGCAATAATACTATAATTCTTTATGGAAAGAAAAACAACATCAATAAAAATTCAACCTTCTATCTGGGAAGACTTTAAGATTTATTGTATAAAACAGAAAGTCGAAATGTCTGAGAAGTTGGAAGAGTTAATTAAGAAGGAGTTGAAGATTTAAAATGGGAAGAAGAAGTTTTGCAAGAAGTGTAGCCCCAAGAATAAGAATTAATGAAGAAGTAAAGCAAGAAGAAAAAGAAAGAGAAAGACAAAGGATAAAAGAAGTTATGGCAGAAAGAAAAAAAGCAAGGGCAAATCTAAAAAAAATTAATGATAAAATTATAAGGATGCAGGATAAGGAAAGTAAAAAATGAAGAAAAGAATAGAGTATGCAAAAATTGACGATTTAAGAAAAATCAAAATATTAGAAGAAGAAACAGATGTAGAAGGAATTAAGAATTATCAATTAAAATCAAATTATGCTCCTGTTCTTGATAGAAAATTTATTAAAAAATTAAACCCCAAAAAAACCTGTATAAGTGTTTGTGGAAATAAAGAATTTGAATTTGATGAAGATAAACTAATTAAAGAATCAATTAAACAAGTGGAAGAATTAAAAGAGTATTATGAAAAAAATACTAATGAAAATATTGGAGAATTTAGTATATTTCAAAACATGGATATAAATTCATTTATGCTTGAAAGTTATTCTTTTAGTAAAGATTCAGAAGGAGAATATTATTTGATTCTTTGGTTTACTCCAACTTATTTATTTAATGGAGTTCATAAACATGTTTATTGGTATGGGAAGAAAAATAATATGGAGTTTTATTAAAAATGGATGAAATAAAAAAAATTAAAAAATTGCTGAAAGGGAAATCAAAAGAGGAACAGATTGAATTTTGTAATCAATGTTTAGAAGAACCTGAAAAATATACTTCACATAGGATTTTTGCATTAAAAGAATACTTACAAATATTAAAATGATTGAGAAAGAATTATAAAATGACAAAAAGTAAACTGCTCGGCTCGGCATACATTAACCTAATAGAATCAGAGGGGCTATGAAAAAGAAGGTTAAGAAGCGAAGCACCGTCGATAAAACGACTTTATTAAGTTTAGTGAACCCCCGTAAAGTGCAAATCCTCGAAATCTTGAAAAAGGAGCAAAAGCAAAATCAGATGGATTTAAAGAAAAAATTGGATATTTCTTATAAGGGTGTTCGGAGATATATTAATGATTTAGAGAAGCAAGGTCTTATAAAAAAGAAGCCATTCAAGAAGAAACAAGGTTCGCCAGTTTTCATTTCGCTCAAAAAAAGAAAGAATTAAACCACACAGAGAGACACACACACACACACATTTATAAGCCCCACTATATTCTTATAGTTATAAACCCATGAGGGCATCGGGAATTGCACCCGAATTTGCACGGTATCAATGTGATGGTTTCCTATTAACCTATACCCTCATAGAGTTTATCTAATGTTTTTTAATTTAAATACATTAGTATTTGAAATGGAAAACAATTAAATAGTTTGATTGACACTTTCTTCTACGAAGAAAGCACCACAAAACAATGATAGATTCACTCTACTATGTTTCTGTCGTTTCTCAGCACACTCAAAGGAAAAGCAGAGCAAGACTTTAAAGACCGATTGGATGTTCAGAAGAAAGAGTTTAGTGTTGAGAAAGAATAAAATTTTTTATTTATTCAAAGTCCACTTAACGCAACAATGTATCAATCCAATATTGTCTTAGAATCGGCAAGGTTGTCTAACATCTAAAATAGGTATCCCGGATTTGCCAACACATACAAGTTTAGAAAAATGATAATGAATTTAGTATCTTAATTTGTTACCACTTTAAAACGAAACATACATTTATAAAGGGCTTAGGGCTTAGGGTATCATGGAAACACAAAAGATTGAAAATATTAAAAATGAAGTTGAATGTGAATGTGGAGCAATAGTTAAGGGAAATTCAAAAATACATGCAGAAGCAAATTTGAAAGAACACCAAACTTCAAAGAAACATCAAGAATTAATGGAAATTAAAAATAGGAGAAGAAAATGTTAGCGGAATTAGTGGGCAGAGAAATGGAAGAAAAAGCAATTACAATTTTAGAGAATAAAGGATTTTTAGTACCAAAAGAAAAAGTTAGGAGAATTATGTCTTATGATATTGTTGCAAATAAGAATGACACAAAATTTTATATTGAAGTAAAAGGGAGAAAAACAGGAAAAAACACGAATGTTTTTTGTATTAGTAAGGTAAAGATTAGAAAACTTATAGAAATGGATAATCAAAACATTTTATTTCTTTTCATAAATCCTAATGGATTTAATTTATGTAAGTTGGATGACATACTTAATAAAAAATTATTAAAAATAAATGGTCAAAAAATATACGTAAGTTTTAACAAATAAAAATGAAAGCAAAAAGAATAACTGAGACCATAATAGAAATTGATGGTGTAAGATATATCAAAGAAGATTCTACTGGATGGTTAGATATTCCAGAGTTAGGTATTTCTGTAGAAATTGAAGTTCATGATAAAGATAAATCTTGGGATGATTTAAATTTGAAAGATAGGGAAAAAGAATTATTGACATCAGAACAATGTATTTTTTTAGCCAATTCAAAATATGCTAAACAACTTAAAATGGATGGAAGTTCATCTAAAGACGATTTCTTTATTCAACAACCTTTTGATTTAAGTAGAAAGAACGGTTACGTTGCTAGGTTCGACTCGGATTCTGGTTATTGCGGTTTGTATTGTGGCAGGGATTCTAGTTATTCTAATTCCGACCTCGGGGTACG
>SDBU01006330.1_pt1 | contig 13941 bp, 31 predicted proteins | sample 2277071 | NCBI WGS metagenome assembly SDBU01 (sample SAMN10397929, study PRJNA504765) | marine sediment metagenome | isolation source: marine sediment core GS08_GC12, 126 cmbsf | place: Arctic Ocean: Gakkel Ridge, Loki's castle | collected 2008
GGTTGCATCCGTCACAGGTTCTTAGCGGAAAAATTTTAGTACCATCTGAGAACTTGGGACAATCGCAAGCATTAGCCTGTCCGTGTGAATTTATGGGTTGGGAGGCGTCTTTACATATTTTATAACCCTTTGTTGCTTCTTCAATTATCTTTGTTGCCAGTTCAGTTCGCGTCATGAATTCAACACCTTCCACACAAAGACAAACAATGCTATCAAATATGTTTTTAATTTTCTCAAGTTCATTCATAATAAGCCTCCTAACGGGTTAATCACCGGCGCAAATCTTCTAAGCAATTTTCACAATATCGTGCACCTCTCTCTTTTAAGAGTATATGATCGTAATCGCACGGTTGTTTGCGTCCGGTGAATTTATGGGATAGGTGACGCTCTCCTTTATGGCTAAGATATTCTTTACACAAACCATTTTCCATAATATGGAGCCACCTAAGAGTGCACCAGCCTTTATTTGGGTCATCATAATGCGTATTCTTTTTACATTCTCTTTTATCGCATCTAACATAAGTTTTATTCATAAGTCACCTAATGATGAATTAAGCGGTGCTTTTTCTGATATTAGTATTGCTACACATTGGACACAAACTGCCCTTATAATCACTAAAATCGCATCTTTCCATAGCATCCGCTTGAATGCTGGGTTGGGAGACGCCACTACTAAATATTTCATCAAGTTTCAATTTAACTGCAATTCTTGGCACAATTGATCCTTTTCCTTCAATAATAGCTTTAAACCTATCCCGTACAAACTTTTCAAAATCTCCTAAATGAATATAGTTATCACTCATTTCCTAAGCCTCCTAACCATTACTTAACACTCTAATTTGCTCGATATTGGGTATTGATCCCAAACCCGGCCTACATAGCCGCGTCTTGAGCGTGGCTCTCAGGATCAGTAGAAAACCAGCGAACATTTCCCCATAAAGGTATGTTTCTATTCTGGCCATTTGATAGGCGCAGCCAAAGTACCGGCCCGCTCTGTCTGACTTGCGAACATTCAAAGACCTCGCAATAACTATCGTTCCATCTTACATTTACGATGATTTTTTTTGCCTTTTTAAATTGCCCTTTTTTATCACGAATCTTTTCCATTTGGATACTCCTCCCATCGTCTGCCAAGTATCTTCGGCATACTCACGACCTTGCCGCCGATCTCGGCCTGTTTTGCGAATAAGGGTTGCCAGCGGACCGATTCGAACGGTACTTACCCCTCTGAGATGCGAGGATAAGATTCGGTAGCCTTCCCCAAAAAGGTCTCAGATCCATACTTGCTCCAAGCAGCCACCGCTGGCATAAATACTAATTTCGTACTAATTCTGAAAAATTGGTAGGGGGCCTACGGGCAGACTCTAGCGCACGCCCCTACCCGGTTTTTCGGCTATCGAACACAGCCAGGCTTCGTTTAGCCCAACGCTTGTAGTGTTTACGACCGAGCCTCAACGGTGCTGCCTCCGCTCCTGGGGGGTATGACAAAAAGTATCCATGATTTGCCGTCATGGTTACATTCCCATCTACCAATACCCAGGCACGCCTATGGCGTTTTCTAGCCTCTCGCTCGTATCTTCCAAGATTGGTTGTCCTACGGTCTAAACTCATGCGGGCTGTTATCTCCTGTGCTTACTCTACCGTTTATTAAAGTATAAAGGAGAGGGAGCCTTCGCTGAAGCACCTTGTCTCCAACCTGGCCATTGCAGTAACACTCCCTCTCCTGTTAGGTTAAGTGGGCAGCCTGTTGAGGTGATTTTCACTGGGCTTGCTCCCAGGCTATTCCCGGCCATTATTTGCCCACATCGGATTCGGATATTGAATTTGAATGCCTCCGTTTTGATTTTATAGGGTGATTCTGTTTGCCGATTATGACCCCAGCATATTAAATATCTCCAAAAATTACTGGTATGCGTTCTTTGCACTCACAAAGCAACGGAATCATAAGCTCCTGCATTTGAGGATGTGCCGCTTTTGAACAGCGAAGTGTAAAAACGTGTCTCCACTCACGAAGGTTGGCTGTCATTACGATTTCTGTCTTGAGAGAGTTCGGGAGAACAGATCGGGCTTGTTGGGGAGACCAGTCATATTGCAGCAAGCGAATATAATGACATTCTGCTCTAAGCATAGCGTTCATCCAATCAGCATCAGCCATAGAAGCTCCATCTAAAATTACTGCAACATCATTTTCCCCTTCCGGTGCGTTAACCCAAGGCGGAATAACAAAAGTAACCCCCCCTTTGTAATTACAATATCTCGTTGACTCCTGAGAATATGCAGCCAATCGGTGTCTGACAATTTCGTGAGTAACCCCCCGGTCACAGATAAATCTAACTGTCATATTGGCATGTTCTATGACTGAGTGATGGCCTCTCTTTATAACCATCTCGACAAATTTCTTTGCCGAATCCCCCGTCATTTTATCTTCCGATTTATAACAAGTTCTTCCCGCCTTCTCGATTAGTTGCAGCGGATCTTCTGACAATACTAAGATTTCATGGCTTGGTTTTACTAAAATCATTATTCAATCTCCTATGTCGGGTTGTCAATTATGACCCTCGAAACTGGTTTATCTTTGGACATTCTATCAACGCCTTGTGAACCATATTGTGATGCTTCATACATAACAAAATTAAGTTTTCTTCAATGTCTGCACCACCGGCGCCTTTTGTTTTGATATGGTGCGGGGTTTCTAATGTCCAGACACCGCAGTCAGGATGCTGACAATGATATCTATCCCGCCCCTTAACCTCATCATAAAGTTGTTGCAAGGCCGCACCCTTGAGGCGTAGGGGCTTGTTTTTGGGGATGGGGGCGGTCATCTGTCCCATTGCCATGTATGTTCTTTTCCGCAACGAGTACAAGTGTGTGATCCCCACGCAGAGCGCCAAATGCCGCCAAATATATCCCCGTTGTGAAGTTGATAAGACACCCAATCGTGCCCCCGCAGAAAACACCATATCTTCGCCATCACGCACCTCCTCTTGGACCCATCCGTTCCTTTGTCCTTCGTGTAAGTTCGTCCGGGTCAATCTTTGTCATTTTTTCAAACTCTTTATCCGCAGCACTGTAATATTTACACGCATCCAGATGTTCCATATTGGGAAACGATGTGCTAATCAATGCAACATAGGTCATTCCATCAACACTTTTAAAATGTTTAATCAACGCTGGTTTTTTCTTGGCAACCTTAACCTTAACCTCAAAATCAATATCGTCTTTGTCAAATTGATTTTCATGGTCAGATACCAATATCGCAACATAGGTACATTTGGCCCAATACAAATTCAACTGAATGACGCTACGGGGCTTTTTAACGCCCGTTATCTTTGCCCTGACAATTTGATTTATATGAAATTCTTTTAGTTTGTCACAATCGTCTTGGGACATCACAGCAAGGGTTTTACCATCGGTTTGTAGTTGGAGCGGAAGTTCAACCATCTTTATAAAATCTCCCATCATACTTTCGCCGATCCATTTCCCGGGCTATCGCATCCCCAAGCGCCTCAGCAGCAAAGTCTCGGTCTGTCGTTGCATAATCATTACATCCATGGCACCAAGCAACATATTCCCTGAAGGGTTCATGTTCTTCGACTTCGCATATCTCCCCGCATTTCTCACATTCAACTTCCATTACCCATCCCTTTTAGTTTTTTAATCATGCCAGCCAGTTCATAGCAGAATTTTTCCAGTTCTTCCGATAATCTCGATATGTATTTTTCGTCACGATAATTGCGGATAAGCAGATACGGAAGCCCGGAACAATAAGACTGCCATTCCCAATATTCACGCTCGCAGGTATACAAATTGCCCTGAACTTGAGGAATGTGGCCGGTTACCATCTTGCCGTCCATCAAACGGTCGTACTGAACTGTAAATTTCGCGTCCTTTGTTTCAAAACCACCGTTGGGATCTATGAGACCATCGGGAGAACACCCGAACATCCGGCGCTCATCTTTGTAAACAAACCCGACTTGCTTGACCTCAACCTCGTGATCCATAGCATAAACCCTGCGCGATTCAGCTTCTAACTTTGTCCCTTCTTTCATCCGGTATGACTGAAAACTGTCTTCGCTCCTGCCGGATACCGCTTCACATGCAAGTTGTATCATATATTCTGTACGGCTGTCTGATATTTTCCCGGTCGCTGTCAGAATCTTTCCGAAGTTTGAGGCCGTGGGGATAGCAAGACGGCAAGCATCCCATTCTTTTGTCCCTTGGATACAATCAATTATTATCAAAATAGTTTCCTTTGCTTGCGTTCGTTCTCGATTCGTTTGGCCGCTATCTCGCAATATTCTTCTGATATATCTATGCCGATCCAGCGGCGGTTAAGTTTCTCGCAAACAATAGCCGTGGTACCAGATCCCAAAAACGGATCTAAGGTTATCTCTCCTGGGGTCCGGACTATGATTGTTTGATAGAGCTTTAATGGTTTTTGGGTGACATGAAACCGCTCGTCTTTATAGTTTGATTGTGGTCTCGAGGCCTCTATTACGCTTTGAAACCACATCCCGGGCATTTTAATTTTAAGATTATCAGGATCCCCCTTTCTGAAAAACATTATAACTTCATGGCGGAATCCCCATGTTTTGGTGTGCAGTGCTTTTGAATATCCATTTTTTCCCCACCAAATTAAAAGCTGCACATACTCGAGACCAGCCGCCTCGATAACCGGCTTTGCTCCCCAGACATTCTGATCCGAATGTGAGCAATAGAGATACCCATCTTTCAGCTTTTTGCTGATTTCATCAAAAACAGATCCAAACCACTTCCAGTATGCTTCCGGTACCAGGTTGTCGTTGATTTTGGTGTCTATATCTTTTGTTCTACGGCCATAATCCTTGTTCAGATTGTATGGCGGATCTGTGTTTACAAGGTGGACCGTCTCGAGACCAGGAATTATATCAAGACAATCCCCGTAATACAACCTCCCCAATTCCGTTTCGTAATAAGGTTTCGGCAATCCAATCACCCGTCTTCTCCCGGCTCGCGCTTCCCGACGTGTTCCTCGGCCTTCAGTTCATTTTTCCGGGCAATAAACATGGCGTATATTTTAGACGCCCCGGCCTTGTTCAAATCTTTCTTGACCTGGGCTGAATGGTCTGGCCACCACTGGATAATATCGTTAAGGCTTTGGGCCGCTTCACAAGCCTCAGACGCCTTGATTTCCCATTCTTCGAGCTTTGACATTTTGCCATGGCCGGCTGCATTTCCATCATCATCATCGCCGGTTGGAATGTTAAAGATCATACAGGTTAAATATCTACGACCATATGAAAACGCGGAGCCTTCACCATGAATTTGAGTCATCATCGCTTTGCCCGCAATTCCGGTTGTCTGGATTGTGAAATCTCCGTATCTCTTTTCTGTGCGTCCGCCCGAGTGCATAATGTCTACACAAACCCGCTTTTGTGATTCTTTCGGTGATTCACCCTCGTAAAACATAAGGCTGAACCCTTCGGCTGTGTAAATTGGTTTTGTTTTGATAAGTATTGCTTTCAGGTCAGCGTAGTTGCTCCCCGTCTGCTTGTTTTCCTGCCCCGCAACTACAAGTTTAATTTTGCTTTGTGTCCTCATCATGGCGGCGTTAAACTCTTGTTTAGCCTCCCTGTCGAGAACACGAAACTGCATATTCATTATTTGCTCAATCTTTTCAACAGGTATGTTTGGTTGCGCGGAAAGCCGTTCTATTGTCGCAAGAAAATTATCGACCGGCTGCGGTTCTGGCGTCCTTTCAGGCAGCGCCGTAAGTCTTTTGTCTTCTACCTTGATGGGTTCTTTTTCCATGTTACATCTCCTCTGCTCTGTTTCTAATGTCCCCCAACCAGCTATTCATCGCGTGAAGGGCATCATATAAAATTGTTTGTGCTTCCTCTGCTTGCAATTTAGGGCGTATGGGAAGATTGCCAGTATCAAGAAACCAATCAATCCATGCAATTAATTTTTCTCGATCGGGGCGTAATGCCAATTTTCTTTCAGCCTCTGCCTTTGTCTTTTCCTCAGCTTCGGTTTTCTCTTTGGCCTCACGCTCGATCTTTTCCTTTGCGACTTTTTCAGCTTGAATTCCGGCCTCTTTTTTTGCATCTATCTCAAACTTATGGGTTTGCTCTTTTAAGTCTTTGAGCAGTTCGGAAAAATCTTCATCAGATAGATCCACAACAAAGTTCCAAGTGAGGTGAGGTCCGCTATATACAAAATCTTCAAACTTGCTTACCAACGATTCGCCGGCCATTCCGGCCCTGAATATATCAATGCCCCGCAAGGATTGCTCACGGGATAATCGTCTTTGTTCTACAAGTTTACGCTTTAGCTCTTCAAGTTTGGAGTTATCGGCCTCGATCTTGGCGTTGGCATCATCAATCTTTTTTTGGGCTTCTGCCTGCCTTTTAGCCACAGCCTCCTGTTCTTCTTTGACCTTTTTAAGCCGGGCATCTTCGGCAATATGGGCGGCTTCTTCAAGGCGTTTTTGCTCTTTTTCATCGAAATAGTCGTCTTTTGCGATAATTAGGTGACTATCAAATTCACCATCGGTCCACCCGGCCACATCAAAGAAAGGATACATAGAATTATATTTAGCAAGTTCATCAACCCGGCCCTGAATGATAACCCGCTCCTTTTCATCCTCTTCGGCCTTGATTCGCTTTTGCTCGTCCGTTACCTTTTTTTCTTCTTTGTCCAGATGGGTCTCAATCGGTTCAAGCAGGGCAAAAATACGCTTGGCTTCGGTATCCACCTTTTTACCCCAAGCCAAGGCATCGGCCTTTAAACCCTTGCGCGTTTTTTCAACATCGATTCTCTTTTCCTTGACAACCATTCGGGCAGAATGAACAATGTCAAATTGCTCCTTGTCTTCAAGGTCAACAATGACAAGACCCATGTAACGATTTTCAATCTCTGCAATGGCAGCGTCCGTAATGTCGTATTTAACTAAAGCTGTTTCTGTCATAGTGCCTCCTTTCCATTGTCTGATGTGAATTGTCTCATAACAATACTGGCATCCATGTTGATGTTTTTCTTTTTTGCCCACTGGACAAGCCTGGTCACGTAACCATCTATGTTCGGAGCTGTTTCTACACAATGCCGAATCATTACCATTGAGATACATTCATCATTCGTTTGAAATGCTGTTCTGCCGATTTTTTCGGGAAGATACTCGGCAACAGCTAAAAAAGGGATGCCATGTTTAACGCACAAATCGCCAACCTCTTTTAGTTTTGGGGCTATTTCCCTATCATATATTTGTTCCGTCATGGTGCCTCCTAACTGCTGTCATATTTATAGTGGTATCCGCAAATGTCGCAGCGGACGGTGTGAACAAAACAACTATACGGTATCCCGGGAGCATCGGACTTGTCTTGCCTGTCATGCCCTAACTCACGGCATTTTTTTACAATCTCCGGTGTTTCCTGCCAGCCGTTGGCAAATCCCAAATCCTGTACCTTTGGTTCATCCATCATTCACCGCCTTTTTATTAGCCTGGATTTCACGAATTGCATCTCTTGACTCCCCAATTAAAAGCTTATGACAGCCAATATAGTAATTTGATACAAATGTGGTGCTTGATAAATGCTTTCTGTTTTTACCACAAAATTCGCACGTATTTTTCTCACGATAGCCCACAACTATCCTCCCATCGCCTTTTCTGCAGCCAAGCATATTGCCATTGCGGGGTCTTTGTGTTTGGCTTTTCCGATTATTGCTGCAAAACCATCTTTATATTTGACAAACTCAACATGGGATTCATCATTGGTACTGCTAATGGCCATAGAAAAACTAAATCCCTTCTTCCGCATCTTCCCCACAACAGTATCAGGCCCACCGAGTGCCTGGGATATGTCGGTGGAGGGGTGCCAATTTTCAGCTTTGCACATTTTAATTGTAGCTTGTTTGGCATCTGAATCGAAATGGGTAGGTTTCATGTATTTTACCCAATTCCCCAAAAAATCCTTAAACCACCCCATCACCTTTTCAGCCATCTCTCTGTCGATATCAGCCATCATATATACCCCTTCGCTTCAAGGGCAAGCCATGTGCGCTTGAGGGCTTCTTTCTTTTTAAATTTGCAACATGGGCAATCATGTCTTATACCAATAAAATCCTGACAAACCTTACATGCGCCCCAGCTAAGTGTTGCATCCATTTCTGTGCTACTAATGTCGAAACTCGTCCCTGTGCGAAAATACGGTTGCGCCGGGCAGCACATACACGGATCTTTTTTCTTCAGCATCTTCAACAATCTTGCTGCGTGGACTTTTTCTGTGTATTTCATTTTATTCACTCCTGTTAAGAGTTGCCAGCGGTCGTGTCCCGCTGTGTTAATCTCTGATATTTCATTCCGGCTCACCTCTTTTATCTGTGATTAAAATTCCATCCATATGGTCGATCTCATGCTGAATTATAAACGCCTTTAACCCCTTTACCTTTCTTGTTTTCCCATAAGACATATAAATAATTTGATTGTATCTTTTAACATCACGCCGTACGTGCGGACTAGACAAACAGCCCTCGCCACAGTGAATAATCGGATGTTTCTTTTCAATAATTTCAGGGTTTAGGAGTGTAAATTCTTTCTTTTGAAACTTTAGCCATGCAAATCTCAACGGTATGCCGATTTGAATAGCAGCCAAACCGCAGCCATTTGTCCAAGCTGTTTTGTTTGCCTTTCTTAACCGGCTGATCAACTTCAGCTCTCGGACCTCTTTAATCGTTGTCGGCTTTGATATCTTCCTCAAAACAGTTTCATCGGTTATGATTTTGTCCATCATTCACCCCCCCGGCTCACAGTCGCAAGAAACCCCGCCTCCAGGATGATATTCACAGTTTCGCAGTGGTACCATACCCTCCTGGAGCGCCCTGACACCCTCGGCAAACTCCTCCGGGGGTTGGGAGGCGTCGGGCAATGGGCACCAATAAGGAAAAGTGATAATGCGCCTCAAGTTACGCATTGGTAGCTTATAGGGCCATAGGCATCTATTGCCATTTATTTGCTTGGATATGTGAGAGCAAGACTCACATGATTTAATCTTTAGATCGCCTGATTTAGTCTTTAGTATCTTCACAAAACCCTCCTAACGATTAGCTCAGTGGCAGCTTGCTGTCCACTGTAGCGGTTGGTTAACTCGCCTCACAGTCGCAAGAAACCCCGCCAAGCCTCTGTATTAGCTGCTTCCCGATATATTCTGTGTAGGCCGGTGGGATTGCTTGAGACAACTCGTTTCGGGTCATCCAATCAATCCCCATTGCCTTCCGACCGTCATCAGCAATATAGTCATGGCCCGTAATTGTCAGATATTTAGAAGTTTTGAGGCTCGGCGTAGGAGCACCTTTTCCCCTGTCCCGACTATTTTTTTGAGTCCTGCCTTTATGATTGCATGTAAGGGGTTCAAAAATTTGAGGTTCAAAAATCTGCGGACATATTTCAAAAAGCCTGTGGCGTAAAACGCGAAGCCCAAACATTGTGCCGCATAGCATCATTGGGTTGATTAACGGAGCGCCCACAACATTTTCGATTACATATTGGACTGCTTTTATTCTCTCCCGGGCAATACCGACAAGGTCTAAATATTCTTTTTTTGTAACTGGTTTTAACTTAGAGTATTGCTGACACGGTGGGCTTGCATGAATAACGTCAAATCCGTCGAGCGGATATTCGAGCGCATCGGCCTGATGAAATTCATCCCCACAATAATTTTTTTGCGGACGATTATCTACTCCAACCACATAGAACCCTGCTCTTTGATATCCTTTAGCACTTCCCCCAGCCCCACAAAATAAATCTAAAAGTTTCATAATGTTGGCTCACAGTCGCAAGAAACGCCCCCGCCCGGATGGTACTCGCAGCTTCGTAGTAGTACCATACCCTCCTAGAGCGCCCGGACACCCGCGGCAAACTCCTCCGGGGTCTGGTCTGTTTATTGACTGGCGGACACGCTTGCAAAAACTCCTGCTGACCAGGCTCCCGATCAGCAGCACAATTGCCAGCATCGGCGAACAGATAAATATAGCCTTTTCAATCAGTGGTGGTTTCATGTCTCCTCCGTGAGCCGCCGCTTGACTAAATTTCGAGTATATCAATCTCGCGCTGAAGAGCTTCCCGGATATGACGGATGCGCCGTGTCAATCGGTTTAGCGTAGCAGCCATCTCGCATGAACTTTCAGGTTCTTTCTCAATTTCATCCGGCGCACAAACCACCTCTCTTTGCACAAACCGGATGCGACCACCTATATTGCCGGTTGCTTCATCCATAAGCCCAATTTCACTCTCAAGATTGTCTAACTCCCCTAAAATCTCTTTTTTTTTCTCTGGTGACGTTCTGGAAATTCCATCTGTTTTTATCATGATAATTCCTCCCTTAATTTAAGTTATAGATCGTCCTCTAAGCACAAATGGTCATTGTTTGAGTTTATGTGGTCGATTGTTTCCCTGAGCTTTTTAAGCTCACGATCCTGTTCAGCGATCAGGTGGGCAAACTTGTTGCATAAGCATTCGTTTGGAGCGGCCTGAACAAAACCCTCTCCTGCCACTCTTTTTACAATGTTTGCCGCTATGTCGTTTAGGCTGTCTGGCATTTGTTACTCCTTCGCTATCCTTTCATGAAAAGCAGCGAGACAATAAATATCTTTTTTACAAGCACAAGTATCACAAACTAAAGCCTTGTCAGACGTAACCGGTTTGGCGATTTCTGGATCGGTACCCATAACCCCGGCAAGCACCGCTCCTCCCTGGCCACCACCAAAAAATGTTTCAAGCCCATGGGTTTGTTGAATAGCCTCCAGATTGATTCCCATGCGCTCTATTTTAACCCTGTAGAATAAAATGTTTCCGTCGTGCATCATCCCCTTGCCGCACAAGGCACAGTTTTTAAAATCCTTTTTTTTCACTTTACCCTCCTCCAACCATTCTCCGTGGGGTTTTTGGCATTTTTCACATCCTTTTTTTCAAAGTCCAGCCTGCCGGGATTACACTTTTTGCAGACCGGGTTTGCCACGGTTACTTTAATATGATATATCTTGCCGCATTGTGGGCAGTACATTTTAAAGGGTTCTTCTTTCATAATATTATTTTGATTTGTAATAATAAAATTTTCCTTTATACCAATTTTCTAAAAATTCTTCGGGAGAATCGAACCACATATTTTTGCCTTGACCGACTCGTTTGTTCCACCAAATATTTACATACTTTTCAAAGCATTTAAAATGATTGGGCCAACGTTCTCTATAAGGCTCATGCCTATTGTGATGATTGGGACAAATAACGCAACCAATTCGATCAAACCCCTCATCGTATAGTTTGGGATATGGCAAATTATGCATTTCAATAAATTCCCATATTTGCCATTCTTTCCAGTGAAATATTGGGTAATAAAAAAACCTATCTTTAAATTGACCACTTCGCCCATATTTTGACCTGGCAAGTGATTCCTCTGCCCGGATTCCCATAACTCGATGTTTGATCGGTATTATGTTTGAAGGATTTTCTTTAATCTTTGTACAACACCACTTTATCCCTCTGCCCGTGCCGCCTGGTGGATTGTGGGTTGTCAACATGTGCCAAAATGATTGACGAGGCCGAACAAAACTGCAACTTGGATAATGTTTATGAATAAACTTTGTCACCTGTGGGGGGTCAATTCCGGTCAGCGTGCTATTCAGGGAATAAGGCAAACTCGATAATTTCATTAAATGCTCAGTAACAATCGAATCCTTGCCACCACTAAAGCAAACAAGAGAATGCTCACCAGTGAGATTTTTTTTAATCCAGCTCACCGCCTCAATCGTCATAGATTCAATCGAATCAATACTGAATAGGTTCGTTTGCATGACCCCATATTAAAAAAATAATATTATCAAGTCAAACTCGATTAAATCCAACCACAAGCAACGTCAAGTTAACAAAAACCATATCGTGCTACATCCTTCTATTTTCGCATGTTTACGCCCAAAACCGTTGATTATCAAAAAAAAGGCCGGGGCAAATTGTCCCGGCCTTTCAACTTTGTATTGCTCTCGTGGTGAATCAACCTTTCTTAGTACTCCGGGCATAATTATAAAGCAGCATCACAACACCGATCAGCACGACCTCACCGGCGCTTACGAGCTTATCATTGCCCGACCCCATCATTGCTATTGACCCGGTAGTGGCAAGGCCCATGAACGTCAGCCTGTCACCATGATCTGTCCAAAATCGTGTAAACCATTGCTTCATGATATCACCTTAACTTATTGATTAATTCGTCCGTTTTAATCCCTTCATCCTTGATGGATTCCAAGACTTCCGCCCGGCTCTTTCCGCTGATCTCCTGCAAGAGCATTAAGGAAATGAGCAAGATGTCTGCTATTTTGTCTATTGTTCCAAGAGTACCTATTGCCATTATTTACCTCCATAAATTCGAATGATTTTAAGGATTACGCCCTTGGCCTTAACCCATACTCGCATATCAGCAAGGTAGTCATATCTAGACTCACCCAACATACCCTCCCAGGTATCAAGGGTTACGTCAGCAGCCAGAAAAGCGTCCTTGACTATCTTATGATCCTTATCTGCCACCTTGTCTTGGATTAAGAGATATTCTTCCAGCAAAAGGTTAAGTTCTGCTCTTGCCGCAAGATATTTTTTCTCGGGTGTATCAAGGTTAATGCCTATGCTGGCACATCCAGCCACGAAAAAAACAATTAAAATTAGTGCTAAACACCTCTTTTTCATTTTATACCTCCCTGTAATATTTCGGATACTTATCAAGGCACGGACACCGCAAATCAGATGCGCTTGTGCCGCCGTGCCGCTTGCACAGCCATACCCATATAACCGTGCCATTATATGCAATGTCGTGTTTGATTTTTACGATCATTTGTCCACTGTTACATCCGGAAGATTCATAAACATTATCCCCAAGGCCTGCTCGATCATACCAGGCCTGCCGCGGAGATCAACGGTTATCTTGTTTTTGCCGTCCGTCCATTCGACCAGCGAATCGGACTTGCTCTTAACGGTATAGACCTTCTTATTCGGTAGCGTTACCGTGGTAATCGTCTGGAAAAAGGTACATCCGGAGAGAACTATGCTCAGGATGATCAATGACAAGATTGCTTTTTTCATTATTTAGCCCCCTTCTTTATTAAACGGATCAATAAAGCCAAATATGTGATTCCGGCTTCTAAACGGTCGGATTTTAATAAACGCATTTTGCGCTACGGCATCCTGCTCGGTCTTGGTTTTTGAACCTCCGCCGCTGGCACCAATCGATAATTTATCATCAAGGCACATCTCAACATGGATGATCTTAGCCCCGGCCCGGTTTGACCAAAAAACCATACATCCAGGCCCCGGCTTTTTAACTTGGCACTTATCCTTAAAGGATTTCCACAATCCAGATGCCGTCCAATCGCCCCCACGAGGTAAAGCCCCGACAGACTTTAAAATCTCGACCATTAAACCGGAGCAGTCAAATCCGGAGAAGTCGTCTCCACCCCAAATATAAGGCGTACCAAGATAGTGCCATGCGATTTTTAAGGCTGTTTCACGCTGGGTCATTTTAAATCACCCCTTAATCAAAAATTTTGCAGCCATCAGCGCCCCGGATGTCAGGCCGCCGCCTATGCTGGCATAGATAATTAATGTCCGGATTTTGGGGATTGATAAAAACTGACTTTTTAAAACGGCAACCTCGGTTATAATCCCGTTCTTGCCCTCCATCCAGCCAAACATTTTAGTTAGCATAACGGTTTGGCCATCCTGTTTTTTATCAATGCTTTTTAACTGCTCACCAATTACGCCAAATTCAGCATGAGTGTGATCGTTCATTAGTGCCTCTGTCCAATTAAGGCCTGTGTTAATGGCCGTCTGTAAAAGATTACGTCCTTAATGTGAAATGCGGTTCTGATCGAATGCCCGACTATCATAGACGCCCCCGGATTAAACGAGCCGTCAAAGTTAACCTC
>SDBU01006331.1_pt1 | contig 13939 bp, 11 predicted proteins | sample 2277071 | NCBI WGS metagenome assembly SDBU01 (sample SAMN10397929, study PRJNA504765) | marine sediment metagenome | isolation source: marine sediment core GS08_GC12, 126 cmbsf | place: Arctic Ocean: Gakkel Ridge, Loki's castle | collected 2008
ATGATTTTTTCTGTCCGTCAGGCAAGAGATTGCCACGGCCCTTCGGGCCTCGCAATGACATTTCGTAAAGGTTTTCAACATAGCAAAGCGATTAGTGAAGTGAAAAGCTCAATATGAGATACGAGAGCTAATTCGGGAGATAAGATATGACGGCGTCGGTAACAGCAATAATAGGTTTGGCTGATTGGTTGCCAAAGACCATCAATTATGAAATCATTAAGGGAAATGCAATTTGGCGGTTTGGGCTTGTTTTACTGGTAATACTGGTGACAATGGCAGCAGGGCGAATCGTCCAGTTCGCCATCAACAGTTATGCCAAACGAATAGCAAAGAAAAAGGGGGAGGCTCCTTTGACACTGCTGCTAAAGGCGCTGGCAAATCCTGTCTATGTAGCGATATTTGCAGCCGGTATATTTCTCGCCAAGGTCCCTTTATTTTTCGATGACGAAAATGGCATACGAACCGCCATTAGCGCCGGATGGACAACGATTGCACGGGTAACATTGGCTATTGCAGCAGCCTACGGGCTTTATCGGCTGGTGGACGTCATCGAATACTACCTGAATCGGCTGGTCGGAAAAACTGAAACAAAGCTGGACGATATGCTCGTGCCCATAGTGCGTAAGGCCTTACGGATAACAATTGCAATTATCGCGGTTCTGCTCATCAGCGAGAATATCTTAGGTGCCGAGAAGGTCAAATCACTCCTGTTTAGTGCCGGCATTGGCGGTATTGCGGTAGCTCTTGCGGCCAAGGATACGATAGCTAATTTCTTCGGCTCTATTACGATTTTTACGGACAGGCCTTTTCAAATGGGCGAGCTTGTAAAGATTGATGAGCACTTAGGCCCGGTCGAGGAAGTGGGCTTTAGAAGCACACGCATACGCACACTCCAGGGACATCTCGTAACCATACCCAACAGTGTAATTACAAATTCGAGCGTGGAAAACATCGGCAGGCGTCCCTTTATTCGCAGGACTTCTAATATCACTATAACTTACGATTCGGGCCATACCAAAGCCGGAAAGGCGGTGGAGATTATAAAAGAGGTCCTTGCCAATGCCCCAGAGCTCAATACCGACCCTGAAAGACCGCCGAGGGTGTACTTCAGCGATTTTAATGACTGGTCTTTGAATATTTATATGAGTTATTGGGTCAAGCCGCCTGACTACTGGCTGTACCACCAGATCAACGAACAGGTCAATCTTGAGATTATGAAGCGATTCGAGGCCGAGCAAATCGAGTTTGCCTTCCCCACCCAGACCCTTTACGTGAAGAAAGACTGATTCGTTATGCGTAGTGCGTATGCTTCTTTATGAAATTGAGAGGCCTGCAAAACAGGCATCGCAATGACGGATCGAATCACGAATCACAAGCCACGGGCCACAAAATACGAATTTAGCCCTTATTCTTCGGAAGAATTTTCAGCAATCTTTTTCTCTGCTCTGGTGAAATCCGGCTTCGGCCTGTTAAAATTGGTTTCTTCAAGGGCCTGCTGCTCGCCTAACGACATAACCGGCTCTTGTGGAACAATCCGCGGCGTTATAAAAACAATCAGCTCGGTTACAGCCGTATCTTCACCTTCGAATCTGAATAGCCCGCCCAGCAGAGGTAGGTCGCCGAGAAACGGTATTTTGCTTATCTGTTTGCTGACATCCTTCTTGCGCATGCCACCCAAAACTACCGTCTGACCGTCTCTAACCAATGCTATTGTGTCAACTTTGCGGGTATCAACAACGGGTACATTATTGCTTTCAATTGTAACTGAGCCCACTTTAACGCCAAATTCCGGTTGGATATGCAATCTTAGCATACCATCCCTGGTAACATGCGGTGTAACCACAAGCTTAATGCCGACTTCCTTAAATTTAACCGTTTCTGTGATGGTGCTCCCCGATACTGTTCGTTCCACGTAGGGATGTTCGGTTATGATATCGAAAGTGGCCTGTTCGTTATCAAGCACCAATATTCTCGGATTGGCAAGAAGCTTGGCGTTGGTAATATCCTGCTGAGCTGTCAATTGCATATCAATGTCAATTTTGCTATTTAGCAAACCAAAACGCAGGAAACCTGTCGTATTCTCAGCCGTTTTTGTTGCCGGACCGTCAAAGTTACTTAAGATAAACGGGTCGGTTTTTCCGGCGGTTGGTTCTCCGGCCGTATAAGTAGTTGCTCGGCCAGCATCCCACTCGACGCCGAGGTCGAACTTGTCCCGGCTGGTTATATCGTAGATTCTTACCTCCACCAGTACTTGGGGCGTGATGCGGTCAATTTTAGCGAGCAGAGCTGTTATCTCCCTGATTTTGCTCTCGGTGTCGGTAACAATTATATGACTGGTGCCCTTGATGGAGGATACCGAACCCTGGGGTGACTTGAATTTGTCCAGAGCGAGTACGACTTCTGTAGCATCCACATAGACAATTTCATAAGTTTTAGTCAGAATAGGTTCGACTTTTTCAACCATTTCTGCTGTGGTTATTATTCTAATCACATTCTCGGTCAGCACATAGGTGCAGCCGTGCACCGCAAGAATATTGTTCAGTGCTTCTTCGAGCGGCACATCTGTAAGCGTAACGGTAACATTGCCGACGACGTTGGGGCTTTTGATAAAGTTCAGGTCAGCCTGCTCAACCAGCTGTCTTATTACCGTATCGATGGGCACGTCATTAACATCGATAGATATACTTTTTTGCATCCGCCGCTCAAGGTCTGTCAAACCTGCTCTTTCTTCTGGTTTCTCATTGCCGGCCTGGGCCACAGCGATAGCCCAGCTAAGGCAAACAACTGCGAAAACCATCACAAACCTTAATGCCCCATATTTTTTCATTAAGTTTCTCATAGTAGATCCTTTTCTAAATTAACTGTTTAAGCGAATCTTCTTCTTCCCCGGAATACCGGGACTGTTTTATCGTTGAAACTTTTGGGTCCATCTTTTCCCATTCATTTCGAATTCGACACTATCTTTACTTATTTTTATAATACTTACACCCCGTATTGTTTCGCCCTCGTGGACTATGCTGTTACCAATAACTGCCGATGGGTTGTCCTCGGTATAGAGAATGCCTTTTACGATTAGTTTTATTGTTTTTCTGGTTTCGATCTGACCGGTCTGAGCGGTTTCGGTTTCTACCGGGCCTAATCGCATAGGGTCGCGAAGCGTTGTCGGATATGGCGCCGGAATCTCCCAGTCGATTTTAGTATTAGCACCGGCAGTGGCAACGCCGGATGCGGTGTCTTCCACAGGCGCTTCTATATGCCCCGCACTTGTGCCAAAGACGCCTCCTCTAAACAGCATAAAAATTAAAACGATAAAGAGCAGCGGTATCATTACCACCGTTGCCTTTTGCTTTGTGGTACTGTCACCCGGTTTTGGTTTAGACAGCTTATTTCTTATCTGTTGCCAGAAGCTTTGGCTGGTGCTTTTTACGGTAGGACTTTTTTTAGAGACGTTTTTGTCAATTTTGTCAATATCAGCCTTAGGTTGTCGAGTTGGTACAGCTTTGTATTGTCGAACTGGCACAGCTTTGGGTTGTTGAGTTGGCACAACTTTGGGTTTTTGTACCGGCTCAGCTTTGGATTGTCGAGCTGTCGCGGCCTTGGGCAATGATTGTGTAGCTTGATAAGCTTTTGGGGCCTGGGGCTTCTGCGTCTCCGGAGCCGGCTGTTTTGGCTCGGTATAGTCCGTGTGCTCCGGGGCAGCTTTGGGCAACGTTTGTGTAGCTTGATAAGCTTTTGGGGCCTCGGGCTTCTGCGTCTCCGGAGCCGGCTGTTTTGGCTTGGTATAGTCCGTGTGCTCCGGGGCAGCTTTGGGCAACGTTTGTGTAGCTTGATAAGCTTTTGGGGCCTGGGGCTTCTGCGTCTCCGGAGCCGGCTGTTTTGGCTCGGTATAGGCTGTGTGCTCCGGGGCAGCTTTGGGCAACGTTTGTGTAGCTTGATAAGCTTTTGGGACCTCGGGCTTCTGCGGCTCCGGAGCCGGCTGTTTTGGCTCGGTATAGTCCGTGTGCTCCGGGGCAGCTTTGGGCAACGTTTGTGTAGCTTGATAAACTTTTGGGGCCTGGGGCTTCTGCGTCTCCGGAGCCGGCTGTTTTGGCTCGGTATAGTCGGTGCGCTCCGGAGCAGGGGGGCTGGAAGACTCCTGGCCACCGTCGGCTTGCGGAATCGGCACCCCCTTGAAAATCGATGAGATTCCCTTGTGGAGTCCTGCCTTATTCCTTTTGTGCTCTGCCATTGATTATTATCTCCCGGCCAAAGCCTGGCTTTCGATTATCTGCTCGGGCGAAGCTTCGCCTTCGCTTATCTGCTCAGGCGAGGCTTTGCCATCGGTTATCTGCTCAGCCGAAACTTTGTCGATTATCTCCTCAGCCAAAGCCCTATATTCAGCGGACGACCGGCTTTCGGGCGCGTAAGTCAAAACCGCCTGACCGGCACTGGGGGCCTCAGCCAGCCTTACACATCTGTGAATAACCGTATCGAACACCAAATCGCCGAAATATTCACGCATTTGCTTTTGAGTCTGACTGCTCAGCATCCTCCTTTTTTCCACAAAAGTCAGCAATAAGCCCAAGATTTTTACATTACAAGGGTGCAAATGCTTTCCGATAATGTTTGCTGTCTCGAATAATTGTTTTAGTCCCTCCATTGCATAGTATTGCACCTGAACAGGCACGATAACATCGGTGCTGGCAACAAGTGCGTTGAGGGTCAACAGACCGAGGGACGGCGGGCAGTCGATAACACATATGTCATATTTGTCCTCTACTGTTTTGAGCCTTTCAGTCAGGACGAATTCTCTACCGACCACGCTGGCCAGCTCAAGCTCGGAACCTGAAAGCAGAACATTGCTTGGTGCCAGATTAAGCCGCTCGATTTTCGTGTCAATGATAACGCTGGAGATTGGAATTTGGGCCTTCATAAGAGCGTCATAAATGGTTGGGGACAGCTTATCAGGATCATTGCCGAATCCTATCGTGCTGTGACCTTGTGGGTCGAGATCAACTATCAGTGTCTTCTTGCCTTTCTCAGCAAGTGCAACTGCCAGGTTCACTGTTGTAGTTGTTTTGCCGCAACCACCTTTTTGATTTGCTATTGCTATTATTCTCATATTTTCTTGCCGTAAAGTTGCATCGAGCCCTTATTGGTGGTTTTAAGTTCCTGCCCGTCGCGAGGCGTCTTCGACGACTGTCGAGACGCGTCGGGCTGTTTTTTGACAAAAGCCGCCACATTCAAACTCACTTGATAGCCTGAATCGTTCATCCCCGAGCGAGTTATTGAGAACTTGTCCACAAAGAGGACCGGCCGGTGTCTCTCCAGAGCATTCAGAAATGTAGCAAACTGATTAAACCCCCCAATAAAGCTGATAACAATGTGGTTTTCGCGAATGTACTTAGCCTCAGATATTATTGACGGTCCCCGGCCGTCTTTGCTTTTGATGCTGAACGAAGCGACCTTTTTCTCGTTGGCAATTTGACTTATATCAAACGTCAAATTAGCTGAATCCTCGAAATCAATAACGAAATCCTCCAGCCTGCTTTGTAAACGCTCGATTTGTTCATTCAACCGGATTTTGGTTTCCTTTCGTGCTGCTCTTAGTGCAGACTCGTACACCTGTTTTTTCGCAGTGAGCTTGTTTTCGATGCTTTTTTCGTAGTTCCTTTGAGGCCCTAACACAACTATATAGGCAAGGAGGAATACTGCAAAGCAAGCTGCCCATATGATTCCTGACGTTACAAGATATTTTTTATGGGTCTTCAAAAAAGCCATTTTACAACCTCGTCTTAAAAATACACTCTATCTCGTAGGAGGCCACATCCCTGCCTTCAAGCGTCTCAGATTCCTGTGAAACTCCGATGTTCTCAAGCTTCGGTCCAAGGAAAGCTGAAGAGCGAAGATGGTTCCGAAAATCCCTGACTGCTTTGTCACAGTCGCATCCCGGACTGCCACTAACACTCATCTGTAATATTCTTACAGGGACAGTCTTTTCAATCATTTCTTGTGGATTGTCTTTTTTGGGGACCTTTTTTCTCACAGAACGCTGCTTTACCTCAAGGGCGGTCAACATCACCGAGTCGGGCATATTTTCCACTATTGTAACTAACACAGGCGACCATTGAATATATTTGCTGATGGAGGACTTCACTTCCGACAAGCAATTACCGTAAACGATTTTCTTTTTCTCTAATGAATCATGCAGCTCCACAGCATCCGACAATTTATCAATCTCTGCCTGGCATCTGACTATTTCCCGCTCCTTTATTGATGCGTGTGTTCTGTCGTTCAGATAGAAGCCGAACATTATTATTGCCATGGTCATAGGTACTGCAACGGTTACCCCGGCAATAGCTATGCCCCCGGGACTGCTCTTCATCGGAATGCCTTGTCCCTTTAATAAATCTATCGTGAACATAATTTCGGTTCTCAATTTTCGATTCTAAATACTCGATTCTCACCTTTTGTTACGAGCATCGACCCGCCAACGGCGGGTTTTAATCGGAACCCAGCGCTGCTGGGTCCAGCATCGAGCAAACTAATTCATACTGACCTCATAGCAAGGCCGGCTGCCACTGCCAGTGCAGGGCCTCTCTTGCTGCAAATATCGCTGAGCTGCTGAGCTGTATCGCAGCGTATTTTCTCAAACGGATTCCACAAAACCGTTTCGGCTCCGAGCCGGCTGTTCAATAACTCGATGAAACCTTTGGTAAGAGCAAAACCGCCGCAAACAAATATCTTCTCAACAGGCCTCGATTGCTCCTGGGCCGCATAGTAGCGCAAAGTTTTGGAAACATCGACTATCAGTTTCTGACAGGCTTTTTCAAGACTATCATAAAGCTCTACTTGAGATGCCGTCGAATCGCCGGACTCGTTTTGGCGAAGGCCGGCCGAGCCGGGGCCGGACAAAATCCCCTTGACGTCTTGGGTTGACATAGCTTTATCAGCCGCAATCTGCTTGATAATATCATCACCGGCAAAGGTCATATCGCGAATGAACAGCCGGCCATTACTACCCAGAATTGCCACAGTTGTGCCGGAGCTGCCAACGTTCAGGATAGCTGTTGTGGACCCCGCCAACGGCGGGTTTTGTTCAGAACCCAGCGCTGCTGGGTCAGATTCGTCAGCCAGACCATTGAAGCAGTTCAAAAGTGCCAATCCCTCAACATCCATCAGAACGCACTTAAGTGCGGATTCTTTGGCAAGTTGTACCTTGTTTTTTATCAGTGCATTGGTCGCCGCTACTAAGATGCCTCTTGTTTTATTATCATTATCGCCGTTTGGTATTAAGTGATAATCAACAACACTATCTGCCGCATTGAACGGACAAACCTGGGAGGCCTCAAACGAAACAGCCCCATCTATCTCTGAAGTCGATAATAACGGAAACTCAAAGTCCCGCACTGCTAATTCCGGACCGCTTAGGCCGCAAACCGCTAATTTCATCTTGCGCCCGGTCGATTCGAGGCATTCGCGAATTGCTTTGACAGTGTTTATTTTAAGATGATTATTATTATCTTCGGTCCATTCGTTTGCTTCGCTAAGCGAAGCAGCGGGGGCAATATCGGTGATGCCGGCTGCGGTTACTGTATAGCCGGAATCATCTTTGCGCAACCGGACTACCTTCACCGCAGACGAACCGATATCCAGCCCCAGAAGTTCTGTTTTAGTAAAACTAAGCATTCGTTTCCAGTTCAAGCCTATAAATCCTTACAACAAGTTCCGACTTTCAAAATTGGAAGTCCACCTCTGCGTTTCTTTTCATCTCTTCTGGTCTTTCATCGGCTTAAAAAGGAAAGTGTTTTACTTAGAAATTACAACCATTGTGCATAGGCTGATGTGTGTGATTTTAGGATGTCCAGTCCTATAAATAATCGGATATCGACTATTTTCTATTGATTATTTTTGATAGTGCCGGTAACTACTGGTTGTCAACTATATGATAATCAATTCTGAGTGGATTTAAGGATGGCTTTTTGAAAGTTATCGGCCGTGGAGACAACCGAAAAAACACAAGGTAAGAGAATTAGCTTTAAGGAGTATAAACCCAGCCGTTCGCGCTATTAAGCTGTCCCGTACCGGTCAGGCCGGCAGGGGCGGTTACTGTGATAGTAGCGTTTCCATTGGCATCGACAGAAGCAATGGTGAAATGGCTGTCGTCGAAGTACCTGCCGATAAAATCGCCCACCATAAAACCTAAATCCGACATTACACCCGTAACAGCCTGGTTGGTCCAGGCACCTACTGTAGCGGGATCCTCGGCGAATGCGGCGTGTACGGCAGTACGGATTGTGCCGGCCGTGGCAACGGCTTCGGACCACTTTGAGGCCTCGCTTTTGCCGCGAAGAATCGGAACCGCCACCGCAGCTAAGATGGCGACAATCATAATGACAACCATCAGCTCGACCAGCGTGAAGCCACTTCTATCTATCTCCTTCCCCATCTTCAAACTCCTACGAAGCAGGCAGCAGGCAATGATAGGCATATACGCTATTTGGGCGTGTCCGCACGAATGATAATCATAGCTTGATGCGCGCAATAAGGTGGCTATGGCCAAAACAGCCATAGCCACCATTAGATCAATGAGCGTTAAGCCAAGCCACCGCCGCTCCTTATCTGCTCCTTGGCGAACATATCCCACAACCACCCCGTGTGATAGATAAGAGGAATAGAGGGGGGCTTTGGGCCACCATTAGGCCTCCCTTATTTACGGTATCTCAGTCCAAACACCGAGATGAGTCAGTTGAAATTCACCAGGATTCAATGTTGCGTGCTTACCAGAAATTGTATATGTCAAGGACGGATTAGCCGCTGAGCTGTAAGTTGCATTGGCCCAAGTAAAGTCGGTATCCACGAAGTACGTACCTGTTAAATCGCCAGCTACGAATCCCAACTTAACCAATGTTGGTGGCCAGTCACCAGCAACACCATCACCTTTCTCAGCACCATAGGCACGTATTGCGGTCGCTATGGTACCCATCATCGCCTTTCCTTCCGACCACTTCGCTGCGTCGATTCGGCCTCGCATAAGTGGAATCGCCACCGCGGCTAAAATTCCGACGATCAAGATGACAACCATCAGCTCAATCAAGGTGAAGCCTTTTCTTTCTCTTTTCTTTCTCATCTTCAATCTCCTAAAAAAATGTTTTGAAAATTACCTCGCTTCTGATATTGCGTTTTTCTTTTGCCTGTCGTGACTTGGCTCCGCCAAGCGAGCCACGGCGGGTGGGATACTCATTACGCAATACACACGCTCAATCCTCAATAATCCTCTATCGACTAAAATCACTAACAACTATATGAGTTTTTCGAGTTTTTTACTGCTTATCTCATTAAGGGCTGGAAGCACGGATTACACAGAGTTCAATGATTTGTTTATTTGTGTTTAATCCGCGAAATCTGTGGTTAATGCTCATCCCCCACAATATTGATTACTTAAAGTATAACACAAAAAACTCAAAAAGCAAATTTAATCCGTGAGATATATTTTATGTAACGGGTTGAATTCCATAGCACTGCCGGCTTTTTTTCCGGGCCCCGAGATTGTACTATCCTGCCCCTGCCACGTCCGACATTGAGAAAATCGGCAGGTACAGTGCAATAACTACCACCGATACAACGGCGCCGACCGATACAATCATTATTGGCTCAAGCAGGTTGGTCAAAGTGCTTACTGTGGAATCAATCTTTCGTTCATAATGCTCGCTGGTCTTTCCCAGCACTAATGGCAAAGACCCGCTTTCTTCCCCGACCTGTATCATTTTGACAACCATATTGGGAAAAAACCCCGTTGCCGACATACTCGAAGAGATGTTTGAGCCTTCGACAATATTTTCTCTGGCTTTTACTACCGCAGACTTCATAATATCGTTACCGGTCATCCCACTGAGAACATCAAACACCTCAAGCACTGAAACACCCGAGGCTAATAAAGTTGACATTGTTTTGCAAAACATTGCAACGAAGGCCTGACTGAATACATTGCCAAGCAAAGGTATGCTCAGAACAGCTCTGCTAAAAAAATAATGTCCTTTTTTGGTCTTGTTGAAGACAACACAGAAAATTATCAGGACAACAACAAACCCGATTATGTAGATAATATTGAAGCGGAGAATATCGTAAAACCCCATAAATCCCCGGGTAAAGGCCGGCAGCTCCCCTCCGAGCTGGTCAAATATCGTCTTGAACCGCGGGACAATAAAAGCCATTATAAATATCACTATCAGGGTAATAAAAGACATTACAAAGATCGGATAAGCCGTTGCCCCTTTAATCTTTCTGGCCAATTTATCACGGTTGTCAAAATACTCTGCCAGCTTACCCAGCGAGCCTCCCAGATTACCGCTGGTTTCACCGGCTAAGATCAAAGCGCGAGACAAGTTGTTGAAAACCTTGGGAAATTCCGCAATACCGTCCGAAAAAGACTGGCCTTTCTTGACCTTTTCCGAGATACTTCGCAGAATCGGCCCAAGATTTGAATTTTCTGCATCATCGGCAATCGTGTCTAAAGATACCGTAATAGGAATGCCTCCCTCGAGCATAGTGGACAACTGCCAGCAAAGCGCTGCAAGGTCCGCTGATTTGATTCTTTTGGGAAGTTTTACTCGCCGGCTTTTTGAGACTCCTGCGGATGTCTCATCGATAGAAATAGGTGTAAGCCCTTGCTCTCGAAGATGACTAAGTACGTCATTTGATGAAGCTGCCTGCACAAGACCTTTCTTCTGGGTCCCTGTTGAATCTCGAGCGACATATTTGTAGCTTTTCATTTATCGAACCTTCTCAAAAGCACATCTATCTATCCGGTTGTCTCTAATCCTCGTTTATGTCAGAAAAGTAACTTGCGCAATCAGGCTTTGCCCACCTGTACAGCAAGGCAGCAAAAGCGCACTTTTCTTACCATTTCACGTCTATTATTTATCGGTGTCTGAAAACCTTGAGTTTAACAAAAATCCCATCCTAATATGGTTAATTGGTGAGTGGCTAATTGGTGATTGGCTAATTGACTACTCACTACTCACCACTTCCAAAGGTTCTTGCCCCCGTAACTGCCACTGACTACTAAACTCATCCTGTAAAAGCTACACTAATGACCTCTTCGGCGGTTGTTAAACCCGCCAATGCCTTATTCACGCCGCTTTCAAGTAAACCACCATAGCCTTTTTGACGTGATGATTCTCGTATCTGCGCCTCGCTGCTACCGGCAATTATCAATTTGCAGATATCATCATCCACAACCAAAAACTCAAATATGGGTAATCTGCCTAAATAACCTGTTCCTCCGCACGCTGTACAGCCTCGACCGTGGTGGAAGGTTGTATTCTTGCTTTGCTTGAGGTCAATCTTCATACGCTTAAGGACTTCCTCACTTAAGGTTATAGGCTCTTTGCAGTTTTCACAGATCTTTCTAACCAATCGCTGGGCAAGAATTAAATTCAGCGACGAAGCCAGCAGGTACCGCTCAATCCCCATATAGAGTAATCTGCTTATCGCACTGGGTGCATCGTTGGTGTGAAACGTGCTCAAAACAAGATGGCCTGTCAATGATGCCTTTATTGCAATTTCGACCGTTTCCTTGTCCCGAATCTCACCTATTAGAATTATATCGGGGTCCTGTCTCAAAATTGCTCGCAGGCACCTTGCAAAATCCAGGTCAATTTCCGGTTTAACCTGAATCTGGTTAATTCCGGCAAGACGATATTCGACAGGGTCCTCAACCGTTGTAATATTTTTCGTTGGGTCCTTGACGTAATTCAGAGCAGAGTATAACGTGGTACTTTTCCCACTGCCGGTCGGCCCGGTAACAATCATTATTCCGTGGGGTCGTGCCAGCATTTCTTTAAACTCTTCGAGAAGTTCCGGCTCAAGCCCAAGTTGTGCCAGGTCGTGCTTTACCGCCGATGCATCCAGGATTCGCATCACTACCTTTTCACCATATATTGTCGGAATGACCGATACTCGAACGTCTATATCTCGACCGGATGTTTTCATTTTGAATCGTCCGTCCTGGGGCAGTCTGCGCTCGGCGATATCCATTCGCGCGATAATCTTTATTCTGGCAATTACCGCTGCCTGCATCTTTTTGGCAGGGGGTACCATATCACGAAGCATACCATCAATTCGCATGCGAACCATCATTGTTTTTTCCTGTGGCTCTATATGAATGTCACTTGCCCTGCTTTTGACCGCCTGGCTCAGGAGCAGGTCAACGAACCGAATCACAGGTGCTTTGTTTGCATCGGCCTCGCCACTTATATCCGGATCCTCGGCTTCTTCTGAAAGTATACTTTCTTCGTCGATCTCACCCTCGACCAGGCTGCGAAGCTGTTGTTCTTCAACATCCGAACCGTGATAAATCAACTCTATCACCCGGCGAATTTCCCGTGGAGAGCTGATTGCCGGCTTAATCTGACGCTTCATTTTCAGGGCAACTGTATCTATGGCGATAACGTTGAGCGGGTCAGCCATCACAACGACAACTTTGTCCTCAGCCTCACCTATAGCCACAAGACAGAATCGCTTGGCGATACTCTCGGGCAACATACGAGCGATATCCATATCTATCTTGTTCATCTTGCTCGCATCATCTAAACGGATATACTCCATCGAGAGGTGCTCAGCCAGGGCCAGAGTAACATCCTCATGATTTAGCTTCTCGAGTCGAAGCAGTACCTCTCCCAGCCGACCGCCTTGCTTGCTTTGCTCGTTAAGAACATTCTCCAGTTCTTCCCGGCTTAGCAGACCTTTTGAAACAAGCAATTCGCCGAAAGGAAGATAGGCTTGGGTTTCAGGAGTATTGGAGATGGTTTGTGTCGATTCAAAAATTTTGGAGATGCTTTGTGCCGAGTCCATCCGATTACTATTACCTCCACTTCAAATCTTCAAATACGGATACATACGCTTCTAACAGGCGTACTGCTGTTAATCGACTCCAATTAGTGAGTCACCTACGCTCCAGAGCTTCAGCGACGGAACGTGGTTGATTGATGAATCAAAATATTCACCACTCACCAGACTTTTTGTTTAAATATAAAACAACAAAGACAAAAACTGCCTTTGTTTTGGTTTCTTGATAATAGTAAATCGCCTGAGCTAAATAGTTTTTCGGACAATCTGCAGAAGTAATTTAATCCTATCTTGGAAATCCACGATATAGGACGTTGAAATTCCCTGCATTCGCACAGGATGCTCGCGGTCTTCAAATGCAATGTAAGCCCTTGTTTATAAAAGCATTAGGCTGCTCGATGCTCGTCGAGAATCAATTATCGGGTATCGAGAATCAAGGCTGCTTTTGTAAAGCCTTTTATGTTTTATAGGACGGTTTGGTCCAGCACCAATTAGCCGTGATCCCCCTTAGAAATCGGCGCTGCAAGCCTGACAGCCCTCTATGTGAAGTAATTTCTAACGGAGTTAGCCTAAGCTCAATTGGTGCTGGACAACTTATACAATCCTCAAAATTATATACGGAAGGATGACCTTGCGTCATTAAGCTCTTTGTTTTCATAAATTTAATCATCTGGACACAGAAAACCCTGGCGCAGCGTAGCCGGAACCAAAAGTTCGTCTAAACAAAATATTCCATAACCTATTGTAATTACTGATGATACAATCGCTTAAAACAAAAAACACGCATAAAAAACAAGAAGTTGAAAGATTGTATTACAAATGAGATAGCCGCAGGTTCAAAACGGCCCGGAGTGGTTTTTAAAGATTTCCCACATTAGAATTTTTCCCTTTTTGTATCATATTTCTTGCCGGTTATAGAATTTCTGACGGGGTTTACGCTAAAACCCTTGACGAAACGGCAGGAATAGTTAATATTGGTATCACCTGGGACATTGTTGTCCGGGAAGTGCGCAAATAGAAAACCTTGCGGATGTGGCGGAATTGGCAGACGCGCAGGCTTCAGGTGCCTGTGGGCTTCGGCTCGTGGAGGTTCGACTCCTCTCATCCGCAT
>SDBU01006332.1_pt1 | contig 13939 bp, 10 predicted proteins | sample 2277071 | NCBI WGS metagenome assembly SDBU01 (sample SAMN10397929, study PRJNA504765) | marine sediment metagenome | isolation source: marine sediment core GS08_GC12, 126 cmbsf | place: Arctic Ocean: Gakkel Ridge, Loki's castle | collected 2008
TTCTCCTATTTTCGAAAAAATCCGCTTGTTCGACTATCCGGCGACAATTTTCAGCGGCCTAAATTTTTGTAAGCCCGAATTGTCGGACAAGCTCCTAGTCAACTACGTCCCCAAAATCAATCCAGATGCAATCCATCACGGATAAGGGAAGGCCTGTTTCAGGGTCGTTTAGGATGAGCAACCCGGTGATATAGGGCAAATTCCGCCTGTAGTTTTCAGGATACCTCTCAGATGCCTCCATTTAATTACCTCCTGACTAAACGTATATTTTGGTTATCATATTTATTTCTTCAGATTATTTGAATACCTCTCGATCCTTGAAATCACGATAAGGATTAAAATTCCTTAAGATTTCTGGATCAACTACATTATAGCTTTCGGTTATCAACCTATATATTAATTCTGCCATACCAGGTCCAAGCATAAAGCCCTGACCGCACATACCAACAGCCTGGCAAAAATTATCCAATTCTTTCATCTTTCCAACGATCGGAAAGCCATCAGGTGTGTTGGGATACAACCCCCGCCAGGTACGTCGAACCTTTAGATTTGCCAACATCGGCATAATCTTGATCATTCTTCTGGCAATCAGTGGCAAAAATGTGGAAGTGGCGCGATTGTCTATTCCCGAGATTGAAGGATCAGGAGTCATACAGAAAACCACCTGTCCTTCACTATTCTGATAAAAGTAAAAATTCTTAGAACCACGCCGTTTCCGGATATCAACAACCATTGGCCCCATAAATGGCTTTACAGGTTCAGAGATTCCCGCCTCATGAGAATCTGGTTTTACAGGAATATCAATCCCAGCCATCTGGGAAACCTCTCTTGCATATGCCCCAGCAGCATTTAACACATTGGCCGAGTGATATACGCCTTTATTCGTCTTTACTACAGTAACCTTACTCTTTTCAATATGAAATCCAACAACTGTTTCATTAAATCTGAACTCTGCACCATACTCCAAGGCCTTAAAGTAACAAAACTGGGTAAAGAGCAGTGGTGATGCGGAGCCGTCTTCCGGAGAATAGGTACTGCCTCTCAATCCTTCCATATTAATTCCTGGATTTAACTCCCTGTATTCTTCAGCAGAGAGCCATTTGATATTCAGACCAAAATCCTGTTGAATCCTCATCATGTCTTTTAACACATTTTCATGATCTTCTGTGTAAGCGGGGAATGAATATCCATTGCTTTTCCAGTGAATATCATCTCCATAGTTATCTTTCCAATGAGAAAAAATCTCTATGCTTCTCTGGCAGACCAATATCTTTCCCTTATCTGAATGGCTTGCCCGGATACCTCCAATTGCCTTTTTGTCTTCTCCTTGCCCTGGTGAGGAAAGCGAATCAATCACCAATACAGATTGCTTTTTTTTAGCAAACTCCATGGCCAAAGGGACCCCAATTGATCCGCTTCCAATAATAATCAGATCATATAATTTATTCATGCCTACTACCACATGTGATATTCGAGAAAATACCGAGAGGCGCTTCAGTAAAAAGTGGCCTTATCGTCTGTAACGTAACCTCCTTTATAGGCACTCCTTCTTCTTTAAATAAATCCAAGATCAAATCTCCACACGTTTTTGAGCCACACGCCCCCATGCCTGCTCTCGTAATGGCCTTCATCTGATTCAAATCCTTGAGGCCTTTCCTAATCCACTTGCGAATCTCTCCAGCAGTCACCCTCTCACACCTACACACAATTGCATCATCGGGAATTCTATCTAAGGTGGGCTTCCCTTTCGGTAGCGCAGCTTCCTCTCTCTGAACCTTGAATCCCGCAACTCGTTTGGCAATCTCTTTTGGAACTTGAACCTTTATGATCTGTGTTTTTCGTGAGGCCTTATTGAGTATTGTGTCAATAACAACTGCCTCTTGAAGAGGGTTGCCTTCATAATCGGTTAATAACGCTTTATCTCCCTTTTTATACTCATAGTTATAGACTTCATAAGCAAGAGAAACCACGGGGTTGTTTGGATCATCACGGTAATCTACCAAGGAGATTGCCAGGCCCGGGCAGATAAAGACACATTTATTGCATCCGATACAATCGTTGTTTGCAATCCGGGGTTTTCCCAAAAGGGAGTCGCCAGGAATTGAAATTACCCCTTTTGGACATTCGGAGACACATGGATTACAGGGAAACTCCTGTGTGCAATGGAAAACCGGGGTAATATTTTCCTCAGGGAAGCTATCATAATTGGGCGTGGCAATAGGTCCAGGTGGGCTTTTGAGGATATCTGCCTTGTGATACCAATCTTGCGGAATCTCTTTTTCCTCTATGCCTAGTTCCCTGGAGATCTCCAAACCAGCTATCCTTCCGTTAAACATAGCAGAGGATGCCTCAGCGATCTCCTTTGCATCACCAGCTGCAAAAATCCTTATTCCCGCCTGTTTGGCTTGTTCATAGAATTCATCCAAGGGATTAAGTCCTACCGCAATTAACACGGTATCACATTCATAGGTTTTCTCTGTGCCAGCTATTCTTTTAAAATCCTTATCTATTTCGCCCACTGTGACTGACTCTACATGTTCCTTTCCGTTAGCGCTTAAAATGGTATGCCTGGTGTATATTGGCACGCCTAATCTTTTGATCTTATCTGCGTGCACCTTATAACCACTACACTGAGGCAATGCCTCAACCAATCCAACAACATCGATGCCTGCCTGCAAGGCATGATAAGCAGCTATCAATCCTACATTTCCACCTCCCACTACAAATAATTTGTTGGCAGGCTTAACAAGATCTCTGTTAACCAAGGTTTGAAAGGCTCCAGCTCCATACACACCGGGCAAGGTATTTCCAGGAAATATCAGGGATCTCTCCCTTGCGCCTGCCGCATTTAGAACAATCTTCGGATTGACAATTCTATACTGGTTACTGTTCGTGACTATCCCCACCTTCTTATCGCTAAACACATACATTGCAGTGCTGTTGAGCCATACCTTCACAGATGAGTAAGTTCGAATATTGTCTTCTAGAATCTTGGCAATCTCTATCCCCCGAGTTCCCGCATAACAATCATCAATTGAACCAAAAAATTTATGGGTCTGAAGAACCAATTTTCCACCTAACTGACCCTTATCGTCAACAATGAGGGTTTCAATCTCTTTTTCACCTAATTCCAGGGCTGCCGAAAGACCGGCAGGCCCCCCACCGATTATCAGAACATCTGTTCCGGTCTCTTCAATGCGTGAAAACTGAAAATTATCTATAGCTTTCGGAATCGTTGGTAAATCTTCAACGCTCTCTACAATCATATTTTTTTCTACCTTTGTCATACAGGATTTTACCGGAATCCCATTGGCTATAACAGTACACTGGGCACATTGCCCGTTGGCACAGAATATCCCCTGGGGAGAACCATCCTTCACATGATGGCCAAATATATGAATCCCATTGGCAAAAAGGGCAGATGAAATCACTTCACCTTCACTGGCCTCAAGTTTCTGGCTATTCCAGCAAAAAGGGATTTTTCTTTTTTCAGGAATACTGAGAATAGGATGTTTTTCAATACGCCGATTTGGCATTAGCGCATTCTCCTCATAGTACGTGTTTAAACTTTGAATCCTTGCTTTTATAGTGCTGTATATCCTGACAACGGGCTGCAAATCCAACTGATCTGCGAAATGGCACCTGACAAAGTGCCCAGGCGTTAGTTCCTGGTACTCAGGAACATTAATCTTACAGTCCTCCTTGGCGTACCTGCACCGAGGATGAAAGTGACATCCCGAGGGAGGATTGATCGGGCTGGGCACATCTCCCTGGAGCAAAATCCGCTTGGCTCTGTAGTCCGGGTTTGGGACAGGAACCGCTGACATCAAGGCCTCTGTATAGGGGTGCTTAAGGTTGTGGAAAACTTCCTCGGTAGTAGCTTCCTCCACGATCTTGCCCAGATACATGACCGCCACCCGATCACTGATGTACCTGACAACGGCCAGGTCATGGGTGATGAAAAGGTAGGCCAAATTGAATTCGTTTTGGAGGGCTTTGAGCAGCTGGAGAACCTGGGCCTGAATGGACACGTCCAGGGCAGAGACGCACTCGTCGGCAATTATAAGCTTCGGCTTCAGAACAAGAGCCCTGGCGATGGCGATCCGTTGTCGCTGGCCGCCGGAGAACTCGTGGGGATAGCGGCCCATTTGATCCGGATTAAGGCCCACGGCCATAAGTATTTCCTTGGCCCGCTCCACCTGCTCTTTGGTGTCGCCCAGCTTGTGGACCTTGAGGGGTTCGCTGACGATCGTACCTACGGCCATCCGCTCATTCAGGGAGGAGTAAGGATCCTGGTAAACGATCTGCATGTTTCGCCGCAGCTCTTTGAGGAGTTTTTTCGGCGCGGTGGTGACGTCCACTTCCCGACGTTCCTGGCGACCGTTCCTCTCTATCCGATGCCAGTATCGGATCCGGCCGGCCGTAGGTTCCAGCAGTCGCAGGAGAGTCCTGCCGACGGTGGTCTTACCGCAGCCGCTCTCGCCCACCAGGCCCAGAACTTCGCCTTCTTTTATGACCAGGTCGATGCCATCAACGGCTTTCACCTGGCCGATCACCCGGCGAAAGACCCCCCGGCGCACTGGGAAGTACTTTTTTAGGCACTTGACTTCTATAAGGATATTTTCATCGGGCAATGGCTACTACCTTTCAATTATACAACCGGCAAGCCACCCAATGGCCCGGAGAAACTTCTTTGAGTGGCGGAGCGTTATCATCGCAGGCGGTCGTGCTTCGCCCGCATCTAAGCTTGAACGGGCAGCCGGTTGTTACATCGAACGGATCCGGCACCACTCCGGCGATCGGTTTAAGATCGGTTACCGACCCGGTTATCGAGGGAACCGAGTTCATAAGCCCCTGGGTGTAAGGGTGTTTGGTGTGGTGGAAAATGCTCCGTACGTCAGCCTTTTCCATCACCTGGCCGAGGTACATGACCACCACCTCGTCAGCCGTCTCAGCGATAACACCCAGGTCGTGGGTGATCAAAACCACTGCCGTTTTGAATTCGGTTTTGAGAGACATCATCAGATCCAACACCTGGGCCTGGATGGTCACGTCCAGGGCTGTGGTCGGTTCGTCGGCGATGAGAACCGATGGGTGGCAAGATAGGGCCATGGCGATCATGGCCCGTTGCCTCATTCCGCCTGAAAGCTGATGGGGGTACTCGTCAACCCGTTGCTCGGGCAGAGGAATGCCCACCTTCTCCAGCATTTCAATGGCACTGCTGCGGGCCTCCCTTTTATTAAGACCTTGATGCAGAACGATTGATTCCATAATCTGGTAACCGATCGTGAAAACCGGATTGAGGGAAGTCATCGGTTCCTGGAAGATCATTGCAATGTCGTTTCCCCTAATGGCCCGAATTTTTTTACCCTCGGGGTCGAGTTTGGTCAGATCGATGGTACGGCCGTTTTGGCGGTAAAGGATCTGCCCCTCAACGATCCTTCCCGGCGGGCTGATCAGCCCCATAATGGCCAGGGCTGTGACAGATTTGCCGCAGCCGCTCTCGCCGACAACGCCCAGAGTCTGGTCAGGGTCAATACTGTAATTAACACCGTCTACTGCCCTGACGATCCCGAATTCAGTGCGGAAATGGACCCTGAGATTCTTTATGTCCAGGGTGGGCATCATGGCTCTTTCCCCTGGCCCGATTTTTCATAAATCATAACCATTGGCAGACCAATTATTTTAAATTCTTTTTTCAGTTTTGGGATCGAGGGCGTTTCTGAGGGCATCGCCGAAAAAGTTGAACGCGATCACCGTGGCCATGATGGCCAGGCCGGGGAACATGGCGATCCACCAGGCGTCCTGCATGTACTCCCGCCCGTCAGCCAGCATGGCGCCCCATTCCGGCGTTGGCGGTTGGGCGCCCAGGCCGAGAAAACTCAACGCCGCCGCCCAAAGAATGGCTGTGGCAATGCCCAGGGAAGTGTAGGCAATCACCGGAGCCAGGGTGTAGGGCATTATGTGGCGCAGAATGATCCTTAAATCACCGCAGCCAATCGACCGGGCCGCCTCGACAAAGACCTCTTCCTTGGTCGCCAAAACCTGAGCCCTGACCAGCCGGGTGTAGGCCCGCCAGCCGATGGCCCCTACAGCTATAATGACATTTTGCACACCGCCACCCAGGAAGCCTGCGATGGTCACGGCCAGAACAATAGAGGGAATGGAAAGCATCACATCCACCAGGCGCATGATGATCATCTCCACCCAACCGCCGTAATAGCCGGCCAACAACCCGAGGCTGACTCCAACGACGAAGTGGATGGCCACCACGGCCACACCTATAAGCAAGGCGTAACGGCAACCGTAGATAATGCGGGTGGCCATGTCCCGTCCATATTGGTCTGTGCCCAAGGGGTGGGACCAGGAAGGGGGCGCCAGGAGTTCGTCGAAGTTCTGCTCTGCCGGGTCGTACGGCGTGACCACCGGCGCGAAAATGGCCAGCAGAACCAGGAGGGCTATGATGGCCGTGCCGGCCAGGGCCGTCTTGTCTCTTTTCATCCGCCGCACCGCGGCCTTTAAGTATGTGTCCTCGGCCCGTGGGTTGACGGACTCATTACCCACGGATATTTCCTCTGCGGTAATCATTCGTGTTTAATTCTTGGATCAATGTAGGCGTACAGAAGGTCCACCAATAGGTTCATCAATATAACCACCAGAGCATAAACCAGAACGATGCCCTGAACCAGGGTGTAATCCCGCTTGAAAACCGCGTCCACCAACAGACGGCCCGTCCCGGGCCATGCGAAAACGGTCTCGATGATTACCGACATGGACAAAAATTCCGGAATCTGCAGGCCAAAGATGGTCACTGTCGGAATCATGGCATTGCGCAGGGCATGTTTGTAGATAACCACTCTTTTGGACAAGCCCTTGCTTTTGGCCGTTCGGATGTAATCGGAGTTGAGTATCTCCAGCATCCCGGCCCTTATCAGGCGCATAATAACGGCCACCTGCCTAAAGCCGAGAATCAAACCGGGTAGGACAATGTAGCTGAGCCCTTCCAGGGTCCAGGGCGGTCCGCCACGGCCGGAAACGGGAAAAATTCCTAAAGTCATACAAAATACCAATAATGCGATAATGGCCACCCAGAAACCGGGCATGGATACCCAAAAGAGAGAGCAGAAAGAAAGCAAATTATCCACCCAGGTGTTTGCTCGGGTAGCTGATATGACTCCAGCAGGCACGGCCAGCAAGACGGCCACCATCAAAGCGAAGAAACCCAACTCTAAGGAGGCTGGCAATCGTTCGGCGATCATTTCGGTGACTGCTTCGTTGCGCTGCAGGGAACGACCCAATGAACCCTGAACGACGTTGCCAAGCCATCTCAGATATCTCACATAAAACGGCTTATCCAGGCCCAACTCTTCCCGGATTCTTTCAACCGCCTCTTCATTAGCCCTCAGCCCCAGCATAACCCGAACCGGATCGCCGGGGCTGAAGTAGATAAGTGACGATACTAAAATAGAGACGATGAGCAACACCGGAACGAGAAGCAGTAGCCGGCGAAGAAAATGTTTGAACAAAAGATCAGTCCTTTCATCTAATCTTTGCTTCAGGTTAGGCTGGTCCGCTCCGGGGCACTAAATCCAGGAGCGGACCGGGATGGATTGTGGGTTTTACTTTTTATAAATCTCGAGAGCTCGATAGGCGTCAGCCTGGTCGAATGCCCAAGGGTGTTTTAAGTAATTATCCACCCCACCGAGATGTTTCTTATAACCGAAAATCTCAATGGCATTGGCTATAGGGATAACGATAATTTCGGCGGCGGCCATTTTCTGGGCCGCGTTGAGGGCCTCCTCCCGCTTCTTGGGATCGGAGCTGTAGCGGGCATTGTCGAGAAGCTTATCGATCTCGGGATTGGAGTAATGACACCACTGGGAGATGTTGCCCAGACTGCCGCTATGCATGCTACTGACCAAGTCATCTACTGCGAATCCCAGGCTGCCTACAAGGCCGGTAGACAAGAGATTGTGTTTACCTGCCAGGGTCCGCTGATAGAGATCGCCCGGCTCCAGGATCTGGAGCTTGACCTTGAATCCGGCCTTCTCGAGCATCGGTGTGGCCACTTCGCCCATTCGCTTATAGCGGGCGATGTTGAAGGCCAGGAAGTTTACAAACAGTTCCTTGCCGTCTTTCTCCCTGACGCCGTCGCCGTTGGTGTCCTTCCAACCGGCCGCCTCCAAGATGGCCTTGGCCTTCTCCGGATCGTACTTGACCAGAGGTTTGCCGATGTCATCAGAGGGTTTCCAGAACCCCAGAATATTAAATGAAATGGGAGTGTAAAGTGGCGCGCCGATGTCGTTCATGGCCGCCTTGCGAACCGCCCCGGCGCTGATGGCGTGGGCCGCCGCTTCTCTGATTTTAACATCGTTAAAGGGCGGATTCTTGGTATTGATGGCCAGAAAAATGGCCGAGGTGGATGGGCTGAGGATCAGGTTGGTCTTCTTGGCTTTCTCGACCCGCTTGACGTCGCGTTCAGTGACGTAGTCGGACAGGTCGACATCACCGGAGGTCAGTTCGGCGATAAGAGTGGTCGGCTCGGGCAGAAAGCGGATGATCCACTTTTCCACGTAGGCCGGACCCTTGTTCACCGTCCAGGCAGGGGCATGCTTGTAGTCAGGGTTCCTGACCATGATCACCCGGTCGCCGGAACGCCACTCCTTGAACATCATCGGGCCGGTTCCAACGATGACCTTACTGCCCCATTGCTTGGGCGCTTTGTTGTAAGCCGCCGGTGAAACCATGCCGATGTTGGGGCTGGAAAGAGCGTTCAGCAGGAGCGGGTTGGGTTTTTTCAGGGTCATCACAACTGTGTAGGGATCTTTGAGGGCAATTTCCTTAATTACCTTGAGGAAGCGGCCCTGGGAACCATTGATGTGTTTCTCTAAAGAGAACTTAACCGCTTCGGCGTTTAGTGGTGTGCCGTCGTGGAATTTGATCCCCTTTTTGATGACGAAGGTCCAGGTGAGCGCGTCCGGCGAGGACTTGTAGGACTCGACAAGCATCGGATCAATTTTCAGATCCGGATTGACTACAAAGAGTGGCTCGAACATTAGATGAAGAACGGTATACTCCGGCCGCCTGGCCGCCTTGAAGCAGTCCAAGTTGGTCGGTTCGGTGCCCATGGCTTCAATGATTGTGCCACCCTTTTGGGGAGCCGCCTGAGAAGAATCGGTAACGACCAAGCACAATCCAACCAATGCTATAAACAGAACGACTATTCCAAATCTACTGAGTTTCAACATTATAATCCTCCTTTTTTTATGCAAACCACTTCGCCCCGTTTCTGAAATAATGACTCAACTCATCAATTCATTACACGGCAGGGAGTGGTCTGATTAGGGTTAACAATGAGATGCAACGGATCGTATGTCAACAGCTTTTGTTTTAAACGATTCACCTCCTTTCTGAATTGATATTTTATCATTTGTATTTGTTTCGAATTTCGAGTTTACCCGCCCTTGAAAGCTTGGTTAAAACGTATGAGATCATAGAATATTTCATTTTGCCATTTCAAGGCGGCAAATTTATGAGACGGGGCAATAGTGACCCTCAAACGAGCTAACAGATGTTTTTATAGAAACAACCGCCCTGCATGATCATGGTGATCTTTTCCTGATACTGCTGGAGAATAGATATGTCCTTCAGGGGGTCGCCATCGACCAGAATCAGGTCGGCCAACCTGCCGGATTCTATGGTCCCTATGTCTTTTTCTCGGCGCAAGATCTGAGCATTGGTTTTTGTTGTGGCTACAATGGCGCCCATCGGACTTAATACTCTAGCCTGGAGGGTCAACTCCTCAGCCTTGTACACCTGCATCGGACCGAGGACATCACTGCCGGATCCGATTTTACAACCGGCCTTGTAGGCATTTGAAAGAGCCTCTTCAGCCTTGTCCCTGGCTTTGGTCATCTTATTAAGATAAATCGCAGGGATGCCCAGGTCTTCGCCCATGCGGCACATGGCCTCATACGTGACGATGGTCGGAACCAGATAGGCGCCGGCTTCCTCGATTGCTTTGGCGCCTTCCGAAGTGAGCAGGTTACCGTGTTCGATGGTTCTTATGCCGGCGGTGACGCTATTGATGATGCTCCTGTCGGAGTAACAATGGGCCGCCACATAGGTATCGGTCGACTCGGCTTCCCAGACGACCGCTCTAAGTTCGTCCAGGCTGTATTGGGAAGTGTCGATCTCATCGGCAGGCGACATGCATCCGCCCCCGGCCATGACCTTGATAAAGTCGACTCCCTGGCGGAGTTGCTCCCGGGCCGCCCGACGGCATTGATCCACTCCGTCGGCGATGGTTCCACCCATGCCGGCTCTGGACGCAACCGGCTCGTAAATTTCGGTGGGGAGGCGGCTGTCGCCGTGGCCGCCGGTCTGAGTGAGGGACTTGCCGGCCACTGACAATCTGGGCCCAGTGATCAGGCCTTGTTCCACGGCCAGACGGAACCCCGGATCGGCCCCGCCAGCGTCCCGGGCAGTGGTGAAGCCCTGGTCCAGGGTTTCCTTAAGTATCTTCAAAGAGCGGATAACTGCAACTGAAGGATAGTTGCGGCGTTTCATCTCAGTCAATTCGGCCTCAAATGCGCAGATGTGGACATGACAGTCGATGAGACCCGGCATCAAAGTTTGTCCGCGGCAGTCCTTAACTTCCGCTCTATTGGGGACGGAGCCAGGCGGTCCCGGCAGGACTTCCTTGATCCGGTCACCTTCGATGACCACCGATCCGCCGCTTACGGGATCGGCGCCGGTGCCGTCGATGATGGTAGCGTTTTCAAGTACAAGCGTATCGGACTTTTCGATCATTACTTCCTCCCTCGCAGCTATTCAATGTATCGGAGTCAACAAAGGGCCTTGAATTTCTCCTTTTTCTATTTCCTCAGAAAAGATCCCTCGGACCTACTGTTGCCTCATTAAGGCGTGGATCCCAAAAGATTCTTGTACAATTGACCCCCCTGCATGATTACGGTGATCTTTTCCTGATATTGCTGCAACACTGTGATGTCTTTCAATGGATCGCCATCAACCAGAATCAGGTCGGCCAATTTTCCTGTCTCAATTGTACCCAAATCTCTTTCTCTTCGAATCAGTTCCGCATTCGTCTTTGTTGAGGCGACAATTGCACCCATGGGACCAAGGACTCGGGCCTTAAGCTCCAATTCAATTGCTTTGTAGACCTGCATGGGACCCAGGAGATCGCTGCCCGATGCGATTTTCACCCCGACCCGATTGGCAATTGTTAGTGCCTCTAAGGCCTTTTCCCTGGCCTCATTAATCTTCCTGACATTGTTTTCCGGGATTCCAAAATCCTTTCCCATTCGAGAAATCATCTCATAAGTGACAATGGTCGGGACCAGATAAGCCTCAGCATTCTTGATAGCTTGAGCTGAAGTTTCGGTCAGCAGATTCCCGTGCTCTATGGACAGAATTCCAGCCTCTATACTGTTAATAATGCTACGATCTGAATAGCAATGAGCACTCACATATTTACCTGCTGATTCCGCCTCGAAAACAATGGCCCTCAACTCCTCCAGGCTATACTGGGAAGTGTCGATTTCATCGCTGGGGGACATGGCGCCCCCACCGGCCATTACCTTGAGAAAATCCACTCCCTGGCGGAGTTGCTCACGTGCGCCGCGACGAACCTCATCAACGCCGTCATACACTCCTGTCGCAAGTCCGGCCAGATTTTCCGATGGAGAAAATGTTTCGGTTGGCAATCGGAAATCCCCATGTCCTCCAGTCTGGGAAAGGGGGCGCCCAGACACTAAAAGCCGGGGTCCCGGAACAAGTCCCTGGTCAACGGCTTCACGAAACCCCGGGTCGACGCCTCCGCAGTCTCGTGCTGTGGTAAAGCCCTGGTCAAGGGTTTCTTTCATGACGTTGACTGTTCGAATCACAAGCAAGGAGGGAAAATAACGCCTCTGCTGATCCATGATATTTGCTTCAACCGCACCCATATGTACGTGAGCGTCTATCAGTCCAGGAAGCAATGTCTGCTGGTCACAATCTATAACATAAGCGTTAGATGGGATCTGACCCGGTGGCCCTGGTAAAATCTCCTTTATTCGTTCGCCCTCGATGATCACCGATCCGTTGGCTACCGGATCGGCGCCAGTGCCGTCTATGATCGCAGTATTTTTCAGTACGAGTGTATCAGTCTTTTCGCTCATTACTGCCTCTCTTTCATTCAATAAGGTATTGGATTCAACAAAAACCCTGGATTACTGCTTTTCAAATCTTGGTTCTTGCATCAAGGTTTCTCATGACAATGTTTTCTAAATTCCTTATTTCTCTTGTCGTCTTTTCTCTTCCATATATTGGTGGAATCGATGTACATGCCTTTGCGCCAGGATGCAGGCTTGTGCTCCGTCCCCGTCTTCAACCGCCGCCACTATGTCACATAGATCCTGATAGTCTTCCCTCATGATATTTTCTTTCCAGGGAAGAAACTCTTTGTAGTACCGATGAATATTATCGTGAACAGTCCGTTCAATGGATATGTACAAGGGGTTGCCGGTGATGCGAGCCAATGCCAAATGCAACTGCTCATCGACCCGAATAAAAGCATCCCAATGGGATGCACCTTCTTCCAGGTGTTTTTGGGCCTGCTTCAGAAGCCCTTTCAAGCGCTCAATATCCTCTTTTTTGGCTCTCTCAGCAGCCAGGGCAGCAACACTTCCTTCCACACTATCGCGCAATTCGGCGATGTGGTTCAAGGAGACCCGTTGATATCTGATCAGTAATGCCAAACCTTGGCTCATCTGTTCAGTGGTCACAGCCTTGACTACAGCGCCACCTCCCACACCGGGCTTGATTTCGATCAGGCCCTTCTGCTCTAAGACGCGCAACGCCTCCCGGAGCGTACCCCGGCTGATACCCAATGACTCTTGCAGATCTTGTGAAGACGGAAGCTTTTCACCTGGCTCGAAGGTGCGTTCGACAATAGCCTCCTCAATTTGCTCGATCACGCCCTCAACGAGACTACTATGACTTGCCTTTTCTAACATTCAAACGGCACCCCTCTTTTCTAATAATGATTATAATGATTTTAATTATTATCAGCCTATCTCTTTGATTTTAGCCTGTCAAGAAAAAGATTTCGATGCCTGTTTTTTGTTTCAGGGACCGTCATAATCTTTTGCTCTTTGTTAACCAGCATGAGATCTGCTGTGTTCTATTCGCTGCCCCTTCCCCAAATTCAGCAACGTAGTTAAAGAACAACTAAACTTTAAAAGGATTGCAACCAATTATTAAATAGCGGAGAACTGGTTTCCAACTCACGGGTTGAAGACCTGAATCCCCCACTTAAACAACTTGTTTGATCATTGGATTAGCGAGAATAGAGGTATGCTGAAAGAAAAGCAAACCAGTGTATTCGGGACAGGAAATATGGAGAAATTGTAGGAACTGATTACGTTAGTCCTGATAATGAGACCTATTTTGGACTAGGTTTTGCTTACATGTTGGAGGATGACAAATTCAGAACTCCTGACCCCATGATGCATTGATCGAGATAAATGTTAGTTTTTCCTAACTATTCGGATTATCACTTATTTTATGGTGCGTAAATCTGGATGCAACAAATATTCTAAATCCCGAAACCTAAAGTCAGGAATACCAGCATTTACCGGAACAATTTTAGCAAATTTTCGCTTTCAGTGTTGCACGGCAATTTACGCAAGATCAGGAGCCCTGAAATTAGAGTTCAAGCCAGGTTCCGATATTGTTATCCACTGCCTTTTTGTAGATCTTGATAGCTGTTGCCATATCGTCCATGGCCAGGCCAAGATTTGCACAGATGATTTTTTCGTTTTTATTTTCCCTGCCCGCCTTTATACCAGCAGCAATCTCACCGAGGTCGGCGTAAATTTCAGATATATGCTGAAAATATCCAAGGGATTTATAATAGAGACACTGCTCCCTGTCATCC
>SDBU01006333.1_pt1 | contig 13937 bp, 10 predicted proteins | sample 2277071 | NCBI WGS metagenome assembly SDBU01 (sample SAMN10397929, study PRJNA504765) | marine sediment metagenome | isolation source: marine sediment core GS08_GC12, 126 cmbsf | place: Arctic Ocean: Gakkel Ridge, Loki's castle | collected 2008
CTTTATCTTTCTCAAAGAAGCTAGAAAACCACATCGGGGCAATCAAGTATTTCATTTGCCATTACAATCAGCAAAGAGCATTACTTCTTTAACACTACCCCGAAAGCGTATCGACTTGAACGCATCAAGGCGTAACAGGAGGGAAGCTGCGATAAACTGCCATAAGCCCTCGGCTCAGAAGTGCTCAATGCGGAAGGTTTCGAAAGTATAACACCGCATATACTTCAAAGCCTCAAACAAAACAGTGATTGCTGGAACTGGCCTTCCCTTGAAAATGGGAGCAATAGTTGTCCGATAGTATTTTCCTTTATCTTTTTGACAGCGGAAGGTTAGCGAAGCGCTAACACCGCGAACGCCTTTGCGTATCTGTTGGCCTTGTCTAATACCAGAGAAACGTGCCTTACAGGTTCTCCCCTGACCTTGCGTGTTTTTAGCGGAAGGTTAGCGAAGCGCTAACACCGCGTCTGACATTTGATATTGATTGCATCTCGGACAAAGTCCTTCATCCCAATATCATCCAGCGGAGTTTCAGAGAAACACAAATCACGTAATAGATACAACAAGTTATACGCTATTGCGGCGGCAATCAAATACCCCCAACTTGCCAAGAATGTCCTTCCCCTCTTGTGGGCGGTATGAAGGATATTTCGCTCAGTTTTTATTGTCGATTCGATAGACGCTCTCTTGTGATAATAACGCCACCCACATGAAGACATCCCAGAACACGTCGGGGTTCCCCTCCCTGTGAAAGATATACATCGTGTTTGAGCCATCTTGAAGTTTTTTGAGGTGTCCATCTTTTTTTCCATCGAATGATTCCCCACACCAGCCCCAGTCTGGGAAGTCTACCTCAAAGATTCGGTCATCTGGATCCTCGAATGACGGAATATCCCTTCCTCCCGGAAAGGGTGGGCCATCGGGAATCTTGTCGCCTGGGTCTCCGAGCACGAGCAGATAATCCGACTTGTTGCTCGGACTCCAAATACGCCCCCAAAAATACCAGGCGCCTCCTTTGCCTCCAGCCCGATTGATGTCGAATTTCCAAAGTATCGTGCCACCGGCGGCGTCAACCCGGACAATTGCCTCACCGAAAGCGCCCTTTGGTGCTTTGGGAGCATTCCCTTCTCCAGTAACCTGGAAATACTCATCTCCTTCAGGGATTCGCTCATCAAAGTCCTCTGCCTCAAACCAGATTTGATGCCCCCCATCATAATTGGAAACCTTGAAAACCTCAACCGCATGGGAGGGCATAATCAAAGCTGCTGCTATAACCGCTAGAGCAAAACCTGCAATCATAACCTTGTTAAACATCTTTAGCCTTCCTTTCCCTTATCGACCATTTGTATCCAGGGTCTTCTTCAACCTGGCCACAGGATGGAACCTGTAGTCAATACAGTTCCAAGCCTTTATATGGTGGTAATCTATCACGTAGGAATCTTTCAGTTCCTCCACATACCGGTCTCTTTCTTCCCAGGCAGATATCGTCTCCGATATGAGTCGCTTTGCCTCTTCCTGGGGAATATCAAGAGTAGAAAGAGCCGCCACCTTTCCTCCCCAACTTGGAGAGCCTTTCTTGTAATTGATAATGCCTTTATCCGAAAGTTTTCTGAGTAACCTGAACGCCTTTAGCTCTAGCTCGTAGAACCTCCATCCCTTCATGAGAAACCTGATTCTCTCTTCAAACTCGCCAGCCTGCGCCACCTTGAGCGCTTCGGTAAGATATCCCTTGAGTTCTTCCACGGCCTCGGAAGTGAGCATGGTAAGGTAGTGGTCTGGATTCCCTGGCGGGCCGGGGGACTGCGGGGGGACTGTAGCACCCCAGAGTTCCTCTAACCTATTGAAGTACTTCTTCACGATGCTTGCTGCATTTCCGAAGGCTTTTTCGCAGTAGTCGTCAACGATATCGTCCACGTTAAGGCTCGTATCCCAAAGCAACTTTGCAGCGATGTAGAGGTCCAGCCCTTCTCCCCCGAAATCATTCATGGCTTGAGCATAGAAAAACGATGAACCGCATTTCCGATAGAATGGTATGGCCTCGCCGATGGCCTTCGGTATCGCTCTTGGTAACTGAAGCTTCCAGGTATGGTTGAAGTACTCGTACATAAAGATGTTGGGAGTCAATTCCGACCATTCCCGTAGCAGCCTCCACTGGTCCTCTTTATGCTTTGGGGCATAGTTGCACTCGCAGTTGAGTGTAATCTGAACTACCACGTTATCAAGGGGTTTGACAGTTTCAGGAGGCTCGATGTAATCCGAGTAGGCAAACTGGACTACGTACTTGTCAGGATGAGTCTTCTTGAGTTCAGCTGCTATCTGGTTGGTAAAGGTGTATATCCTATCAGTAATTACCCGTCGCCCGTTCACCACTTTCCCAGTGTCCAAAGCCTGACAACGCTCACACTCGCACCAACCTGCTCCGTCGTTCGCCCCTACACCGCAAAAATCAATTGGAGGATGCTCGTCAAAGAACTTACGTGCGTACTCCACACAGATTTTCACTACATCCGGGTTTGTTGTGCAGAGTTGATACCCGTGCTGTCCATCGTATCCGTCCCAATCCCTCTCTCTTGTCCCATTCACAAGGGCGAAATACTCAGGGTGCTTTTGCCCATATTTGTTGGGCGGCGCCATTTTACCCCAGCTATGGCCAGCGCCATACTGTCCTGAGTCCTTCACCTTGTTCCTCTTCTTCCAAACAAGGTCAGGCGAACTCTTGCCTCCCAACATCCTTAGCTTGAAATCCGGCTCCTCTATATCACGTATATCGCCTATCTCAATAGTTCTCTGATGAGGGATATGTTCCCCTGTTTCCCCAGGCCAAAACCACCTCACCCCGCAGTACCTCTCCAGGAACGTGTACACCGCGTACTCTGTGCCAAGGTCATCCTTCCCACATAACACCAGCCCGTTATCGACAGCCTGTATCTTAAATCCCTGAACGCCCAAATCATCAAAGCTGATTCCCATTTCCTCTATACAGTTGCTACGACCAACGAATATCCGTGTACCCTCAGGGGCCTCGGCTTCAGTCTTTATGGGTAGCTTCTCCGCCTCTTGTCCGTTACACGAAGTCATTTTCCAGATATAGGCTTGAAGTTCTTGGGCTGCGGATTTTTCTGCATCCGACGGATTCGAGCCAATAACTATCGTCGCCTCAGCCTTTCCATCTTTCACTATTATCATATCTACTTTGATTTTCCCTCCTTTGAGTTATTAAAAACGTTTCTACCTTTTTCCATTCTTCTTCACACCGACAACCTGGTGCCACTCATTCTATCCAGAAAGAAAAGAGCTTGGCGTTTCGTAGCCAGAAGCGGAACCGCACGGCTGAGTTAGTCAGGTCCTCCAGCTTGGATTTGTCTTGCCACGAGACCGGCATGTCGATGCTGTTTCCTTTCAGCGGCGCGCAGTCTTTGTTGTCGTAACCTAAAATCGGGGTGCCGTCGCGCTTGAGCACGGCCACACGCAGTTCGCCGTCCTTGGAGACATCGGCGTTGACGTGCAGCGTTTGGCCTTGAAAGTCCAGCGGGCGCGTCACCAGCGCGCCGGTCTTTTCGCCGCCGTTGATCGACGCGAAGCGGTCACGGGGAAGCTTCGCCAGCCCGGCGGACCACTCCACGGGAAGGGATTTCGGATACTTCGGATTGTTGATTTCTCTCTCAGTGGGCGCAGCGAAGTAGTAGATCCAAACCTCGTTGCCGACCTCGAGCATCGAAATCGGTCTGACGATGCTGGCGTCCCACGTGTCGTGCTTCGGATTGAAGCCCATGAACGGCTGTCCGGCGCCCACGCGCGTCCAGACCAGACCGTCGCGGCTGCAATCCAGCTCGACGTACGACGAGTGCCGCCCGCTGTACTTGGGCAGGAAGATCCAGCGCGTGCCGACGTACATCCCCTGATAAACGAAACCGAAGTGCCCGTAAATCTGCGCGTCAGCAGCGCGGGCGAAAAACGTTGGATGGGGGCGCGTCCAATGTACCAGGTCGTCGCTTTCCATGATTCCGCGGCAGCGCAGCTTTCCGGGCAGGACAAACTTAACGTCGCCGATGTACTTTTTGCGCAGCGGGTCCCACCAGAAGCGGGTGGTGTCCCCGATGCCGCTCTGCGGAACGTCGTAGCCGGTCAGGCTCGGGATGAGGTACCGCGAAAGGTCCCCCTTCCAGTGAATGCCGTCCGGCGAAGTGTGCAAGTAATAGCCCTCGGGAATAACAGGATTTCTGCCCTCAACGCAGACCAATGCCTTGAAACGCTTTTCGGGGTCAGGTTCGTCCGGCTCATAGAAAAGACCGTGCATCAGCCCGTATGGAATCACGACGTTCCGCTCGTCCAGTCCGGCGATCTTGTACAGATCGAGCGCCGGCTTCTTCCAGTGGATGCCGTCGTCGCTGGTGGCGTAGCTGGTGGCAAAGCGGACCTCCTGTCCGCTCTCAAGTGTGTGCCAATTGTCCCAGGAACAGTACCACATCCGAAAACGCGGCGGCTTTTCGAATTGCAGCACCTGCTGCACCACAGCGTGATTGAACTTCGCTTTGGGCGGACGGAGAACAGGGTTGCCCTCGAAGCGCTGAGGCTCGCGGACCTGCAGGGTAACATTCTCTGCCTCGGCAATGAGATAATTGTCCAGAAATAACTGACGCTCTGTCCCGATTTTAACAGGTATTTCTTTCATTTGAAGCGGGTACATGACCTGTTCGTTTGCCATGTTCCGCCAGGTGATGTGCAGCTCATTCTGGTCGTAAGACTCTGTCAACGGTCCCTCAGTTCCCGCTGCCTGGGACACAAGGGATGAGATTAAAATAGCTCCACAGGTTACAAAAGCTATTAACCAATTCATGAAAATCCTCCTAACCGTGTGCTTTACCGAACTGGGCGACGCACCAAGCGGAAAACACGTGTTCGTATAATAGTTATGGCTATGGATAAAACTGATATATAGTCGTATTAAACACCACGCCAAAGATACCCCAGATGCAACCCATAAGGAACTCACCGAGGACAAGCCCTAAAAAGAAGGGCACCGCGCGTCGGTAGCTCCTGATTCCGCCGAATCTTAAGATAAGCCATTTTAGGACAAGACAGATAAGAATAGGCATCCAAAGGTCCCGGTTTTCCCTGAACGCCATCACATACCCAAGCGGATGCAGGGGCAACCAGAAAAATCTAGTGCGCAGGTATGTCAGCAGTGCCATCACGGAAAAGCCTACCCCCATAAACAGTACTCCCATCCAATCCGTATTGGTAGGATAATAAATCCAATCTTTCAGTTGTCCGAAAAACCATCGACCATAGCCCAGAGAACGTCGGAAGTAGCCGGAAGCTGCTCCAAATTTATAATAAAGATGGAGTTGTGCCCAAAAGCCTAAAAAAACTCCAATCGCCGTAGCAATAAGGATGGCAAAGAACATCCTCCTTTTTTTGATATTGGCCTGCTCCGAAATCTTAAAAGCTTCAAGTTGATGCGGCATCTGCTGCGTTCGATAGTTCCTATTGAAGAAGCACACTGTCAGTGTCGTTAAGTTCTGAGGTCCAAGTCGCCGAGTGCCCAGTGCTGTGATTAACATATATCGCGGCGCCTCCCAGAGGAATTCATGCTCGGGTATACCTGCTTCTGCCCGAAGGCGTGTGGTGATAATTGGTGTAATCAAGAAAAGAATAGCGAATATCCCAGCCAACCAGAGCCCCATACCTGCTTTGTGGAGAAGGAAGGCGAAAAGGATTAGACCCAAAAAGAGCCCAAACACAGCTGCACGATACGGGATTGGCTCTTCAGCATCATCCAGCTCAGCTTCCCGCTTGAAGATCTTTTTTAGCACACTTTTGAAATGGTGCCTCCCCACCCAGAATAGGAAAACGCAGAATCCAAAGAAGGCTCCGAAACCCTGCTCATGTAACTTAGGGAAGTTATGCCAGCCCATGGCTTCTGAGAGCGCCAACAGATTCCGTTTCAGAACATAAAAGAAGGAAGCCGAAAAAAGCAAGTCCAAAGGCATCAAAAACATAATCCCGATGGCGAAGGGATAGAGCGCGGTACGTGCGCTGCCATAGAAACTCAAAGGAGGTTCACTAAAGAAAAAATATCGACGCTTTACAGGTATGCACGGAATTGTCGGGTAAAGGTAACTGAGTCCATTGAGTAAGTCTATGCCAAAAGCTAAGGCAAAACCTATCCACATCAGTTTATTGCGAAAAAAGCCTGAGCTGGGATTAGTCATCTCCAACGGCAATTGAATGATAGGATAGGTCAGCTTCTCGTGTTCTGTCCACTGCCTCCGTAGGATAGTATTTAAGCAAAGAAAAATAAAAGCCAAAACTGAAAAAAGCAAGAGCCAAGCAAGAATAACAGGCGCCCAAACCTTCAGATTCTCAGTCAGATAGAAACTGGAATTTCCCTCGTAGTATCCCTCCAAAGCTTGCTTATCTGAGACTGTGAGCCATCGAGGGATATACCACAAGAACAACTCTTTGTACTCATTCTCCGGCGTAGCGAACCAAAAGGCATGTTCTAAGACAGACAGCACTGGTTGCAGCACGTCGTAAGCGGACAACGTTGTGGTCAAGCTCAGCATCACGTAAAGCACCAACAACTCATCTTTCCGAAGCGCAATGCTCGGGGTGAGCCAGCGGATTAGGTAATTGATGACCATAACGGCCATCAGAATGAAAATAACGTTGGACAACGGTACCACACAGGAGAGCTCGGTGTGACGCACTAATTCCATTTGGATTTGAAAATAACAGTTGATGGGCGCAATTATAAGTGCGATGAGCAATACACGTAGTGTCAGCCCTGGCTGTTTATCTTTTGTCATAGAAAACTGGCGACGGAAACCTCGTCGTTCACGACGGGGAGGAAGTCGCCTTTCTCCAGAAGTATAACTAAGAAAACATCAGCATAAGCGAGCGTTGGTTCTAACAGCCCGAAAGCTGGTTCGATTAATTTACGCTTTGCTTGTTTCTGGCGAAGTTTATCATTCTTGAAAGCCTAAAATAGGCTAATTGTCTTCCCCTTAAGAAACTTGATAGGATTGATTGAAAAAAATCAAGACAAATCAAGACAGGGGGAGTTTGTCCCAAAATAAGGAGAAAAACCCTCGTGCCTTCGTACCAATGACCCCTCGTGTCTGTGAACTACTGGCATTAGAATATTATGAAAATTATGATTTTTTACTTGACATTTTACCGCAACACTTAAGATTGACATAATCATCCGAGGTGTGCGGATAGTCCAGTTTGTGGCGGGAGCACTACCTGAGGACTTTAATTGCTCCCCATCTGGTTGCAAGCTTCTCAGAAGACGATACAACTCCCGCTTCAGTGCGCTTTCCAATTTCTTGCACATTTCTTCAGTAAGTAAATTGGGTCTGGAAAAGATAACCCTTCTGATTACCGAGGTAGTCTGGTTATTAGGCAAAGACTCACCAATCAAAAGATAAAAGAGAATCAACTTTTAATCAGAAAGCATTACATATAGCGCACTACCAATCTATCCTCCGTTGCCACTGCAATATCAGAAATTTCTCTCTCTTTTGCCCAAGAAAGTATCTGTTCTCCCCCCCTGTGGTTATGACGATTCAGGTGACCGTGCGACTGGCGTGTTTGAGAGCCTTCAGTTCCTTTATGACGCTGTCGTATTTTGCTGCGAGCGACGCTGGACCTGGAACCTCACCGAAAGGTGTAAAGTCTGCATCTCGATATTTGGTTTCATAGACCCTTTTGACGACGGAAAACAGACCCCGGGAGCGCATCAATCGAATCTCGGCATCGCCTATTCTGCTTATACGCATCACGCCCGCTTCCAGCAGCGGCTCATCCAACTGGTCAAAATCCTCAGGACGCTTGGGGCTCGAACGCAGGAACTCCGCCCTCCCCATGGTCGCGCCTTCGACCTCGTTGTAAGCTGCTGCCTCCGCACTGTGTATGCTCGAGTTGTTCCCGTTCCTGCAGCCCAGGAGTAACACATAGCCGTCAAGGTCGGCAACCACCGTCAGCATATCAGCATAACCCCCGGCCTCCAACGGGTGGTTTTCGTTCCAGGTGATCAACCCTCGAGCCAGCGGACCCTTGGCCGCCCACGGGTGACGGGGGGGGGACTTGGCCCGTATCACGTCGGGTCTGCGCCAGAAAGTCTCAGGGATTAGGCCGATATTCTTTCGGACTGGCGTTGTATTGGGATCATAGGACTCGAAGTCACGTCCGTCCAGGTCTGTGTGCGAGGGCATGATGACAGTCCCCTTCTCACCGACCGTCTCGAGCAAAGCGTCAATCACCGCATCGGCGCCCCCTTCCACGTATCCAAAGGCACTGAGAGACGAATGCACCACGACGAGAGCACCCAGCCTCAATCCAAGCTCCCGTAGACCTTGCTTGATATCATCTTTAGTTACACGAGACTTTTCGCGAACTCTGCTTTCCATATCGTTTCTTGGCATTTTTGACGTTCCTCCGGCTTATGCTGAAAACTGGCTCCCACTATACCGCTATGCACAGGGCTATCGCCCGCCTTTGCACTGCAGCTCAACTTCGCAGGTTCCCGTCATGGCCGGACAGGGCTTTTTGCGGTACAACAATTTTCCGTCAGGGGGCGCAGGCCACTCCGCCAAAGCCGACCTCTTCCTACCTTGTGAAAGATGGACCAATACAGGCTTCACACGAGTCTTTCATACGCTTCCTATGAATGCGTGCTCATGCCAATCCATATACCCGCCGGGCATTTTCCCCAACGATAAGACGAAGATCCTCTCTTGACACGTATTTGCATCTTTGTTCGAGATAATGTAGCTGATAAGAATATTGTTCCACCGTGGGGTTCTTAACCTTAGTAAATTCCGACCCCCACAGCAGCTTCGACGGCCCGAAGGTGTCATACAGCGTCTTGATGACCTCATCATTCGGACCAAACAGGCCCTCTTTAAGGCCCGTCAGCAGGTCAAGCTGCACATCGTAATCTCGAACAAGCCTGAGGGCGCTTTCCGGGATAACGACTTCATTGTTTTCCTTCAGAAGACAAGCCGGATACAGGCCGTGGACGATAACGACGGTAAGTTCGGGAAACTTGCCGAGCAACCTGAGCAGGTCGGGCCATAATGTCTCGAAGTTCCTGGCGAGGGAGACAAAGCAAACTGGAACCCGAAGCGAATCAACAAACTTCCAGAAGCGTTCATATTCTTCGGTATGAAAGTTGTGAGCAGCTTCACTGCTCGTCGGCGGGTCGAAATACAAGCCTTTGAATCCCCAGTCCTCAACGCAGGTCCTAACCACTTCGCAGGTCTCATCTGTCGTTACCGTTGATTCGTCAATCCTGCATACGCTGATGAATCGTCCTGGGTGCTCCCTGACGATGCGCGAAAGGTATTTGTTGGCCCATCTTGCGCTATCAAGGACGGCCATACCTACACCGACCGCATCCATCAACGAGATGAACGTTTCATGAGATTGACCGCCAAGCCGCATGCTCGGGTCGTAACCCTCAACGATATCGATATCCTCCGGTTTCCAATCCTGCTTGCCTATGTGTCCGTGATTGTCAATCATGAAGTTTCCTTTCTGTTGTCAGCGCAGGCGGCCCTTTGTACCAACGGTCTTGAAAGCTTCCTCGGCCGCCGTCACGTCCGCATCTGTTCGGCCGACAATGTAGAGAGTCTTGTTGGCTTCCGAGTAGAGCACCATCGGTGCGCCCGGCATGGAACGCGGCGGAGGCGCTGAGAGCCTGTCCGCCTGCCGCTTTTTTGCCGCATTTGAGAATGCGGACTAAACTTTGTCTTTCCTTAAGAGTGTGTTTTAAAAGTCTATGTGTCTATAATTACAACTTGTTTCTCATTCAAGCCAAACGCCGTATCATAAGATGAATCATCGCAATATAAATCATCGTTTCACTTGTCTCTATTATGAATATTTTACCCAATCGGAAAAAGCTTTTTCAACTATAGAATTGGAGACTTTTAAAACACACTCTCAGAATTTCTTGATGCTACCCCAGGTGGTCGCGAGGTTATCGAGGAGCTCTACGGGAAATAGCTTATCGGTACCCATCGCCATACTCGCCTTTATCTCATTTTCGCTCAAAGCCCTATTCCAAATGCGAAATTCATCGATCAGACCGTCGTAAAGAAGTCCAAGAGATCCCTGCTCCCCCCTTTCAGCACCAATAGTCACTGGGTTTGTATTTGGTTCTAAGCTACCTTCAGGTTTATCGCGCCCGTCCAGTTCACCATTAACATACAACTTTCTCCACTCTCCATCCCATGTCGCTGCCAAGTGATACCATACTTTTGCATACAGAGCTGAATCTACGCTAGTTGCTATCCCCCCCCAACCATCAAGAACTCCAAGGCAAAAAACGAAGCCGTGTAGAGTTTGCATGCTAGTCCGCCAGTTACCAACCTGATAACCCTTTTCAGCAATTGTTACCGTCCTTGATCTATCTTCTATATAAACCCAGTTCTCTATGGTAAATGACGATTCAACATTTAATGACTCAGAATGTGGAACTTCTACACATTTCGGTGAACCATCAAACTTCAGAGCTTTTCCGAACTTCCCATCTACCCATCCGATGTTGCCTATTAAGGTGCCATCGTTTCTATATTGAGAAGAATCTTTCGCTACATCTCCTTCTCCTTCATCAAATGCGAGGCACAGCACTAAAGTATCATCAGGGTGTAGTAGTTGTGCTTTTGCAACATAGGGGTTCATTAAGAGGCTTATTATCAATAAGCCAACTGCTAAATTTCTCATTGTTACTCCTTCATTTTTGTTGTTGGCAATAATTAAAACTGGCAACTTCTGCTGCCAATTTGATGTTTATTTTACCACATCTATTATCCTCATGCCAACGAAAATCTTCTTCTTTGATTTGATTTTTTTCGCCATTCCCAAAATTTTGGTCTGGGTAAAGAAAAAGCACCAGACGTTTTTTTGCTGGTGCTTGGGTGTTGTTTGGTGAATACCGCTTTTATGAAAGCAGGTTCACCACATTGATTAAAAGAACACAATTTGGGGTTCAAGACACGGGAAAATAGACCTGACACCATTTTTGCTGTGACACCACTTTATTGTTTTTTGATGCTTCCCCAGGTGGTGGCTAATTTGCCAGAAAGGTCAACGGCACCTGCTCCTGTTATTCCTCGTTTCATGATGAATTGGATGTCATCTTGAGTCAGTGCTAACTTGAAAAGCGCAGCTTCGTCGATTGTGCCCGGGAACCAGTGAGTCCAAGCGGCGTCAGGTGAATTACCAATACCTAAACCAGAAGCTCCCGCTCCAATACTTTCCTTTTTAGCAGAAATATCCACTCCTACTGTAGCCTCACCATCTTTATAGAAAGTGAAATGACTATCCCTGTCAAAAACTAAGGCAACATGATGCCATTGGTCATCATTTACTATTGGACCATTTTTTATTTCATCCTCAGTCCATCCTGACCCATCATGAATACCAGCTCTCAATTGGCCTCCGTTAACGCCAAAAATATAACATGGCGCATCCAGAGCACTTCTGATTATCTGTCCTTGGCCTTCAAAAGTTGTTTTTATCCACGCTACAGTAGTGAAATCATCCGTTCCCACACTCAAACTCTCATCATTACCACAATTAAGCCAATCCTCACTCCCATCAAACTCCAGTGCCGTGTTGACCATACCTTGGACCCATTTCGGATTACCTATGAACTCCCCATGATTTTCGTTGCCAGAGGAGTCCTTGGCAATTTCCCCTGTGCCCTCATCAAATAGCCAGATTCCAGCAGCAGATTCTGGGTCAATCTCGGCATAACTGATACCTACAAACATCAAACTAATGACAATTAAGCTTGCCAATACTATGGTTAATCTTACTTTTACGTCTTTCATTTTTTTCACTCCTTATTCTTTTTTTAGTTTTGGCAATAATTAAAATACAGTTTCCATTGCCAATTTAAAAACTGATATTTATTGTACCATTTTATCATTCCTAATATCAAGGAATTTTAAAAAATTTTGTGCTTCTAGTGTTTCTTAAGCCTTGCCCAGGTGATTGGAAGTTTACCTCCCTGTTGAACCGCGGCTCGCTTCTCCGTGGCTTTGATGTAGTCATCATCGGTGGGCTGATAGATGGGATTATCTGCCCACATGAAGACATCCCAGAACACGTCGGGGTTCCCCTCCCTGTGAAAGATGTACATCGTGTTTGAGCCATCTTGAAGTTCTTTGACGTGTCCCTCTTTTTTTCCATCGAATGATTCCCCACACCAGCCCCAGTCTGGACCACACGCTTGTATAGCGGCAGCCCAGAGCTCTTGGGACCTATAAAAGTATTTCTTCATGATTCCCGCCGCGTTTCCTATCGCAACAGTTTTTCATTCCAAGCCGAGCTCTTTTATCCTTTTTTCGTCTCCGAGAGGACAGCCAACCTTTACCAGCTCCTTCTGAAGTTCTTTCACATCAAGGTTAAGCGGTTCGACGCCTTGAGCAGCACAGAGGGCCGCAGCCAGCCCTGCTGCCTGGGCATTGAGCATGACGCTCCACCTTACTCGGAAGTTCGGGCCATAGTAGAGTCCGCTTCTGCCGGCGGCAAGAAGTCCGTCGATCTTTTTCGGCAGCATTATCCTGTAGGGTACGTCACAAAAATCTGGGGATTTGTCATGGAAGTAAATGTAGATGACGTCGTCGAATTTCCGGTGAGCCAACACATCTGCGCCTCTGACCCTTTGTACAGGATCGATGGTTCGTCCTCCACGAGCCCCGAGATAAGGGGCTATGAACAAAAGATAGGAGTTTTCAAAGCCCGGAGCATGCTTTCTCATAAATGCAGCAAACTCGAAGACGTGTTCGCGATGTTCCCGTTCTATCAGTGTTACCTGCTTTGCGTCGCTGAAATCGATGCCCTTGGCGCTGCCGCCGGTTCGGCCGAAACAGATGCCGTCTTTCGGGCTCTTCAACATAATTGCGACGCCGGCCTCCGGGTAACCGGCAATCTCCCTTACGTAGTGAAACCCATCGGCCTCCTTCGGCAGGCTCTTTTCACTGAAGTAGTCCAGACTGAAGTAGTCCAGTATTTTAGCGCCGTTTTCCTCGATGTACTTGCAGTATTTCTCCCAATCCACGCCTTTTATCGCAAAAGTTACACCACAGCTCGGACTAAGGTTCAGCATTTCAGCCCCTGCCCGAAAAGCCACATCCCCCTCGCCTGTGGCATCAATGACGACCTTCGCCAAAACCGCCAGCCGACCTGACTTGGTTTCAACAAGGACGCCCTTTACTTTCGAGCCTTCCATGATGGGGTCGGCCACATACGCCGAAAGCAGCATTTGTACTTTTGCTTCTTCCATCATTTTGAAGGCTACGTGGGAAGCGGCATGAGAATCGATTGCATATCCGGGCAATCCTCCACCTGTTCCCACTCGAAGTTCAGGAACATTCAGGTGTGCGCTTTCCAATTTCTTGCACATTTCTTCAGTAATCCCATCTGCATTGGGTCGGGAAAAGATAATCCTTCTGAGGAACTCTTCAGGAACGCCTCCCAGTCCGATTTTGTTGACCAGGGCATTGTCATCCTCAAGTGCATAATGCATACTGCCACCTCCGAACATTCCGGGGCCCATATTACCTCCGAAACTGCCGAAACGGTCAATCACCAATGTCTTCGCTTGTTTTCGCGCCGCAGCCAAAGCCGCTATCATCCCGGCGATGCCACCACCCGCTACCGCTACATCCACGTCATAAACGACGGGAACTCTTTTTTCAGGTTCAATAATAAAACTCATGAGACTATCTCCTTATTTATCACACTTTTTTGTTGATGCGGTTTTGTAGCAATTTGATGTCGTCTGCCCTCAAACCCGCATGAAATCTGGAATTTCATATAGGGGGTTTTTGCACAAGCCCCCGAAAAGGTGCATTAAGCCGATTGTGCCAGCAGAACTCGTTTTGACCCACCTTGCTTTAATGGGCATTACACCTACG
>SDBU01006334.1_pt1 | contig 13936 bp, 13 predicted proteins | sample 2277071 | NCBI WGS metagenome assembly SDBU01 (sample SAMN10397929, study PRJNA504765) | marine sediment metagenome | isolation source: marine sediment core GS08_GC12, 126 cmbsf | place: Arctic Ocean: Gakkel Ridge, Loki's castle | collected 2008
GACCCCGGTTATGCCGCCATCATAGTCGGGGTCACCACGCACAAAGTCGGTGCCATCCGCCACGATAAAGTCCACATGGGGTTCCAGCCCGCGCAGGTGCTCTAGTTGTAAGAGGGGCGTCCTAACCAGCTGTCGCAGCTTGCGATGGGCGAAGGCCGAGATTCCCCCATCTCTGAAGGGGTCTTCCCACCAGAAGAACCGCTCTTCGTCACATGCCCACCCTACCTTCAGGGCATCCCCAAAAGTTTTAGGGGCACAGAAGGGGTCAAGCATCAGGTCCATCTTACCCCCTACCCGTTTGCCAACCGCGTGGACGATAGCCACTGTTCGCTCGATAGGTGCCACTGCCCAGGGATGTATCTTGTAGGCAAGATAGCCCATTTCCAGACACTGCTCGGCGAAATCGGCATAGGCCTCGGGACTATCAAGCCCCCCAGGAGAGCTATCTCCTAGCATGGTACTGGCATAGCAGGGAAGGCTCGTTCGGTACGCGCCCAGAAGCTCATAGATGGGAGCTTCGTAGAACTTGCCCGCCAGGTCCCACAGGGCAATATCCACCTGGCTCATCCCCATACGGGCGTGTTGACGCAGGGCCCACTTGAGGTCGTTGTATATCGCCTCCCGGTCCAGGGCGTTCCGTCCTATCAGAGAGCGGGCGAACAAGGGGAGGGCTGCATACTCGGTAGCGGCTCCGCCTATGTATTCCCCAGTGACCCCCAAGTCGGTGAAGATCTTAATGGCATGGGCTCTCCGAGTCATAACTGCACCCGGCTCGTAGGCAAAAAAGACTGACGTGGGGACGATCCGTTCCGGTTCTCGTCCGACGTCTCTAAGCTGGGACTCGAACTGGTGCACCTCTATCTTTGTGATTTTCGGTCTATCTTTCATGGCTTCTACCCTCCTATATGTATTCAAGTATACCCAAGTACAACGATGGCCTTTCTGTAATTGTTTCGGCGTTTTCAGACAAATCCACTCTATGTTTACTCTATCTTCCAAGGCATAACCCTTAGTTACAGTCGGCAAAACTGTGCCGGATTTATACCGGACTTGCCTTCCATTTAAGCCCTTGCTTGCGCTCAGGTACCTCTATAATTATTTAATTTTAAACAGCGTAGCATGAAAATAAACAAAATTCAATCCGACCTTTCAAACTATCAGCATAGCGTCGCCGATACTGATTATTCCAAGGGAATTTGGAAACACACAAACATACCTTGAAGTTTCGGTTTCCTGCCAGAGTTAATGTCTCTTTTAGTATGAGTAGTTTTGTAGCCAATATTGATTATAGTCTTCTGAGACGAAATATATGAGCACCTGACTTTTAATCAGGACGTCACAGGTTCGAGTCCTGTACGGCCTACAAAGCCAAATAGACCTTCCCTGCCAGGGAGTTTTGAAGAGAATCAGGGTGTCAAGACACTAGGTCAACCGACACCCTGATTTTATGCTTTTATTACAAAAATATCAATAGTTGCCGGTTCGGCAATGATCCGAAAAATGACAAATTTATATGTGTGTATCTAACAACTAGTGTCAACTAGAAACATTATTTAAAACATCTGCATAGACTACTTCGTTTGACAATAAGTATTCCTGAAAACTAACCATTGGTTGGAGATCTAGTTCAGTACTAATCCGGTCCTGTACCCATTGTGTAATCGATCCTGCGGAAACTTCGGAATCTGTCGGTGATACCACCAGAACCTGGTTCTTATTTAAAGTAACAATATCCTGGTAGGTATCTGTAAAATCCTGTCGGTCAGTAATGATTCCTACTCCCATCCATGCAGCTTCCAAAACTAAGTTAGAAAAAACAGGATGCGATAAGTTAGATTCAAACACGAATATTGCGTCTAACTGGTTTAAAACATTTGGCATTTCCCATGGCGGTACAAATGAAGACCACCTAAATTTAGACAAATCATCTTGACTGAAACTTCCTTTAAAATTATCAATCCCATTTCCCTGACCATATATGAAACATTCAAATTCATCCGACAATTTCCCCATGGTATCAGCAATTAATTTTAGAGATTTGTATTGCCAATGGTAGTTTATTTTCCCAATAACGGCCAAACGCCTGCGTAGATGCATTTCGCCCCTTGGTTTAAACGCACTTTCATCAGGAACATAAGCTGGTTGACAAACAGTTATAGAAGCTGATTTTTGAAATAAGTTCGAATGGAGTCTATCTGTTATAACGACATCAGCATTAGAGATTGCTATATTAATTAAGGACTTAAGATTATTTTGTTTAAGAAACTTCTCTAAATCAGATCCACCATGACGTAAGACATGAGGAATACGTGTAGCTAATTTGGAAATATGACCTGCTATTCCATAAGGCACTAGATACCCGGAATCCACGATTTGTATTTTATGCTCGTTAATTACATCAATTGCCGTGTTTATTAATGAGAGTGCATATTCGTTATCTTCCGGAATATGCCACGGTATATCACGTTGTGTCCTATGGATCTGGATATTTGAACCGTCTCCCGGGAGTCTTGAGTCATCTTCAATCCTGTATTTACGTCCAGCGGTAATATCGTGAGTAATAACGTGGATCTCGTGTCCTCTTAGCGCAAGACCACGCGCCAACCAATAGGTTTTTGAAGAAATGCCACCTTCAATTGGAGGGAATTTACTTAGAAAAGCTATCTTGTAAGGCATATTTGTGCTCAGTTAAGAAAGCATTCGCGAAGATATCGAAGAAATACAAATCTGTCTTATTCGACAGGTAATCTTTATAAGGATGTCTAGCTAGAGCGGAATCACCAATCAAACTTTCTATTTTCTTCTGAATATCCAAATCAAGACCTTTTATAGCTGAGGGCATACTTTCTTTAGGTCGATTAATGATCCAATCTAACCTTAGTTTCTCAAGTTCAGGCTTAAAAACATCTCTGAGTATACGTTTGGTAACTTGTTTATTCTGGACCTTAAACTCTAGAGGCAAATTTAGTGCAAACTCAACTAAATCATCGAATAAGTACGCCGGTCGTATTTCGAAACCAAATGCACCTGAAGATCTATCCACGCTCTGCAAATGGTAATTTGAAAGCCCGCCTTTTATCAGTGCATCAAATACATGGCGTTGATAAACGTGTCCATCCTCGGGCAAGGGAAACATCGAATCTACGACTCTCAGTATATCCTTACTACTAGAACTCAAATTATTCATTCTGTTCCTAATAGTATCTGCAAAACCCAATGGATGAGTATAAGGCCAGTAGTAACCACCAAATAGCTCATCAGCACCTTCACCGGTGAAGGCAACTTTCACGTGCTCTGATACCGTTTCCGAAAGCAAGTGAAACGCAACACCACCATGAATATCGAAAACACCACCGTCTATAAATGATTCATAGTGATAAATGTAATGCTCAATGCTGTTAAAATAGTCTTCGATTGTTACAATTCGTTCAATGTGGCTTGTACCTAGCTTACATGCAACCTGCCTAGCAGCAGCAAAATCTGCATTTTCTGGATTATCAGCGAGTGTAAAAGATGAGAGCGGATAACCCAGAATGGATCGAGTAACCAATGCTAATATGGTTGAATCTAGGCCACCTGAAAGATAAATCCCCTTGGGTTGATCTCCGTGCCTATATAATAAATCAACCGTGTTGATGATGAGCTCTTTTAACTCACGCACAGAGGTTTCATAATCATTATCATCTTTCTTATTGAAATATCTGGCTGCAGGCGGTTGCCAGTATTGAATTCTATTTACAGAGTCGTGAGAGAATTCCATAACTATACCTGGTTCAACCTGGTTGATGCCATCAAACGGAGTCATATTAGAAGAGTGCACATATCCGAAGACAAGAATTTCTTCAATTGCCCTCACATTTATGCTCGCTGAGATACCAGGATGCTTGAGAATAGATTTTATTTCAGACCCAAATATCACTTGATAATCTTCCAATCTTACAAAGTACATGGGTTTAATACCGAGTTTGTCGCGTGCTAGTACTAATCTGTAATCGTCTAAGATGGCTACTGCAAACATTCCTTTTAGATGTGTAGCAAAATCAAGCCCATAATGCTGGTATAATCTATTAACCACTTCAGATTCCAGATCCGTTGAGAACCGATAACCTTTTACTGATAATTCCCTACGCAACGAATCAACATTATAGATCTCACCATTTAGCAGCACGGTAATATTACTTTCCGGGTCATGGAAAATAGCAGATGCATCCGGAGCACCACTAATGATTAAACGAGAAACGCCTATATCGAAACTGCTAGAGCTTAAGTAATCCAGCCTGTCCGGCCCCCTATGAGCTACAGCTTCACCCATCTCCTTGATCAAACCTACACCAGAGCCGTTCCATATCCCCGCTATACCGCACATACTATCGCTCCATCAATATAGGAAGAGAATTACTAAGTCCAATTAACGCCATCGCTGATCCATTATCTATGTAATGATACGGCCATAATCCGTTAGATAATTGTGTTGATTCTAACCAGGAAGCTGCCCGTTCAATAGTACGTTTAGGAGCCTGGTCTTTCAATGTAGATAATCCCCAGAGGACTATTCCGGTACTCCATGGGTCACTACCTGCCGGGTGGTCTTTCCAGGGGCCATAACTACCATCATCAGATTGCTCCCTAACCAAGTAATTAAGAGTTGTGTCTATTAGATCGCTATTTGAAGAGGCTTCATTATGCTTCTGTGAAATTAAAAAATATGCCCCTTTATAGGAAAGTTGGGTAGGGCTTTCCAGATCTGACTTCCATTGATTGCCAAGCCATTCAAGTGACGTTTTATTGATAACTTCTGGTACGAGAACTGTCGCTAGTGCTGTGATAGGAATTCGTGGTTGGTCACGATTAGTCTTCCCCCAAGCTCCGCAAGGCAATTGATTTAACGCTAACCAATGCTTACCTCTGTTAATTTCTTCTTGAAACTGGTCTTCGAAATAAGAAAGAAACCCCAAACACCATAAAGTTTCCTCTACATCAGACCAGCCCCCGTCTTGTCGTTGAGCAACTACCAGATAGGAGGCGAGCAGTTGTCTCGGGAAATTACCCTTGACAGAACAACCGCCAACCAGCAAGGCATACCCCGCTCGTCCTAGCCTCACGGGTTCCAGCTCCTGTTGCAGACCGGAATGCAAGAAGTGTGCTAGTCCGATTAACGCACTCTCTATCAATGATACCTCACTACTCATCAAAAGTCCTCAACTCACGTCCGACTTCGTAGAGTTGGCGCAGCCGGTCCTGCAAAACATTCAATGGTGTCGCCTTCCTGCAGGTTCGGCAGACACAGAACAGTGCCTCGTCCACGCCGTAGTGCTCGAACTCGGCGTGATCAATATCGACGAATCGCTCGCACTGGATACACCAGACTTTCTGCATATCTGAAGGTATGCTCCCAACGGCCTCTACCTTTACCCCAGACCAGAGTTGAACGTCCATGCCCACATCTACCGGCAGGAAGTTCAGTGTACCTTTGTAGTAGTCTCTCAGGCGTTGTATGAGATCACTTCGGATGCCGCCACGGAGTTCCTCTCCGAATTCGCTGACAAGGACAAGCTGGTTCTGGTGTCTATCTTTCGCCTTCGAATGCAGAGCAGACAGCATCCGCAACAGGCCTACTAGGTAGGGATGGTCTTTCTCGCAGACGAGGTTCCGGCATTCTGGTAGTTCCTTCTTGCAGTCCTCGCAATTCATGAACTCGTCCCTGATTCCTTCCTCGTCGGTGCCAACAAGAGAACCAAGGTGCACAATTACGGCATCACAGTCTGTGTACTGTTCTGAAACGTCCCATATCTTACGCTCGGGACGCTCGTTCTTTATAGGGTCGGGGACGATGGGATAGACCCACTTCGTGTCTCCAGTGTAGCCTAGGGTTACTGTACGCCAGTCCGGTGGGTTAGGAGTTTCCTTCGAAGGTTTGATACGTTCAGTGACCTTGAGCAGGAATCCGAAACTGTCGGAGTAGTGGGATGGGTCTGTATGGTAGGCTCGTGTCGGTTGGATTGTAATCTTGATTCCGCCATCATCTCTCGCAGGGCGAGCCTGTTCCAGGGAAGGCAGTTCTGCCGCATAGCGCATAACCCCTGACTGGTGCCTTCTATCTTTAGTGCAGAGTTCGACGAAACGAAGCGGCTTACCTGATTCGAGCTCTTCGAAGTACCCTGGTTCAATCTCCCGGCGGGCATCAATAATATAGGGTTCGACGTGATAACGGTAGAACGGGTCCTCAATGATGTGTTTTAACCGTTCGTATACCCCCAGGCTCAGTATAACGTGGACGCATTTCTTCCCCTTGTTCTTGCTCTTATCTTTCAGGTCGGTGAGTAGCTGGACTATAGACTCAAAATCGCGGACATGGTCTACGTGAGAGTGGCTTATCAGCACAATATCGATGTCACTGATGCTGAATCCCATGTGGAAGAGATTGCGCACGAAATCAAAACCAGGATCGATAGCTATGCCAAGGTCAACCGTACCCTTGTCATTTGTGTGGTACAGGAGATAGCCCCCACCTACTGATCGCCCCTGGGCAGGTGATGAAGAGTTCCAGCGTTGCAGTCCAATAAGGTACAACCCGTGCTTATGCTCATTGTGGTTGCTCTTGGACTGCAAATGTCCTAGGAACTCGGAATCCCAACGGTTCATTGTCTGCCCATAGTCTTCTGAGTTGAGCCCTTCAGGGTCAGATTCCTTTCCGGGACGATATAGAAGTTGACCGAAGGCAAATTTCATCCTGTGGCGATCACGCCGATTGTCACCACGGCACAGCTTAAGACCACCTTTGAGTCGATCCCTTTCTAACTTATAGCGAAGATTAAGATCATTTATCCTCAGGTCTACTCCATTGTGCTCTTGCTCTAGGAATGCCCTGACGAAGTTCTTCAGTTCATTTTCCATGCTCTTTTCAGGTTCTTTGTTACTGTCGGGTGACTTCTGGCGATCTTTGAAGAAATTGAGCGTAGAGTCTTTGAGCCAACTATAATGTTCGGGATTCATTATGCGCTTGAAGTCGGCTCCTTGCCCGTCACAGAATACGCACTCTGGTTTGTCTGGCCCGTCGAGCATCAGTTTCCCCCTCTTCTCGTACAGCTCGTCCGCCAATTTCACCAACTCTTGCTTCTCGGTGCTGACTAGCCACTCCAAGAGTTTCGTAAGTTGCTGATAGTAACCGTTGCGGCTGCGAGCGTGGTATCTGACCATGTTAAAGTACTTCGAAACAAACGTGTCCCGCAACATTTCCGAACAGAGCTTTTGCTCACCATCCTGCTCGTTTGTCTGTATCAGAGAGGACTGCTCGAGCCATTCGAGGTGATCCTGAACGTAGATATCAAGCAGCCGTCCCTTGATACTCTGACGTTGCCCATCGAACAGGAGGTCGGGCACCTTGAAATCCGTCCACTTTTCAAGTTTCTCAAGGCGTGACACAGAAGCCGACTGGGAATCAGTCGGCTTCTCGAGATCGACAAGCGTGTTGTACGTATAGGTGAGATGATTCCAACTTTCCGTGTCACCAAGAATGTTCATCTGGCGGCACGCTTCCGCCTTAATCATCTCCGCACGTATTTCCTTGTAAGTGCTGATCTCCCCAGGCGACCTCAAATACTTGTCCAAAGTATCCAGGGCATGGTAGGCAAGCTGGAGCTTGAGTTGGACATCGGCACGATAGCTAACCGCCGGCAGATACAAGAGATGATAGCCGTGGCGCGTCCTAAAGAAATCGAGTTTTGTGTTTACTTTCTGTTGTTTCCTCTCTTCTTCCTGCACCTGTTTTATGATATGGTTGAACTCTACAATGGCCTTGCGGTAGCGGCCTTTGTGAAAATAGCCGACGCCCATGTTGTATTTCGCTAACAGCTCATAAAACCAGAGGAAGTTCTCCTCGTGTTTCCCAAACATGACTGGGCGTTCTCGCATTATCCGGTGGGCGCGTTCCGCAAAGCCAAGCATCTCGAACGACAAGGAAGCAGCGGAGAGTTCCAGTAAGTAGAAAACCGCCAGTTTCGCGGTGTCTTCATCTTCAACATTGACATCAGGAATGTGTTTCTCGAGATACGCTACGACTTCATCGAGACGGCGCGAGTAGCAGTCAGTTCCCTTTTCCTTGATACGTGCCCGGAGCAGCTTGGCGTAGAAGAATCGGGGCCAGCCCTCGTCTAGAGGAATCACCTCGCCCCTCTGTCCGTTCGGGTGGGCTCCTTCTATTGGCAGAGAATGGTCGTGAGAAAGTATGCTTTGCCACGTAAGGTCTTTATCGTGTGTATAGTTTGGATGGTCAAAGCAGGACTCAACAAGCGATTTCAGAGGTTCCGTGAGTGGGAGGGAGTCGACAACTTTATAGTATTCTTCTTCATCAATCCATATGTCGATCTGGGCGTTCAGACTCTCCAACTTTTCAAAGGTGCTCATACACGACACGCTCCTAGAAATCTAACCCGGTTCATCAAGCATACCACAAGCTGGGTTGGGAATCGTCATATCCTGGATGGACGATATTCTACCTAACGACATGCGTGACAGGAAGAACACTGTCTGCAGACTATACGTTTGCCGTTAGATTCGATTATCTGGATGGGGAAGACCATTTTCTTTTCCTTAGTGATAATTGGGCGTTCATATTTTACCTTTTCCATCTTCTTGTCTCCTTAGGATATTTTGATTATAAAGCTCTTTTACAAGTTCACTCAGGTCTGCTTGCCCTTCCTCGAGTGAAACTTCAAAATAGTTAATAAAATCTGCTATTAACTGTCCCCATTCTATGCCATTGCTTATTTTTTCCAGTACCCAAAACGATGTCCGGTTTAGGTTATATTGGTCTCCATTTTCCACACTAAATGCATGGTACCATTCCTGGTCAGGTAAAGAATGTAGTACAATTCCCGGAGATAAAGCGATTACTGTGCCAGGCTTAATTTCCAACATTGTGGATCCTCCGCAAGGTAATCGCCAGAACAGTAAAACGCCATGGCCCGACATCCTCGACAACTGGCTATTAAATCACAATTCCCGCATTTCCCCTTGATATTATTCGGATTACGAATATTCCATAAGATCTCCGAGTCATACCATATGGAAAATAAGCCATCATCCAGGATGTTACCAATGGGAATGGGGAGGCGACGACAGGGATATACGGTACCATCAGGCATTATCGTCAAGGCATTATTGCCAATTGAACATAAGGCACCTATATCTGGATCCTTTGGATTTATCAACGAAAAAAGCGGACGATACATTAGAATATGGGTATGATTCAATTCGCCTTGCATCCTGTATACATCGTCGTACAAACTGCTGATTTCGGTAGGAGAAAGCAACATTTCGGAGAGCTGTTGGCCCCTACCTTCAGGTATTAGACGCTCCATGGCAAAGGTATCTACACTTTCTTTATCAAGTAATCTAATCAAATCTGGAACATCTTGGTAGTTTAATCGACTCAGAGTGGTCATCACACTCACGGTTAATTTGTGCTTCTTTAAATTCCGGATAGCCTGAAGAATCTCCTCATAGCTTCCGTCACCTCGAATAGAATCATTAATCTCCGGTGCTGAACCCTCTAGAGAGACTTGTACTCTACGTAATTTTTGCTTATTTCTAAGACCAGTAATTAGCTCATCATTGAGCATTGAGCCATTTGTGAGGACATCGTAGAAGGCAAACCTATCTGAGTGGTCTATTCGATCCATCAGGGAAAAGAGTTCCGGTGTCCGAACAAAAGGTTCACCTCCAGTAAGCGAGAGAGAACCAATCCTATCCCATTTGATAAGCGCGTCTTCCATAATACGGAGAATATGCTCAAGCTCGGAGAGAGGTAATTCATTTTTACCATTGTTATCTTGATAGCAATGACTGCAATGTTTGTTACAGCGCTCGGTTAGATGCCACTGGAAGTAAAACTCATCAGAAGGAGCTAGCTCGTCAACCATTTTCCCCCGCCAAAGTAGACTTTGGTCTATATATTATACTCCTATCTGTCAAGGAAATAAAATCGTACTTATTGTTTTCAGCTGAATAGAATCTAGCCTCACAATATTAACGAAAAAAATCTATATTATTTATAATAAACACAATACATACAAAGGCTTGTTTTGTTCCCCAGTTTGTCATTGGCTGAAGTATTGATATTTAACAACTGGTTCGATAGAATATTAGTCACAATTCACTGTACTATAGAGGTAACATTGAAACACATCCTGGGAATGGCGAAATCAAATCTGGATCTCAGAGGTGCTAAAGGGCCAAAACTAGAGCTAGACTATTTGCGTCTTGTATTCGCTATTAAAGAGATAAGGAAGCAAGGTGATAATGCCCAGGGATATCTTGTGTTGATGACCGATAAGATTTTGAATGGGGTTAAGAAATGGGAATGCAGATATCATGGGAAGGAATTCGTAACAGTAGAGGTTGCATCGTTGTCTGATCAAACGAAGCACACCCTTGAAAATGAGAAGGCACGTAATACTGAAGGGATGGTCGCGGGTGCTTCAGGGGGTAACGCTGGTAGTCGTTCTAATGCCGACAATGGCCGTTACATTGGAGAGGCTGCATTATCACATATAATATTACAACTGGAACCCAATGTTCAGCGAATAAGAGACGGAAGTAAGTTTCCCTTGGGTATTCAATGGGACTTCTACGGTTTGGTTAGGTGACTTGAAATTGCCCATCGTTCGTCCATTTTAATATCGCAATATTGGCAAGCTAATCCAAAAGTTTATATCTTCCCACTCAATCCACCGTTTTTCACCAACCTCTTCAATTAATTTTTCACTCGTATTACTTGGTGAAATAAGATATACACGCACTCCCTTCTTATGCATCTCACTAATGAGATCTATAAATTGGTTATCTCGAGTAATAAGAATAAGTATTGTGGCTTTAGGATCCTGACCGGCATCACTTCGGGTATGATCGATTAGTTCATCATCCATGCCAGTGGGTTCTTCCCATACTTTCCAGCCCAGGTCAATGAGTTTATCGGCGGCGGATGATTGGGATGGATGAGAAAAGGCTTTATACATTTCAACAGTCATGTGGTGGAATCTCTTCTTCAGCTCAGATTTTACCCATGTTTCTCCTTTTTCCACTTGGTTTGCCTGTAATCCAAGAGTCCAGAAATCCCACATGACAATCAATCTATCCCGGATCTTTTGCTGTTTCTTGGTATCTTTACGGATTCCAAAAAAGTTTGGAGTAAGTCCATTATCTTTAGCCAGTGAAAATATACTTGCTAATGATTTGGCATCAGGGACTGTAGCCCTATTTTCCCACCGAGAGAGGGTGTTGGGAGGTACACCTATTTGCCTTGCCATTTCTGCTTGGGATATTTTTAACTTATTCCGAATGTCAGCAAGGCTACCAGGCTTGAACTCGTATGATCCTTTATTTGTTGGCACCATAGTGTTCACCTCCTTATCATTAAAGAACGACAGTCCCTTTTGCCTTAAGATCTATTTGGTTAGGCGGTTACTTTTTATTACTTTGCCGCGAGTTGTTATACCCAGGATTGTTAGGGTTCATTTGATTACTTCTATTGCTACTCGCAGCTTTATGAGCCTGGCTGTTAGGATTATGGGTATTTGCCTTTTGGTTATTGCGGCTCGAGGAACTATTTCCACCGCCTTTACCCTTACTCATCTGACACCTCCTATTCATTATTCAGGCACCAAACTTGCTGCAGTCAAGAATTGATCTCCTTAACTTCATCCTAGCATAATGGATAAAATATGTCAACAGTACTGTAGAGACTCACCATTAATATATATGGGTTACTGTAGCACTACTCATTAATCCATCTATATTACAGAGAATTCAAATTACTGGATGATAATTTTTGTGGGGGTAAGTCAATTTTACTAGGCCTTGTTCCAGCTTATTATAATTAGGGATTTTATTATCTCTTGTACCACGGAGATAGTCTTTTCAAGTCTCTTTTCAGAAATTGTTTATAGAATTCTCGGTTCGCACTGGAAATATGAGGTAAAGGTAATAATGAAACTTCCTTATTGTTTATGGAGATTAAGGGTGGTTTGCCGCCTATTGCTTTCAAGATATTGCTGATCTTCGCATCAAGATTAAGGCCATATCTTTCCCTGATTACCTGGAATACAGGCTCTCCAAGCGTTATTATGTGGCGGATTGGATAGAGGTTAAGTAATCTCTCAAAATCCTTTCGAGTCTGACATTCGAAGTTCAATGCATGTAAAATCGCTCCATTGGTTTTATCTGGATATTTTTTTGTATTAATTCTCTCTTTCTTAGCATTTTCAAGAATTAGGTCTTTATACGTTTTTGCGATTATTTTATTCGGCACATCGTAATAGTATGCATTAATTAGATTAACTGCGATAATCCTTAAATTATTTATGTTTAGAGGTTCGAGAATACCCTTCCAAATGTATCTCTGAAGAGGTTTACTTTCCGTTTCATCGGAAGCATCTGTTTTTTCCAAACCAAGAACGGTAGCAAATCTCCTATTAGTATCAACGGTTGGATCTTGCCCCAGCATCAATACGTCTGGATTAGAGCCAGGTTTATATACCTCTGGCCCATTATAGTCTCTGATAAAATACATCATATTCCCATTTCCTTGTTGTTTGATATCCCTTCTGCCCACTCACCTATGATGGAGTCGAAAAAAATACTCAACTTTGATGTTGGGGTGGTTGATCCGAGAAAATCAGCTGAAGCAGTATCTACTACTTATCTTCACTGCATACTAAAAGGACTTTATAAAAGTCCAAGAATTATCAAAACTCCTTTGGTAAATAGTCATTATCATCCTGGGCTATTAACTGTTACTGACATATCTTGCCTTGTTATTCCAGATGGGTGTATTGGTTTGCCAACGCTTGCTGCCTTGGAGCAGGGTATACCGGTTATTGCAGTAAAAGAAAATAAGAATCTTATGCGGAATCGACTAGAAGAGCTACCATTTTCCCCTGGAAAGCTCTTTATGGTTGACAATTATTTGGAAGCTATAGGTGTTATGAATGCTATGAAAGCTGGGATAGCTCTGGAATCAGTTCGTCGCCCACTCGCTTATACAAACGTTTGTGAAGATAACGAATCTCAGGACTCCAAATTCATAGTAAAGACAGCAGACAGCGAACGTATCGAATAGAGAGTAGCCTGTCCCTCTCGCACAATCTGGCGATTTTTTAGATTCCCCCAAAAAAGGTGCGCGGAATTTCGTACCTGAAACCCACGCCTATTCGGTCTGGATAAAAAAGGAAAGCTATTTGAATAAAGTAGTTTTATCATTAACAAAACTGTATCTTCGCAGTAGAAAAGCTAGATTCGTAAACCTCTCAAGGATCAAGCTACCAGATAATCGGGAGATCGAATTTATAATTTATACTAGCGATAATGATTTTTTATTAGGGCAAGCTACAGTAACAGGTGCAATAATAGTACATGAGAAATGCCTCGGCACTCAAGAATTACTAAATTATGTGGTTGCTCACGAAGATGCCCATAAAAAATCGTGGTATAGTTATCTCGCTATCCCATTGATAATTGTTTTCTGGTTTTATGGGCTTTTTGCAGTTGGCACTTCTTTATTGTATCTTGGAGTCATGATCTGCGAAATAGACCACCGTAATCAATTTTATTAATGGTTTATGAATCAAATCACGAAATCACAATAAGCCAAAATGTTTAATGAGGTAACGAAACGAGCTTTTGTAGCTTTACTGAGTCTAACATTGCAAATGGACCGATTGGGAGAATATCGAGAGGAGGGTCATGGTGCTAACTCAGACACTTAAAAATCTTTCAAGAGTTCAAATGTAATTGACTATGTGCGATAGATGGTTTATAAATTAACTCCCTCTCTTAGTGCCTGGGTAGCTACTTTAACCCCCACTCCTGGCTCCACTGAGTATCCTTCTCTAACCAACAGCTTTTCCAGAGCAGATAATACGAGCAAAACGTTCCCTTC
>SDBU01006335.1_pt1 | contig 13932 bp, 25 predicted proteins | sample 2277071 | NCBI WGS metagenome assembly SDBU01 (sample SAMN10397929, study PRJNA504765) | marine sediment metagenome | isolation source: marine sediment core GS08_GC12, 126 cmbsf | place: Arctic Ocean: Gakkel Ridge, Loki's castle | collected 2008
CTGTACCCGTTTCTATCTCTACTGATTCCTCTGCCTCTTCTGCTACGTTTCCGCCTTCTGTACCCGTTTCTATCTCTACTGATTCCTCTGCCTCTTCTGGCTGAGCGGACTCCTCCTTGATTTCACCACTAAGAGAAAGCCCCAGTATTGCCAGGCGCTCCTCCAGTTCTTGTTTGGACTTCTGCCCGAAATTACGCAGCGCCATCAGCTCCTTGTCCCCTTTGGTGACGAGTTCTCCCACGGTGGTGATACTGGCACGCCGCAAGCAATTCATGGTGCGGACTGAGAGGTCTAGTTGCTCCACGGGTATATTGTAGCGCTCATCAAGGACACCGGCCTGGACCTCCAGTTCCTCAACCGCCATTTCGGAGATTCGGGGGTAGTCAACAAAAGGAGACAGTTGCTCGACCAGGGTGCTGGCACCCTGGCCAATGGCGTCCACCGGGGATATGGTGCCATCACTCCATACTTCCAGATACAATCGCTCCCGGCTGGTCTCAAGACCAATGTGGGTCGGCTCAATGGTAAAATTGACCTTGCGTATCGGCGTGAAAATAGCATTCACTGGAATTGTCCCTATGGGCAGATTATTACTAGACCCGGCCTCCCTGTAGCCCACACCCAGCTCAATGTCAAACTCCACATAAAGGCGGGCTTCTGGAGAATCGAGGGTAGCCAAATAAAGCTCAGGATTGACGACCTCAAAGTCTACTGACGGCTTAATATCCGCGGCATGAACTTGCCCTTCCCCTTCCACCTCCAGCGTCAGTGTGCCGGACTGAACGGAAATAGGCTTTAACCTCAGTGCCTTAACATTGAGCAAGAACTCGATGGTATCTTCTTTTACATGAGGGATGGTGGAAAATTCGTGTTGAATTCCCTCAATCCTGACCTGGGTTACGGCTGCGCCCATAAGGTAGCCCAGCAGGACACGCCGCAAGGCATTACCGAGGGTAATCGCAAAGCCTTTCTCTAGCGGCTCGACCAGGAACCGCCCGAAGTTTTCTCTACTGTCAACACACTCAATCTTAGGTATTACTAACCCAGCCAAGGTCGGCCTCCTCACCAGTTAACTTATCGCGAATAGTACTCGACGATGCTCTGTCCCTGAAATTTAGCCCCAATATCCTCAGGAGTAGGCAGGGATAAGACTCTACCTACCAGGTTCCCCCTGTCCAGGCCTAACCAATCCAGGACAGTCTTCGCTTCGATGGTCTGAACCAATACCTTATAGTACTCAGTATTCTTGCTTTTCTCCCGCCAACTAATGGTGTCCCCTTCTTTGACCTGGCAGGAAGGAATGTCGGTCTTGCGACCGTTGAGCAGAATATGACCGTGCCGGACCAATTGGCGCGCCTGGGCGCGGGAGTCAGCGAATCCCAGACGATAGACGACATTGTCCAGTCGCTTCTCCAGTAGCACCAGGAGGTTTTCGGCGGTGATACCAGCCTGCCTCTCGGCCTCATGGAAAAGTCGCCGGAACTGCCGCTCCAGGACGGAATAGCTGTAGCGGGCCTTTTGCTTCTCCCGAAGTTGCAAACCACGGTCAGAAATCCGGCGGCGACGCCGGCTGGTCTGCTGTCCTGGCGGATTCCCCCGTTTGTCTACGGCGCATTTTGGCGTGAAACAGCGGTCACCCTTGAGCATTAACTTCTCGCCGCTGCGGCGGCACAATCGGCAGACTGCTCCAGTATATCTTCCCATTTCTTTTCCTTTACACCCGTCTTCTCTTGGGCGGACGGCAGCCATTGTGCGGGATAGGAGTCACATCCCGGATACCGGTAATGTAGAGTCCTGAACCCTGGAGAGCACGGATTGCCGCTTCGCGGCCGCTGCCTGGGCCCTTAACATAAATCTCTATCTGGCGCAAGCCGTGCTCCATAGCTTTCCGTGCCGCATCGTGAGCCGCCAGTTGCGCGGCATAGGGAGTGCCCTTGCGCGACCCCTTGAACCCGGCCGTGCCCGAGCTTCCCCAGGCGATAACATTTCCCTGGGGGTCGGTGAGGGTCACCAGGGTATTGTTAAAAGTCGACTGGATATAGGCTCTCCCCACCGGAATAGACTTACGTTCCCGCCGCTTTCTTTTTGGCTGCTTCTTCTGTGCCATTCCACCCTCCTGCTTAGCTAAGCCTTAATTATTTCTTGGTTGCGCCGCGCCTCTGCCCTCTGCCGGCTACTGTCTTGCGCGGGCCGCGCTTGGCCCGGGCATTGGTCCTGGTTCGCTGTCCGTGGACCGGCAACCCGCGGCGATGCCTGGCTCCACGGTAGCTGCCAATCTCGATTAGGCGCTTGATGTCAAGGTCAACCTCTTTTCTGAGGTCACCCTCGACCTTGTACCCTCGGTCGATTACTTCCCGGAGTCGATTGACTTCATCTTCGGTGAGGTCGTTCACCTTGGTATCAGGACTGATGTCAGTCTGGGCCAGAATCCTCTGGCTCAGAGTAGGGCCGATGCCATAAATGTACTGCAACGAAACCCAAACGTGTTTATTTCTGGGGATGTCAACCCCGGCAATACGCGGCATCTTCTCCCTCCTTGCTTATCATAAGATTAGCCTTGCCTTTGCTTGTGCTTGGGATTGGTACAGATTATCCGGATTACTCCCCGGCGCTTCACCACCTTACATTTTTCACATCTAACTTTAACCGAAGCCCTAACTTTCATTACTGTCCTCTTTACTTAAACCGATAGGTAATTCTACCCCGGGTCAGGTCGTAGGGAGAAAGCTCGATTAACACCTTGTCGCCGGGCAGGACCCTGATATAATGCACCCTTATCTTACCGGAAATGTGGGCCAGTACCTTATGCCCATTGGCCAGCTCCACCCGAAACATAGCGTTGGGCAGCGCCTCCACTACTACACCCTCAACCTCAATAGTATCTTTTCTTGCCATTCGCTCCTTGTTCATGCAATAGTAAGCATCTGTGCTTCGCCATCAGTAATGGCGATGGTGTGTTCAAAATGGGCAGAAAGGCTGCCATCAACCGTCAGCACCGTCCAGTGGTCGCTACCAACCCTGGTGCGCCAGCCGCCAGCATTCAACATCGGCTCCAGGGCCAGGGTCATCCCCCGTTTCAGCACCGGACCCGTTCCCGGTAGACCGTAGTTAGGTATCTGGGGCTCTTCATGCATTTCACGCCCAATGCCATGTCCCGTATACTCACGGACCACCGAATAGCCTTTTGACTCGGCATAACTCTGAATGGCGGCGGAAATATCTCCCAGCCTCGCCTCAGGAAGAGCCGCGGCAATACCCGCGTTCAGCGCTCCTTCGGCAGCCGCCACCAGGTCTTTCGATTGCGGACTTAGCTCCCCCACGCCCATGGTTATCGCGGCATCACCCTGAAAGCCCTCAACAATTGCTCCCAGGTCAAGGGATACAATATCACCCTCAGCTAGGACTCGCTCCCCAGGGATGCCATGCACAATCTCGTCATTAACCGAGACGCACAGATTGGCGGGAAACCCGCGGTATCCCTTAAACGAGGGCTTAGCACCCCGCATCTCCAGTTCTTTGGCAGCGATAATATCCAGCTCCTTGGTTTTCATCCCCGGTCTCACCTGTGACTTGAGCACCTCCAGTATGGCAGCGACCACCCTTCCTGCCTGCCGCATCGCGGCAATCTCCCGGTCAGATTTGATAATTATGCTCACCTGACTACGAATTGCCCTGCTTGAGGGCGATAACTATCCTCCTGGATACTGCATCTACGTTCCCTTGCCCATCTACCTCCAGAAGTTTACCACTCTGGGAATAATAATCAATCAGGGGAGCGGTCTGGGCAAAGTAAACCTTGAGCCGCTCCTTGACTGTCTCCACCGCGTCATCGGGACGCTGGTAAAGCTCACCACCGCACCGGTCGCATTTGCCCGGGACTTCAGGTGGAGAGTTGGTGGCATGATATGGCGCCTGGCAATTGCGGCAAATCCAGCGTCCACCCAGTCGTTGGAGAAGCTCTTCTTCAGGTACCTTGATGTAGACTACCTTGTCTATCGCCTTACCCTGCCCCGGTAACGCCTTGTCCAGTGCCCTGGCCTGCTCCAGGTTCCGGGGAAAGCCATCAAGAATTACCCCGGATTCAGCGTCCGGAGCCGATATGCGCTCCAGCACCATCTGTATCGTTATCTCATCGGGAACCAGCATCCCCTTCTCCATATAAGACTTTGCTTTTATTCCCAGCTCGGTCCCTTGCTCCGCCGCCTGCCGAAACAGGTCGCCAGAAGCAACGTGTGCCAACTTCAACTCCTGAGCCACGATGGCAGCTTGTGTCCCTTTGCCGGCTCCCGGAGCACCCAGAAAAATAATATGCATCTTTTAACCTACTTGATAAAGCCTTCGTAACGCCGCATTACCAGCTGCGCCTCCAGTTGCTTCATGGTGTCCAGGACAACGCCAACCACAATCAGCATGCCCATGCTGGATAGCTGGAGGTCAATATTGGTAATCTCTCTGCCGATAAAGGGCATGATTGCCACCAGGGCGAGAAAGAGAGCACCGGCCCAGGTAATGCGGTTGATGACATGGTTGAGATAGCTGGTAGTCTGCTTTCCCGGCCGAATCCCGGGAACGAATCCCCCCTGCCGCTGCAGGGTACCCGGCAAGTCTTGCTGCTGAAAAATTACCAGCGTGTAAAAGAAGGCAAAGCCAACCACCAGCAGGAAAAACAGCCCCCAGTAAAAAAAGCCCATGGGCAACGGGGCGTTGGAATTAAACAGGTTCATGATGGTATTAGCGAAATTGGGCTCTACCGGGTTGGAAAAATAGCTGGCGATGATACCAGGAAACATTACCAGCGACATGGCGAAGATAAGGGGTATCATCCCCGCCGTATTTACCCGTAGCGGAATATGGGTGCTGCCCTGTTGTTTGTACATACGACCACCACGAAAGACACTACGCGCGTAGTGAACTGGAATACGGCGGTGTGCCTCAGTAAAGATGACGATGAAGGCGACCGTGGCCAGGGCGATGAGCAGATAGAAGACCAGACCGCCAAAATTGGCGCTGGCCAGCATGCCGCGAGCAATGTAATCAGGCAGGCCGGCGACGATGCCACCGAAGATTATGATAGAGATGCCGTTGCCGATGCCGTACTCCGTAATCAGCTCTCCCAGCCATACCAGAAACATCGTGCCGGCTATCATGGACAGGACCATAGTGGCCATCGGCAGCGCGGCCGCACTACCGACCACCCCCTCACGCTGCATGTACACTAGCTGCCCGTAGCCTTGAAGACCGGCCATGGGAACGGTCAACCAGTGGGTAATCAGGTTAATCTTATGCCGGCCGCTCTCTCCTTCCTGGGAAAGGGCTTGCAGTCGCGGGATGACCGGCACCATCAGTTGCATGATAATTGAGGACGTGATATAGGGATAGACCCCCATCGCGGCCACGCTGAGACGCCTCATGGCGCCGCCGCTGAACAGGTCAAGCATACCCAGTAGCTGGTTCCGGGTAAATAGCTGGTCCAGGGCATCGAGGTCTACCCCCGGTAGGGGTACATGAGCGATGAAGCGGAAGATTACCAGGATGCCCAGGGTGATAAGAATCCGGCGCCTCAAATCAGGTAGACTGAAGGCATCAATCATTGCCTGGAGCAAGCGCGGTCTAGCTTGCCTTGGCCGCATACCCAACCTCCTCCACTTTGCCGCCGGCAGCCTCAATTTTGGTCTTGGCGGCGGCAGAGAACTTGTTTGCCTTCACCGAAAGGGGGTGCTCGATGTTACCGTCAGCCAGAATCTTAATGGGGTAGCGCAGCGATTTTACCAGTCTAGCGGCTAGCAGTTTCTCCGGCGTTACCTCGCTCCCGGACTCAAAGATACTAAGCTTGCTTAGATTAACCACACTGTACTCTGTGCGGAAGATATTGACAAATCCCCGTTTTCGGGGTAAGCGCTTGATTAAAGGTAATTGCCCCCCCTCAAAGCCGGGGCGCATCTTGTAACCGGCACGAGACTTCTGCCCCTTAACGCCTCGCCCGGAGTAGGTGCCGTGCCCGCTAGCATCGCCTCGGCCTACCCGCTTCCGCTTTCTTCTGGAGCCGGGGGCGGGGGACAGGTTATCCTGCCTCATCAGCTTCCTCCTCCACCTTGACCAGATGTTTCACCTTGTTAATCATACCTCTAATCGGGGCACAGTCAAGCTGAGTAACCGTCTCGTTCAGCCGATGAAAACCAAGAGCCTTCAAGGTTTTCCTCTGGTCTCTGGCGTAACCAATGCCACTTTTTACCCAGGTGATGTGCAGTTTAGCCACCACTGGTCGTCTCCTTAGTCTCAACCACGGCCTTTCGTCTGGCCACTTCTTCTTTGGGCAGTCTAAGCTGACTCAGGCCAAGTATTGTCGCCTTAGCGGTGTTAATCTTGTTGGCACTCCCCAGCGATTTCGTCAGCACGTTCCTGACCCCGGCTGCCTCCAGTATGGCTCGGATGCTACCGCCGGCAATAATCCCGACACTGGGGGCTGCTGGTTTCAGCAGGACCTTGGCGGCACCGAATTTAACCGTTATCTCGTGGGGGATGGTATGACCGGTCAGTGGCACCTTGACCAAGTTCTTCCGGGCAATTGCTCCCCCCTTGCTAATCGCCGCTGGCACCTCCTTAGCTTTTCCCACCCCAATGCCGACATGTCCTTCACTGTCGCCGGTTACCACCAGGGCACTGAAACTGAGGCGTTTGCCTCCCTTCACTACCTTGGCGACACGATTTATCGTTATCAGTTTGTCAGTAAGGGCCAGGTCTGTCGGGTCTATTTTGCTTATCGGCTCTCTCATCTAGAAACCATTCCCTTTAGAATTTAAGTCCTGCCTGGCGAGCGGCTTCTGCCAGGGCTTTAACTCGGCCGTGATACTTGTATCCACCGCGGTCGAAAGTTACCTCTTTTATCTTTTTGCTCAGGGTTCGCTTGGCAACCACGGTGCCGACCGCCTCGGCCCGGGCGATCTTTTTCTTACCGTTCAAATCACCTCTGACCTCCGGGTCAAGGGTCGAGGCACTGGTCAGGGTGTGCCCTTGCGAGTCATCAATAACGCTGGCGTAAATATGGTTCAGGCTGCGAAAAACGCACAGGCGTGGCCGCGCGGTGGTGCCTTGTACCTTCACACGCACTCGGCGGTGTCTCCTGTAGCGGGCCTCTCTTGGCTTCATACTTCCCATTATGTCTTCTTACCGATTGCTCTACCAGCCTTGCCGGCTTTCAGGCGGACTTTTTCTCCAGCATATCGGATACCCTTTCCCTTATAGGCATCCGGGGGCCGAATCGCCCGAATCTCAGCGGCCATTTGACCGACTATTTCCTTGTTAATGCCGGTAACCTTGATGCGATTTGTCCCTTCCACCCCCAGTGTCACGCCACCGGCTAATGGCGACACCTCCACCGTGTGTGAAAAGCCCACGCGTATTACCAGCTTATCTCCGACCTTCTCCGCCCGGTAGCCTACCCCGACTATATCCAGATATCTCTCAAAGCCTTTGGATACTCCCTCCACCATATTGGCCAGCAGGCTTCGGGTTAGCCCGTGCAGGGAGCGGTGTAACCTACTATCACTGGGCCGCGTCACTATCAGGCTATTCTCTTCCCGGGTTATTGATATTTCAGGACGGAGCTGGCGCTGAAGCGTTCCCTTGGGTCCGGTTACGGTGGTATCACCGTCCTTAATCTCCACGGTCACGCCCTCGGGCACGGTTATCGGCATTCGTCCCACTCTTGACATATCTATCTCCCGCTGCCTAGTTTACCATACCGAACAGAGAAGCTCGCCACCGATTTCCTGGCGCCAGGCTTGGTGCCCCGTCATGATACCCTGGGGCGTAGACAATATGGTGATGCCCAATCCGCCATAAACTCGGGGTATCTCTTTCCGCTGAACGTATACCCTCAGCCCGGGCTTACTTATTCGCTCCAGTCCGGTTATCACCGGCTGGTTCCTATCATAATATTTGAGGTAAATCTTGATTGCCCGGTGTGGCTTACCCCTGAGCACCTCATAATCGCTAATAAAACCCTCTCCCCTGAGGACTCTAGCGATAGAGAGCTTCATCTTCGATGACGGAACCAGCACAAAATCGTGCCGCGCCATATTAGCGTTTCTTATCCGGGTGAGCATATCCGCTATTGGGTCAGAAATAGCCATCTCTACCTACCAGCTTGATTTTTTCACTCCTGGTATCTGTCCGGCCAGGGCCAGCCGGCGAAAACAGATACGGCACAGACCGAACTTACGGATGTAAGCACGAGGGCGGCCGCACAGGCAACACCGATTACGGTGCTGCACCCGATATTTAGGCGGGCGCTGAGACCTAACAATCATTGATTTCTTAGCCATTTATCTCCACGCTCTAGTCCTTGGCAAAGGGCATACCTAACAACTCCAGTAGCTGTCTGCCCTCCCCGTCCGTTTTCGCTGTAGTGATAATTGAGATTTCCAGTCCACGTGCCTTGTCTACCTGGTCGTAATCTATTTCCGGGAAGGGGATTTGCTCCTTGAGCCCCAGGGTGTAGTTACCCCGCCCGTCAAAGGAGTTTCTGGAAACTCCTTGAAAATCGCGTATCCGCGGCAAGACCGCATTCACCAGCCTGTCAAAGAATTCATACATGCGCTCTCCCCGCAGGGTCACCTTCAGGCCGATTGGCATCCCCGCCCTCAACCTGAAGGAAGCGACTGACTTTCTGGCTCGGGTGGTCACCGGGTGCTGTCCAGAGATAGCCACCAGGTCTCGCTCGGCCGCTTCCAGAGCCTTGGCGTCCCGAATTGCTTCTCCCAGACCGATATTCAGCACAATCTTCTCCAGGCGTGACACCTGCATAATATTCTCATATCCCTGTAGCTCTCTCAGGCCGGGGATAATCTCTTTCCGGTACCTTTCCTTAAGTCGTGACATTTAATCGATTACCTCGCCACAGGAGCGACAAAACCGGACCTTCTTGCCATCCTCGAGGAAGCGGAAGCCGATTCGGGCCGGGTGATTGCACTTATCACAAAGCAGCATAACGTTGGACACATGAATTGTTGCCTCTCGCTCGATGATGCCGGCCTGCCTGACTCGACCCGTGGCTCGGGTGTGCCTTTTGATAAAATTGATGCCTTCCACCAGTAACCGTTCCTTTTTGGGGTAGGCAAAGCGCACCTTACCCGTTTTGCCCTGGTCCTTACCGGCAATAACCAGCACCGTATCGTTTTTTCTGATTTTCATTCCCGCCTGCCTCACAAAACTTCGGGGGCTAGAGATATAATCTTGGTGAAATTCTTCTCTCTCAGCTCCCTAGCCACCGGTCCGAATATTCGGGTTCCTTTAGGATTATTCTTATCCGTGAGGATTACCGCAGCATTGTCATCAAACCGGATATAAGAGCCATCAGGCCGCCGGTACGGCTGAGCACACCGCACAATAACTGCCCGGACCACGTCCCCCTTCTTGACGGTTCCTCCGGGTGTTGCCTTTTTTACGGTAGCCGTGATGATATCACCTATTCGTGCATATTTCTTCCTGCTGGCACCCAGCGTGCCAATGCACATAATCTGGCGGGCGCCGGTGTTATCGGCTGACTTGAGTCTTGTTTCATGCTGAATCATACTATTCCGTCCTGAACCTGATACTAGGTTATTTCCCGGGGTTGAACCTCGGCTACCTCCCCTTTGACCATCACTTCAATCACCCACCACCGCTTCTCCTTGGACAGGGGGCGGCACTCGGCAATCCTTACCTTATCTCCCAGCCCGCATTCATTTTTCTCATCGTGGACCTTATACCTGACTGAGCGCTTGATAGCCTTCTTATATAGCGGGTGGCGCCGGTGTGTTTCCACCGTTACCACTACGGTCTTGTCCATCTTGTTACTCACCACCCGGCCCACTCTGGTTTTACGTTTCTTTTCCATAGCTCGCGTACTACCTTATTCCTAGTTCTCTCTCCCGGATAATAGTCTCTATCCGGGCAATTATCTTCTTTACCCTGGGGAGCTCACGGTGATTCACCAACTGCTTGGTAGCCAGGCGAAAGCGCAGGTTGAACAGCTCTTGGTGCGCTTCCCCAAGCTGTTTGGTCAGTTCTTCATTACTAAGCGCCCGAATTTCCTCAACCTTCAACCTAGGCTAACTCCTTGCTCATTGATTAGCTGCCGGTGGCCAGGCCCGCTTCCTTTACCAGAAATCTGGTATCTATCGGGAGTTTATGGGAGGCAAGCCGCATCGCCTCTTTGGCTACTAGCTCGGCCACGCCGGACATTTCAAACATGATTCTCCCTGGTTTAACTACGGCTACCCAGTGGTCAGGGGAGCCTTTCCCCCCGCCCTGCCGGGTCTCTGCCGGCTTTTTGGTTACTGGTTTATCCGAGAAGACGCGTATCCAGATCATGCCCCCACGACGAACGTGACGTGTCATGGCTCGCCGTGCCGCCTCAATCTGTCGGCTGGTAATCCAGGCTGACTCTAGTGCCTGGAGCCCAAAATCACCAAAAGCAAGCGCATTTCCGGACTGGGCGTTACCCCGGCGGTGTCCCCGATGAGTCTTGCGGTATTTCACCCGTTTGGGTTGCTGCATCCTTCTCCTCTTCTTCGCTTATAGAGGTTGTTGCCTCTGTAGTTGCCTTTTCTTTGGTTGTAGAAGCCTTTGCCCTTCTTACTTTAGCTGCCGCTGCTCTAGGTTTACTTTCTTCCGATTCCGCGGCGGGAGGTGCCGTCTTTTTTCTGCTGGCCCTGGCTCTAGTGGGCTTCTTTTTGGGTTCCGCGGCCGGTGCTGGCTCCACTGGTGTTTCGGCTACCTCTGCCACAATGGCGGCTTCTTCCTCCACTGGTGCTTCGGCTACCTCTGCCGCGACGGGGACTTCTTCCTCCACTGGTGCCTGGGCTACCTCTGCCGCGACGGGGACTTCTTCCTCCGCAGGTGCGTGGGCTACCTCTGCCGCGACGGCGACTTCTTCCTCCACTGGTGCTTCGGCTACCTCTGCCACAATGGCGGCTTCTTCCTCCACTGGTGCCTGGGCTACCTCTGCCGCGACGGGGACTTCTTCCTCCACTGGTGCTTCGGCTACCTCTGCCGCGACGGGGACTTCTTCCTCGGCTTCAGCCTCTTTACGCTCAGGAAGAATGTCACCCTTATATATCCACACCTTGACCCCAATCCGCCCTAGGGCGGTACGTGCTTCGGTAAAGCCGTAGTCAATATCAGCCCGTAGCGTATGCAGTGGTACTCGCCCCTGGTGTAGGTTCTCGGTGCGGGCTATCTCATTGCCGCCCAGCCTGCCAGCGAGGTTGATTTTCATTCCCTTGGCCCCGGCCTGGGTGGTACGGAAGAGTGCCTGTTTCATCGCCCGGCGGTATGCAATACGGCGCTCAATCTGGTCGGCTACTGTCCGGGCGACCAGATAAGCATCAAGTTCCGGCTGGGCCACCTCCTGGATATTCAGCCTGACCCTTTTCCCGATAAGTTGCTCCAGCTTGGCTCTCATTTCATCAACCCGTTGTCCCCCTCGTCCGATAACAATACCGGGACGGGCGGTATGGATGGTGATGAATACCTCATGGGCCTGGCGCTCAATCTGGACTTGGGAGACGGCAGCCTCAGCGTATCCGGTGCGGATAGCCTCCCTGATTTTGAAGTCTTCCTGCAAGAACTCAGCATAGAGCTTATCGGCGTACCATTTCGCCTGCCAATCGCGGATAATACCAAGTCTGAAACCTAAAGGATGAACTTTACGTCCCAAATTAAGCCCCTTCCTCGCTAACCACAACGGTAATGTGGCTGGAACGCTTGAGAATAGGGGTTACCCGCCCGCGAGCCCGCGGGCGAAACCTCTTCAGCGTTCGTGCCTCATCAACAAAGATTTTGACAATTTTTAACGCATCCGGAGACATCTGGAAGTTATTCTCGGCATTGGCGGCTGACGATTTCACTGCCTTGGCGACAACCCGGGCGATCGGTGTTGGGGTGAACTTGAGGATGGTCAGTGCCTCATCTACTTTCTTACCCCGCACCATATCGACCAGTGGGCGCACCTTACGCGGTGATATGCCGGTGTCTCTGAATACTGCTCTTATTTCCATCTTATTTCTACCTGGCTGGTAATAACTATTATCTCCTCTTGATACGGGAGGCTCTTTCTGACCTGGATACGTGCCCACGGAAGGTTCGTGTCAGGGCAAACTCACCGAGCTTGTGTCCCACCATGTTCTCGGTAATAAAGATGGGTACATGGCGCCGGCCATCGTGTACCCCGATAGTAAGCCCCACCATCTCTGGCAGAATGGTGGAGGCACGCGCCCAAGTTTTGATGACCGTCTTTTGCCCGGAGCGGTTGACCGCCTCCACCTTCTTGAGCAGCTTGGGATCAATAGCAGGACCTTTCTTGGTTGACCTTGACATCTACTTCTTCCCTCTGCGCTTCACAATAAACTTATCTGAAGGCTTACTCTTACGAGTTCGATAGCCCAGGGCTGGTTTCCCCCAAGGCGTTTTCGGCCCGGGAAGTCCTATCGGTGAGCGGCCTTCTCCCCCACCATGAGGATGGTCACGCGGGGACATGGCTGAGCCTCTGACCGTAGGCCGCCATCCCATCCACCGTTTGCGGCCGGCCTTGCCCAGGGTAATGTGCTGGTGGTCTACATTGCCTATCTGTCCGATGGTGGCTATACACGCACTGCGGATACGCCTCATCTCCCCGGAGGGTAGGCGCACCAGAGCGTATTCCCCTTCCTTGGCCATCAGCTGGGCCGAAGCTCCGGCACTGCGCACTATCTGTCCGCCTCTACCGGGGTACATCTCGATATTGTGTATTTGGGTACCGCTGGGGATTAGCTTCAGTGGCAGGGCGTTTCCCGGTCTTATCTCGGCACCCTCACCCGACTTTATCGTGTCCCCAACATTAAGTCCTAACGGAGCCAGGATGTAGCGCTTTTCCCCATCGGCATAATAAATAAGAGCAATGCGTGCCGAGCGGTTGGGGTCATACTCAATGGCCGCTACCCGGCCGGGCACGCCAGGTTTATCCCGCTTGAAGTCAATAATGCGTAGCTTCCGCTTAGCTCCGCCACCGCGGTGGCGAACCGTTATTCTCCCTTGATTGTTACGCCCTCCCCGCTTCTTAAGGGGCACCAGCAGCGATTTCTCTGGCCTGTCCTTGGTTATCTCTTCAAAGGTATGGCCAGTCATGCCCCGCCGACCGGGAGAAGTTGGGCGATATACTTTTACTGCCACCTGGGCTGCTCCTTCTTCATAAAATACTAGACCCCCTCAAAGAATCCAATCTTTTCCCCGGGCTTAAGGGTAACTATGGCCTTCCGCCAGGACGGGGTTAACACTATTCGTCTCGCCACCCTTCGGTGCTTACCGGGCATGGTCATCACATTAACTTTATTCACCTTGACCTTAAAGGCGGTTTCCACCGCCTGCTTAATCTGTGGTTTGGTGGCCTCTTTGGCTACTTCAAAGGCATATTTATTCAGGGCTTGAAGTGCCGTACTTTTCTCGGTTATTAACGGACGGCGCAATACTTCATACAGATGCACGGCTCACCTCTTGAGGTTGTTTTTCTCCCCACAACTGCTCGGCTTTGCGCACGGCCGCCTCAGTCATCACTAATATCCGGTAGGAAAGCAGGTCAACCACGTTGAGTAAGCTCGCTGGCAGTGTTTTAATTCCCACCAGATTGCGCGCTGATTTTACTACGTTGGCCTCCGGTTCACCGGTAACAATGAGCGCTGAGGAGCCCACTCCCAGAGCGGCCAGTATCCGCAGCATTTCTTTGGTTTTGGGTTCCTCAAACCTCAACTCATCCAGAACTTTTAGCTCCTCACCCCCGGCCTTGGTTGACAGGACGCACCTCAGTGCTAGCCGGCGCATCTTCTTCGGCATGGCTTGCTCATAGCTTCTTGGCTTGGGGCCGAAGGTGATACCACCTCCCCGCCGCAGTGGGGACCGGCGCATCCCGGCCCGGGC
>SDBU01006336.1_pt1 | contig 13927 bp, 12 predicted proteins | sample 2277071 | NCBI WGS metagenome assembly SDBU01 (sample SAMN10397929, study PRJNA504765) | marine sediment metagenome | isolation source: marine sediment core GS08_GC12, 126 cmbsf | place: Arctic Ocean: Gakkel Ridge, Loki's castle | collected 2008
ATGATGATTTTCTTTGGCCACATCGATGCCGACAACCAAGTATTGATCCGAACCGGTAATTTCTTTAACAATTTGACAATACTTTTTGCGCCTGATAATTTCTTGATTACTCATAATAACCTCCTTTTAGTGTTATGGGTTTTGATTTTGCTGCCTATATGCTATCAGGAGGTTATTTGTTTACTATGACATAGATCATTTTGTTCTGCAGCAGTCCCTGTATACTTTCGGGGGTATAACCTTTTGCTTTTTTAATATATAACGTTCGTGCAGAAAGTGCTTAAGGAGAGGCATTGATCATAAAATTGCTTTCAGATAGTAAATCGTTTTGGAACCATCGTCCCCTTTTACGCCAGTTAAATATTAAGTTTCTTTTGCAAATGACACGAGTCTTATTTATACCTCCAGGGTATTAGATGGACTTTCAATGTAGAGTTTGCAATACAGAACACGACAAAGAGAATATGGGCATGGTGCTTGCCGGTAGGCGGTATTGTTTTGATTGTGTAACCGAAGCGGTCCGGCTTTGTGAGGAAATGGCTATCGAGGTGGAAAATATAGACCCCCATCAGAAACTTCCAGGAGGCCAGGCTGCCTTTCAGTGCATAATATGTGAAAAGGAATATAAAAACGATGATAATGAAATGGTGATAAATGATAAACACTATTGTTTTATCTGTGTATCCGGATCGGTCTTGCTTTATGAGGAATCGGTCATCGAGGCCAAAAAGGAGATGCTGGCGAAGCTCCACAGCCCCAATTAAGGGTCAGCGGGGTATGCCCCTGGGCTTTTAAAAAGTGCAGATAATGGCCAGATAACCCAACTGTAAAGTGGGACGTTCGTGCAGAATGTGCATAAAAATATCTTATATCATCCACAACCGAATTCTTATCTAATGAAAGAAATGATTTTATGCAGGAAAAAATATTACACGTTCTGCACGAACGTCCCACTTTATACCCGCATAGCTGCTGATTTTAAGTCCCCGGCTCAAGCAAGGATCGGGTGGGGTGGTTTTCATTCAGCGCAGAAGGCGTCGCAGGCTCTCCCGGTGCCAGGAGATCTTGACCTTCTCGCCCTCCTGGTGCCCTTTGCCGATACGGACGCTCATCTCGCGCATGTTGATCAGAGTCCGGGGGCCGATACGAATGACGTAGCGTTTGGTTTCGCCCACGTAGATGGCCTCTTCGATAATCCCCTCCAGAGCATGATCACCTTGATCTTCAGCGGTGATGAAAATTTTTTCGGGCCGGATGCAAAAGCTTATCTCTTCCCCGCTTTGGACCTCTCCGTCCCAGGGCAGCATCACCACGGTGCCATCTTCGAGCCCCAGTGTCAGGTTGCCGGCGGACCGGCTTTGGACCTGCCCTTTGAGCAGGTTGGATTCCCCGATAAACCCGGCCACGAATTCATTGGCCGGTTCCTCGTAAAGCTCATGGGGGGTGCCCACCTGGGAGATTTGGGCCTCGTTCATGACCGCGATGCGATTGGACATCACCAGGGCCTCTTCCTGGTCGTGGGTCACGTAGATCATGGTGCGCTTCAGACGGGTGTGGATGTGCTTGAGCTCGATCTGCATGTGTTCGCGCAGTTTTTTGTCCAGAGCTCCCAGCGGTTCGTCCAAAAGCAGCAGGGGCGGATCGAACACCAGGGCCCGGGCCAGGGCGATGCGCTGCTGCTGGCCGCCGGACAGCTGCTTGGGCATTCTGCCCTCGTAGCCCGGCAGTTGGACCAGCTCCAGAGCGTCTATGACCCGCTTTTGAATCTCGTTTTTGGGTACTTTTCGCATCTTCAGGGGAAAGGCGATGTTGTCGAAAAGACTCATGTGGGGAAACAGGGCATAGTTTTGAAAAACCATGCCGATGTTTCTTTTTTCGGGCAACAGCATGTTGATGGGGTTGCCCTGCAGCACCACCTCACCGCTGGTGGGGAACTCGAACCCGGCGATCATATTCAAAATAGTGGTCTTGCCGGAACCGCTGGGACCGAGGAGCGTCAGAAACTCGCCTTCGCCGATATCGAGGGATACGTCCTCGACGGCCACCACGTCTCCGAAGTGTTTGTTCAGATTTTTCAATTGTAGAATCGGCTCTTTTTCCGAATTTTGCATCGCATTACTCCTGGGTACCTGTTTTCTATTCTTTCTTTTCGATAAACGCGAGGGCCATGATCGTCCCGATGGCGGCCACGATAAATACGGTGGCGGCCGCCGCCACGGTCGGATGGATGCGAAACTGAATTTCGGTGAACATTCTCAGCGGCAGGGTCATCTTGGTGGTGCCGATGAGGAAAAGGACCAGAACCAGTTCATCCAGGGATGTGATAAAGCTGAAGACTCCCGCGGCGATGATTCCCGGTCGAATCAGGGGCAGGGTGATGTGTATAAAGGTTTTAAAGGCACTGGCTCCCAGATTGCGGGCGGCCCGCAGCAGGTTTTTGTCCATGCTTTTGAGCACGCTGAACACCGGCAGGATCATGAACGGCAGCATGATGTGCACCATGCCCACCAGCACTGCGAATTCGTTGTAGAGCAGCGTCAAGGGTTTGTCGATCAATCCGATGGAGAGCAGAAATTTATTGATGATACCCTTGGTTTGAAACAGCACGATCCAGGCGTAGGAACGCACCAGGATGCTGGTGAAAAAGGGCAGCAGGATACAGATCATCAGCAGATTGCAGGTGCGCTGACTTTTTAGATTGGCCAGGAAGTAGGCCACGGGGTACCCGATCAGAAAGCAAAGCACGGTAACGTAAAGCGCAATTCTGATGGTTCGCAACAGGATGAAGCTGTACAAAGGCTGGTTGAAAAAATGCTTGTAATGCTCCAGAGTCCATTGGCCCTCCAGCATGAGGCTTTCGGGAAATAGGCTTAGCAGGGGATACAGGTAAAATACCAGCAGCAGCAGCAGCAACGGGCCGGCCAGCAGAAGCGACTGCGCGGTCGAATATCGACGGATGGAACCTCTGCCGCTCAATAGTGCATCTTGTTTCAAGCGACCTCCTTACAGACCTCGAAAGCAACCAATTAAAACACCGTGAACCGTAAACCCGTAACTACTAAATGTAATCGGATCTCGGCGGGAGCGACAGTCAGGCCAAAAAAATATAGCCCCAATGTCACTTCCCGCCGGTAGTTGGTGGTGTTTTTCTGAATGATCCTCAGCCGGGGATTACTGTGCGATCCAGCTGTTCCAGCGTTCGTCTACATCATCCACGTTATCGACTGCCCAACTGGCGTTTTTTATGGACATGAAATTGAAAACCATGCCCACATTATCCGGATGAGTGGATTGCATGACCTGGAATTTTGGGTGCAGGTAGCGGATAGTCTTTAAGTTTGACGTCGTGTAACCGATGTAGTTGTTGAAAATGGCTTGCTGTTCGGGACGGTTCATAAAAGCGATCAGGCGCATGGCCTCATCTTTCAGGGGGGTATCCTTCACCACGCAGTTGTAGGCCAGGTAATAGAAGCTCTGGTTCCATACGATCTTGATAGGGGCACCGCTGTTGATGGCCTGTTTGGCGCGGCCGTCGGTGGAAATGGCCATCACGACCTCCTCGTCCAGAAGGGCCTGGACCAACTGGGCGCCGGTGGTGTACCAGACTTTGATGTGGGGTTTGATTTTGTCCATAATTTTAAAGGCACGGTCGAAATCGGTGGGTAGGACCTCATCGGGATTGACCCCTTCGGACATCAAGGCAATTGAAAGATTATCGGTGGGTCCGCCCCAGTTATGCATGGACCGGGGACCGGGGAACTTTTCTACATCGAAAAAATCCTTGTAGCTCGAAGGCTGCTTGCCTTCGGGAAACACCTTGGTGTTGTAAACCAGGCACATCCCTTCCAGATATTGGGCCACGCCCCATTTCTTTAACGAGCCTTCGATCAGGTCCTGGGTGTTGTTGACGATGCTGTAATCGATCTCTTCCAGCAGGCCTTTGTTGTAATACTTGGTGTTGTAGGACTCGTAATCGGCGGTGATGATGTCCCACTCGATGTTACCGCTGCGCTGCATGGCGGCCAGTTTGCCGCCCACCGAAGTGCCGGCCTCGACGCTGAGCACCTTGATGCCGGTTTCCTCTTCGAAGGGATCGAAAAAGGCATTGCGTTGGGCTATGTCTATGGCCCCGCCCCAGGTTTGAACCACCAGATAATCCCGCTTGGCCATGGCCTGGGGTGCAATCCAAAGTCCCAAACAAAAGCAAAAGACGGTAATGCCGATGAACAGTTTTTTTTGCCGGTTCTTCTTCATTTTGGTATCCTCCTTTTTGCGGTTGATGTTAACTTGAGAGTCTAAAGTTCTTCTATGAATAACGATTGTTATAAACATTGAACACCCATTCAACACGCTTAACAATTATTTGTCAAGTAAAATATTTATTCAGTAAAATATTTAGCCAAAGATTAACAGATGGCACCGACAAGGACATGTTTTCGAGATATCGTAGGTGTCGCCACAGCCTGATGCACAATTCGTAGAAACTTTTTACCGACTGATTTGGAAGTTCTATAGTTAAAACGAAAAACATATTCACCCAAGTAGTGCTACAGGTACTTTTTATCAAACCGACCTTGAAAGGTTTCAAGGACTAAACGCTTAATCAAAGAGATTACCAAATGGACACCGGGCATAATACTTTCTTTGTTTTCCGTCTTGTTCTGGATCATACGACGATGAGCATAGCCAGAGCCTTGCAAGGCATTATAACTTGGCCATCCGTCTGTAGTGATACAGCCGCCGGGAACAACGTTTGTCTGAATAAATGGAAGCAGTTCGCCTGATGAACAATCGTCAATTACCTGCAGGCGAATACGCCCAAGCTTGGGGTTTTTTCGTTCCACAGCAATAGCCGCTGCACACTTGTGTTCAGCTCCACGGCCGCGTTTGCCGTTTCTATGGCCACCCATATAAAATTCATCGGCCTCTAGCGTGCCAGTCAATTTTTCACGGCCCTTGCATACGGTACAGCTTCGTAATTTTTTAAGCCATAGCCAAGCGGTATTGTAGCTGCCGAAGCCTAAAAGGTCTTGCAAGTTTATGGCATTGACACCGGATTTGCGTGTGGTAAACCACCACATGGCTTTAAACCACAGAACCAAAGGTTTGCGTGTGCCATGCATAATCGTTTCAGCGGTCACTGAGTGCTGATGTTCACATCGGGTGCAAATGAAGAGACCTGTCGCCCCTTGCAAGTGCCTGTCATGACCGCAACGCTGAAAGACAAAACCTTGCGGCCATCTAAGGCTAAGAAGATAATTGTAGCATGCTTGCTCGTTATTAAAGCGCTTGTCAAATTCAGCCTGGTTTTTTGGGAAATCGTAGGTCATGATAAAATTTGTCATAGATAGCCTCCTTTTTGTTGTATTAAGCCAGCGTAACACAGGGTTGTGACAGATACGGTCACTGTCGGTTAAAATTACTGGAGCTAACTGCATAACCAGATAAATATTTTACTTGACAAATAATTGTGCAGCGTGTTGAATGGTTATTCAGTTTTTATAACATTCGTTTGATATTTTTTTCAAAAGCATTGGAGGAATAAATGATCAACAAAAATAAATTAGACGAACAACTCAAAAAAGAGTTTCTGCTATTTGAGGAATCTCATAAGAAATCAAAGGAGCTGTTTGACAGAGCAAAAGGAAGCTTACTTCGAGGCGTGCCAATGAATTGGATGGTGCGCTGGGCAGGAAGCCATCCTATCTTTGTAGAAGTTGCAAAGGGAGCGCATTTTGTTGACGTAGACGGGAATAAGTACATTGATTTTTGCCTGGGCGATACTGGATCGATGGTAGGTCACGCTCCTGAAGCTTCAGTAAAAGCAATTTCTGACGCTGTTAAAAAGGGAACGACTTTCATGCTTCCCACAGAAGACGCTATCTACAACGGAGAAGAGCTGTAAAAACGCTTTGGAATGAAGTATTGGCAGTTCTCTACAAGCGCAACTGACGCTAACCGTTTCGTGCTTCGTCTGGCAAGAGAAGCTACCGGCAGAGATAAAATTCTCGCATTCAACTGGTGTTATCACGGTAGCGTGGATGAAACAGTAGCCATTCTTGACAAAAACTCAAACGTTATAGCTAAGACGGGTAGCGTTGGCCCACAAGTAAGCCCTGCCTTAACGACAAAGCTGATCGAATGGAACGATGTAGAAGCGTTAGAAAATGCTTTAAAGGATAGAGATGTCGCTGCTGTTTTGGCAGAACCTGTAATGACTAATATTGGTATTATTCATCCAATCGAAGGATATCACAAGGCATTAAGAGATCTTACAAAAAAATATGGAACTTTACTTATAATAGACGAAACACATACAATATGTACTGGTATTGGTGGTTATACTAAAGCTTATGGTTTAGAACCAGATGCAGTCACTATAGGCAAAACTATTGCTTCTGGTATTCCTACAGGTGCTTATGGAATGACAGAAGAATTTGGTGAGAACGCTGCTGACAATAAAAGAGAACAATATGAAGACGTTGGTGGTGTAGGTGGCACTTTAGCAGCCAATGCATTGTCTATGGCTGCGATGCGAGCGACTATAAGCGAAGTGCTTACTCAAGAATTTTATGACAGAAATATTCCTTTAGCAGAACATTTTAATGATGGCGTACAAAGCATTATTAAAGAATATGACCTGCCTTGGAACACAACTTCGTTAGGCTGTAGAACTGAATACTGGTTCAGAAAAGAGCCTGCTAAAAATGGTTTTGAAGCAGAAGCAGCGTTTGATGATTCATTAGATAAGTATATGCATCTTGCGTCTATGAATAGAGGAATTCTAATGACGCCTTTCCACAATATGGCACTAATAACTGAAGATACCACTGAGGAAGACGTTGATTGCCATACAAAGGTATTCCATCAAATTGTTATAAATATAGTAGATTAGTAAAGCGCATTATTCGCCTTTAAATTTCTCACTTTTTTTCTCCAGCCACAGGAGGCTGTTTTGAAACAACTTAAAGATATAAGAAAGGCGGAAATCATGGAGCACTTTTATAAAGTGGTCAACCAGCATGGTTTCTCCGGCGTTACCCTGGCCAAGGTGGCAAAAAGCATTGGCATGAATCCAAGCCTTTTGCTGCATTACTACAAATCAAAGGAAGAAATGATCGTAGGATTTGCTGAATTTATTATACGCAAATACGAAGACTTCTATTTGGGACCCCTGGAGGCTTTAACCGATCCAAAAAAGCGGCTTGAATATCTGGTTGACACACTGCTTGTTGAAAGAGGAAATATTGATGCACTTGTCAGTGACAGGGCTTTTTATGAATGTTATGCCCTGAGTATCACACACTCCGATGTAAAGGAAAGGTTTCAGCATTTTTATGACCGCTTTCACCGGGCGCTGAAAAAGGAGGTGGTTGCCCTCAAAAAAAACGGTATTATAAAGGCAGAAAATGCAGAACTGGTTTCCGGCTTTCTGATTGTTATGCTTGAAGGCAAAGACTTTTATGGAAACATGACTACAGATGAATCATCATATACACGCTTAAGAAAATATCTGAAAGAGGTGGTCTGCCGGGTTTTGGCTGATATGTAAGCAGATTTACAATGCATCAGAAGAACAATGAGTAGCACAATGAAATGATAGCCTAGGATGGGTGGGATACTTTTAAATGGGTGAAAAATTTTTTAAGCGATTTTTCAGATCTACCTATCTCAAGAAAGCTTGAAAAACAAACAATCCTGAGGAGGGTATAGAATGGCGGGAATTATCAAAAATATATGCGCAAGAGAAATATTTACAAACAAAAGTTCGCCGACCGTGGAGGTAGACGTGCTTTTAGAGGATGGAAGTTTTGGCAGGGCTTCGGCTCCGGCCGGAACCTCGAGGGGGAAGTTTGAGGCCTTTGATTTAAGGGATGGCGATAAATCCTATTTTAATGGCATGGGAGTCAAAAAAGCCATAAAGAATGTGAATAATGAGATAGCGGATCAGTTGAAAGGCAAAAATGCTCTTGATCAGGAAGAGATAGATCGGCTGCTGATCGAACTTGATGGAACTGAAAACAAGTCTAGATTGGGAGGAAATACTATTATAGCCACTTCCCTCGCAAATGCCAAGGCTGCCGCCAGATCAAGAGGTATTAATCTTTTTGAACATCTTGGTGGCGGCGCAGAGATTCCTCTTGCATTTATATATTTAATGTTTGGCGGGCCTGCCTATATTGGAGTTTCAGGAACCTGTGATTTTCAGGAGTTTGCTCTGATCGCATTAGGGGCCAAAAACTACCGGGAGGCTTATATCTCCGCATTAGGGATCTACAAAAAATTGTGTGACATACTGGCAAAAAAGAGAGGGGTCGAAAATCCCAATCTTCCTGAATTCTGCGGCACACCAATCGCGAGATTTGACTCCAATGACGAGGCCTTAGACACTATTACCCGGTTAATCGAGGATGAGGGCTACGAACCGGGCAAAGACTTCGGGATTTATCTCGATATAGCCGGAAGCCAGCTTTTCAGGGATGGCATGTACCACTTGGAGGCGGATAATGCGGTATTGTCGAGGGATGAAATGATCGACAGGCTTGAAGAAATGTGCGGCAAATACCCAATCATCAGTATGGAGGACTGTCTGTTCGAAGATGACTGGGAGGGATGGGAAATTCTGACAAAACGGCTGGGCCGCAAGGTACAGATTGTGGGCGATGATCTCTTCGTGACAAACCCTGAAAGACTCAGAAAGGGGATAGAAAAAGGTGTGGCGAACGCCATCGTGATCAAGCCGAACCAGATAGGGACCCTGACCGAGACGATGGATACCATTAAGCTTGCAAAAACCGCGGAATACGGCACGGTTATCTCACCGCGCTCAGAAGAACTCTGGGATCCCTATATTGCTCATCTCTGCGTGGGTCAGAATCTCGGGCAGGGAAAGATTGTTGGCGCGTATTCCGGCGGGGAAACCGATTTAAATGAACTTATCCGGATCGGAGATTACCTGGGAAACAAGGCGGTATATAGAGGGAAGGATATACTTTCCCGGTACCTCAGACAATAAAAGGTTTCTTCATAGCGAGATCTATCCCCTTGATATTCTAAGAATAATAATCCACAGAAAAGAGGCATAGTTTTGGAACTCCAAATTCCGTTTAACGGTGGCGATTTGAATATCAAAATTGCTTTACCGGAAAGCAACATCAGTGTTTTGAAAAGCAAAAACCCTACCCCTTTGCGAAGTCTCGATGAGATCGTCAAGGACGCCTTATCAAATCCTATTGGGAATGAACGTCTTTCTGACATTGTCCATGCAGGGGATAGCGTCGCAGTCCTGTTTGATGACTGGACCAGGCCGACGCCGGTATCAAGGATTGCACCCATTGTTATAGAAGAGTTGAAAATTGGTGGTGTGAGAGACGAAGATATTGTGTTCGTCTGCGGAAATGGGCTTCATGATCCTGAGTATATGACGGATGATCTTTTGATCGGGAAACTGGGCAAGGATATTTTTAATGGTTATAAAGTCATTTCGCATGATGCCTATGATACCGGGAAACTAACCTTCATAGGTGTAAGCAAGGGTTTAGGGACACCGCTGTTTATTAACAAAACCGTTGCTGAGGCGGATATTAAGGTTTCGATCGGAAGAATCGTCCCTCATGATGATGTCGGTTATTCCGGCGGCGGAAAGATGATTATGCCGGGTGTTTCGGATGTCTGGAGCATTATACACAACCATTCAGGATCCCATCCCCATCAGGGCATCTTGAATAACCCTCTCAGGGAAGATATTGATGAATGCGGCCGGATGGCAGGTCTCGACTTCATTTTAAACGTCGTTCATAACAGCAGGGAAGAAGTACTTAAGGCTTTTGCCGGTGATCCGGTTGAGGCTTTTTTAAAAGGCGTCGAATTCGGTGATAGAGAAGTCTGGGGGGCGGGAATTGAAGATGATGCTGATATTGTTATTGCATCACCCGGAATAAATGAGGATCATTATTTCTTGTCAGCCATGGGCTGCCTCGGAGTAGCAAATAGATGCCTCAAAAAAGATGGCACTATAATTGTGGTGGCGTCCTGCAGCCGGGGGTGGGATGAAGACAGATATGTTGAGTCTTCATGGGGTCCGCCGGAAGATCTTTTAGAATACGATTATCCGGACTTGTTGAGATTGGTAATGTCCAGGGCATGGCACGAACCGAAACGCCAGTTTCAGGCCTTGATTTATTATGTCCAGCATCTGGCAAAGACATGCTTTGAAAAGAATGTAGTTCTCGCAGGGGCAAAAGGATTTAATAAAAAGTATACCGAAAGAATTAATATAAAGTTTGATGAATCAGTTAATAATGCAGTAAACGACGCTATTAGAAAGTATGGTGAAAGGGCAAAGGTTATTGTGTTAACGGACGCTTTCACCCTGCCGCTAAAGCAATTTCATCAAATGTAGTCGAAATATCTAAGTGAGGCTTTGTAACTAAATGATCATAAAAAACCGGGAAGAAATCCTTTCCCACGGCAATATTCAAGGACGGCAATTGGCGCTCGACATCCTTGACTATGCGATGGAAGCCGTAGATGCCTATGGACTTACCCGAAAACTGGTTCGGATTGATAAAAACCTCTTGAGAGTCGACACCCTTACCTATGACCTGTCTGAGATTGAAAATATCTATGTTGTAGGAGCCGGGAAGGCGATTTTACAGATGGCAGAAGCCCTGGAGGATATTCTTGGAAGCAGGATAAAACGCGGCGTAGTGATTGAAAAGAAATTAGAGGATATGCCAAGAGGGATCGAACGAATAAGGAAATTAAAGAGGATCAAAGTATTGCAGGGCAGTCATCCGGTACCTGATGACGTTGCGGTGATGGGTGCTAAAGAAATGATTGAAATCGCACAGAGCGCTGGACAGGGGGATCTTGTCTTTTTCTGTGGGCAAGGCGGATGCAGTTCCCTTACGACCTTACCGGTAGACAATGTCAGCCTGAAAGATATTAAAAAGACGACTGAACTTCTCCTTCAATCCGGTGCCGCAATAGAAGTGTTTGATGTTGTAAGGGCTGCCATAACAAAATTGTATGAAGGCAGCCTTGCCAGGTATATCCATCCTGCTGAGATCATTAACATCGTTGTCAATGACTATGTCTGGAGCCGTTCTGAGGGCGATCCGGATGACAGGTATGATTCGGCCTGGGGTCTATCTGTTCCTTTGTCAGATGCCAATGGCTATGAATTCAAAACTGTTATCTCCCTTCTTAAAAACTATAACGTATGGGACAAACTTCCTGAATCAGTCAGGAATCACTTGATGGATCAGAATGCAACCCCGAACATTCTTACCGTTGATGATTTTGAGAGAATAGGAATCAGGCAGAACACATTTGTACTGGCAGATCCCCAGGATGGGGCTGAAGCCGCGATGAAAGGAGCTAAGGAGCTTAACCTTGACGCCATGATCCTCTCTTCCATGATTGAAGGCGAAGCGAGTACGGTAGGCGTTGTATTCTCAGGTATCGCTAAGGAGATTTTGAAAAACGCCCGCCCTCTTAAACCCCCATGTGCGGTCATCACTGCCGGCGAGATGACGGTCACAATCGTTGGTGAGCATGGCGAGGGCGGGAGAAACCAGGAAGCTGTTCTTTCATCGGCAATAAAAATCGACGGAGGTCATGATATAGTGATTGCTTCCGTAGGCACGGATGGCACTGACGGCCCCACATGTATAGCCGGAGGCATTATCGACGGCCACACCATGCAGAGAGCGAATGAGAATGGAATTGATCTGCTCGAATGCCTCAAGAGACATAACTCGTCATATGCGCTTAAGGAACTCGGAGACGCGATTCTTTTTAATGAACCAGGGAATAATGTGTGCGACCTCTCACTTATAATAGTAACAGGCTGATTGCATCGGAGGTTGGCTGTATAACCTCAATTGAGCGAAAGTTGAAAATGCTCCATCTTCAAGGCATCAAGGGTGAAGTCGTAATAATCTACTGCGAACCCTTGATAACACAAAAGATGGGGTATTATCGGTTTTCTCGGAGGGTACAATAAAATGAAGATAAAAAATGATATTTATACCTCACCTATAGAAGAGATCACAGTACATGGTTTTTTCATTGCTTCTTAAGCCGTTTAAGCTCGGAAAATCAAAACTCAGGGGATAAGTGCTTATTACGTATCCCCTAATTCTAGGCAATCTCATTCTTGGTTGTGCCCGATCCGGGCATAGATGTTATTTATCAATGATTTAAGATAATCCAACCAATTAATATTAATAATTCGAAGGAAATACAATGCCACAGTTAGCAAACGTTAACGAGGAAACATATTGGATGTCACCTCATCCGATTGAAAAAAATTACTCAAATAAACAATTACCGCAAAAAACTGATGTACTGGTGGTTGGAAGTGGTTATACCGGCGTTGTCGCTGCATTAAAACTGAAAAAAGCCGGAGTAGATGTTACTCTGATCGATCAAACAAAAATCGGATCGGAAGCGAGTGCAAAAAATGGTGGAATGGCCTTAAATGGCTTAAGTGCCAGTTTGTATAAAGTGAAAAAAAAGTATGGTACAGATAAAATGGTGCAATTTTTCCAGGAATCCCTGGAATCGATTAATTGTGTTGAGCAGTTAGTTAAGGAAGGGCAAATTGACTGCCATTTCAAACGTTCCGGTTTTTTGGCGGCTGCTTATAAACCCGCTCACTTTGAAGGCCTTAAAGAGGAACAGGAATTCCTGGACAAGCACCTTGATCACAAAACAATTTTGATTCCGTCGGAGCGTATGAGCGATGAAATTGGATCGGATTTTTATCACGGCGGAATGGTTGACCCCTCTAGTGCGGGCCTGCACCCAGCTAAATACATCGCGGGTTTGATTCGAATGGCCGATGAGGCTGGTGTTGATTTGCATGAAACTGTTGAAGCCCAGAAAATTAGTTTCTCAAAAGGTAAATCAATAATTCACACAAATAAGGGTAATATAGAGGCCGAGCGAGTTATAGTAGCCACTAATGGTTATACAACGAATCTTACTCCCTGGCAAATGAGACGGGTAGTGCCAGTGGAAAGTTTTATGATAGCGACTGAGGAGCTTCCCAAAGATATTGCCAAGGTACTAATCCCAAATAACCGTATGATCTTTGACACCAAACGATTTCTGTTTTATTTTCGCCTCTCACCGGATGGTAAACGGATGCTTTTTGGTGGTCGCCCTAAGCAATTCTGGAAATCAAATCTTGAAAAGGCGAAAAAAATGCGGCAAGACATGCTAAAAGTGTTTCCTCAACTTAAAACAAGCAGCATCGAGTACACCTGGTTTGGTAAAGTAGGTTTTACGGTTAATCGTTTTCCAATTGTAGGAGAAAGAAACGGCATCCATTACGCCATGGGGTATTGTGGACATGGAGTTGGTACAGCGACTTATTTAGGTGATAAACTGGCGGGTATGATAATAAAAAAAGGGGGAGATACTGTTTTTACAGAAAACAAACCCATGCCAATACCATTATACACAGGCAAGCCTTGGTTTTTACCGGCCGCGCATATTTATTTTAGATTGTTGGATAAGATTCAATAAAGAAATTCTTCGATTTGAAAGATTTTTGTGGTGATATCTTAAGAAAGCAAAACTCGTTCAATAACTTGTACGAATTACTTTTTTATCGTTCTTTAAGCCGTTTAAGCTCGGAAGAGCGAAAACTCGGGGGACAAGTACTTGTTACCTGTTCCTTGATTTTCATGGCATAAGACTCACTAACTCAACTTTCGGGATTGAATGTGGGAGGCAAAAACATGGTCTAATAAGCTGATATTATAAAGAAATAGCTTGAAGAGCCCAGTCTTTTGAATTATAGTGAATTTGGCATAAAACACAATAATATCAAAAGGAAAGGGCTCAAATGGACCATATCAGCATTGCCTCCGAATCATAAGAAAACATTCACATTCAAAGTAAAATTGACAAT
>SDBU01006337.1_pt1 | contig 13925 bp, 14 predicted proteins | sample 2277071 | NCBI WGS metagenome assembly SDBU01 (sample SAMN10397929, study PRJNA504765) | marine sediment metagenome | isolation source: marine sediment core GS08_GC12, 126 cmbsf | place: Arctic Ocean: Gakkel Ridge, Loki's castle | collected 2008
GGGAGGTGTGGAAAATAAAACGAACTTTGAGAACTTTCCAGGAGTTGACAATTAGAGGCAGAGAAAGCGATTTATGTAACTTTTTTGAGGCTCTAACTATAGAACTAGAGCAGACGGAGGGATGGGAGCGTAATACAGATAGAGAAGAACAATATAGGGGAGATAATACTACTGAGGCTGATATAGTATACATTAAGACCTCTCTTATATATGGCAAAGAGGGACTTGCTGATAACATCCCGGTCCTGTCAGAAGAGAAAACTTACACCTTTGAGTATCAGGATCTGAACAACAACGGGCAGTGGGACCCAGGCGAGCCCTGGAGGATCTCAGGACAGGACGAACTTCAAGCAGATATTATTCTGTTCTCAGAAAAGCCCCACAATGAATATAGAGTAACAAACATTATACCGCTTAATAAACATTCACTGGACTATGATGAGTATAATATGGTGTTGAATATCTTCTATGATTTGTTCATAAAGGACAAGTATAAGAAATACAAACTTGATGTTGATTTGAGCAAACCTGAAGTTTCGTTGGATAAATACTTGTCGGAAGAGAGTCTAAAATTTTTGGGGGATTTTTCTGTCTTTGCAGATAAAAGTACTGGTTTGACTCATCCTTCATCTCGTGGGAGATGGAATAAATTTATCATAAGTGTCTGCAAGGGAGATGAGGAACGCGCTATAGGCATAGCTGACATGGTTAGACGATGGTTAGTCGAAGTCGGTGGTTGGAGCGAGAGCGTTGCAGGAGAACTAGTAGTTGAGTTTGAGTTTGGCTTGGCTCTGTTGAAGCAGTATAATGAGGAAGTCGCCAGGGAATTAGTGAACGTAAAATGACAAGAGGTTTATCATACGATCAGCTTGTCGAAATATTGATTAGGGATAACAAGAACGTCCTGATATTGGACACCTGTTGCTTGCTGGATATTATTAGGTGTTTGCCTAGACAAAAAATGGATGTGTTTGATTCAGCGCTGAATATCTTTAATGCTATTGAAGCAGAAACTCTGAATTTCAGTATAGTTTTACCTTCGCTTGTTCCTCAAGAATGGGAAGCCAATGTCAATACTGTAATGTCAGAGACAGAGGAATTCATTAACAAGCAACTCAACTCGTTGGAAAACCTGCTGAAGAATATAAGAAGGATTATATCAGGAATAGGGTTGGATAATGTAGTTTTTGATATTGGTGCTTTCAACAAGCTAGGGATTGACCGAGAATTGAGGACGATCTCCTGCAAGATAATGTGTAGTGGTTATGTGTGTGAAACCGGGGCTGAAATTACAAACCGGGCTATGACAAGAATGACGGACAATATCCGACCCGCAAGAAGCGGTAGGAATAACGCCAAGGACTGTGTCATATATGAGGAAGTTTTACATATTGCAGAATTGTTGAGAAGCGCCAAGTTTGATAAGAGAATTGTCTTTGCAAGCTCTAACACTCAGGAATACTGTGATGATAACAAGTCGCCGTGCCAGAGTATTGAGGCGGAGCTAGACGAGAATAATGTAATTTTCACTAGTTCTTTGAATTGGGCTGAATCAGAAGCCAAAAAATATGATTAGTAGGGCATGGAGAACATTGAAAACAGCAGGGTGTTGAGCCAACAACGTGTGAAGAGTGGATTATGGCTATAAAGAGAATCAAAGTAAGAAACTTTAAGAGCTTCAGGAATTTGGACTTGCGGCTTGGCGACCTCAATATATTAATTGGTGCTAATGCTGCTGGAAAGTCCAATTTTGTTGATATTTTTAGGTTTCTATGGGATATAAAGAACTCCGGTCTGGAAAATGCAATATCCCTACGGGGCGGCATTGAGTATCTAAGGAATATAAATATTGGCTCGTCTAAGGAACTTTCATTAGACATTGTCTCTGATCAGGAGTTCAGCTTTGGTAAAATCTCTGAATGGGTTATGGCTGTTTACGAAACGACTTATGGATTAACCATAGAGTTTGATGATGGTGGATCTAGTTTCAAGATTGTCAGAGACAGGGTAAAGCACAAGTTCAGGTTCAGCAAATTAGTACAGCAGGGCAATGAGGTAATAGAGGAGGAAACCGGACCGGGAGAGGCTATCTTTTCCAATGGTAACGGAAAGGTGGGAAAGTTTAAGTTTAACAACATAGTAAAGCGAGGAAGGAAAGAGATAGAAGAAGAAATCGGGCAAGGAGAAGTTACCATTTCCAATATTAACGGAAAAGTGGAAGTGGTTGATTTAGCTCTGCCTAATCCGCCTGAGGGGGTGTCAATAGAAGTAGGCGATATACTTCCGAAAGCTTTTATGCCAGAGGAATTGCCTCCTGGAACTCTATTGCTCTCGGTTCCGCTTTATCCCGTGATGACCAGGCCGTTGGACTATGATATTTCCATATACGATTTTGCTCGCGGGATAGTCAGGGATGCTGTTTCAATAGCTACAAAGGCTGAGTTGGAAAAAGATGGAAGTAATCTCGCTGTCGTCCTTAAGAATATAATGAGTAAGGAGGACGGAAAGAGGAAACTGCTTAATCTGGTAAGCTATCTCTTGCCTTTTGTAAATGACTTGACTATGGAGAAACTCGCAGATAAGTTTTTGCTCCTTAAATTGCAGGAAATATACTCTGATCAATATCTGCCAGGTCTCCTGGCTTCTGACGGAACGATAGATATGATCACTTTGATCGTTGCCCTGTATTTTGAGAAACAGCCATTGGCCATAATTGAGGAGCCTGAAAGAGGTATCCATCCGCACCTTATCTCCAAAGTAGTACATATGATGGAGGACGCATCGGAGAACAAGCAGATTATTGTCACTACCCATAACCCAGAGGTCGTAAAACATGCAGAAGCAAAGAATATCTTACTTGTCACTCGAAGTGAGAATGGCTTTTCTTCTATTGTCAGACCGTCCAGGAAAAAGGATGTAAAGATATTTCTGGAGAATGGATTGAGAATGGAAGATCTCTATGTGGATAGTTTGCTGGAGATATAGTTATTATGTATAAGAGGCGGCTAGTTATTCTGATTGAGGGTGATGATGATAAAGATTTCTTTGATAGGGTGATAAAGCCCAGATTTGAGCGTGAATATCACCCGGTAGTGTTGTGGAAATATAGTCAGAAGTCGCCAGAAGAGGTTAATCAATTTCTTGAGATTGCTAAAGAGAAACAGGATGCCGAATATATTTTTGTCGCAGATAATGATAAACTAAGATGCGTGCCAAAGAGAAAGGCAGAAATACAGGAAAAATACAATAGTGTTGATGATAAGAGCAAAATACTGCTAGTCGTGAGGAAAATAGAGGGGTGGTATCTTGCGGGGCTAGATGAAGATGCATGTGGAAGGTTAGGATTCTTGCCTTTTGAGACTACAGATAAGATCGGGAAGGGGAAATTTAAGGAAGCCCGGCGCGCGAGATCTCGTTATCGTGTCGATTTTGTGCAAGAAGTTCTAGGATTTTTTGATGTTGAAACAGCGAAATGTAAGAATGAATCGTTTAAGTACTTTGCTGAAAAGTTCGTCAAAAGGTATGATTTACAGAATATATAAAGCGTTGATAACAGCATATAGCTCGTCTCTCGTTCTGGTTATAGCGGTTCTGCTATTCGTCGGCTGTGGTGGAAGCTGACCGCTGATTCGGCGACTTTCCTGGAATCGGATCGAGTCGCGTTTGAGGGCGTTGAATTTTTAATATATGGGGATAAAGAAGGCGCATGAAGAGTGGATTATGGCTATAAAGAAGATCAAAGTAACGAACTTCAAAAGCTTCAAGGAATTAGAGGTAGAGCTTGGTGACCTCAATATTCTGATCGGCGCCAATGCCGCTGGAAAGTCTAATTTTGTTGACATTTTCAGGTTTCTCAGAGACATAGAAAACTCCAGTCTGAGTAACGCAATCTTTGAGCGGAGCGGCTTTGAGAATCTCAGGAATCTAAAAGCAGAGTTGGGAGAGCCGCTTTCTTTGGAAGTCGTTTCTGAACGAGAGTTTCAGATTCGAGTGGCAAGAGTAGTGATAGAGATCTATGAGACTACTTACAAATGCTCCATAGAGCCTCGAGATGGAGAACCGAGATTTCAGGTTGGCGAAGACAATTTGAGGCATAAATGCAAGTTCCACAGGCTCGATGAATCAGGGAAAATAAAGAAGGAAGATATTTATGGGGAAGGAGAGATCATCGTTTCTCATACCAACGGAAAGGTGACCGTCGAGCCAAAGATAGACGAAAGTGTGTCGATAAGCCAAGAAGATATATTTCCACCGGGCTCGAGGGATTTGTCTTCCAGATCTGCTGTTCTTGGGAGCAATACCCGGTTTTTCCAATTTTCTCCGTCTCCGTCGGACAAGATTTTCGGTGATATCGCAGCGTATGATCTTATACCTAATTACTACGGAATATTTGCCCGAAACTCTGCAGAAGCTGAATTACATGAAGATGGGAGCAATCTAGCTGTAGTCCTCAAGAGAATCATGGAGACCGAGGATGGGAAAAGAAAGCTTCTGAATTTGGTGACATATCTTTTGCCTTTCGTAGTTGATCTGGATGTAGGACAGAATATAGATAAGGCCTTATTTACCATGTCGCGAGAGAGATACTTCGAGAGATTCTTGCCGCCCCGTTTGATCTCTGGTGGTACGATGAACATGATTGCTCTGATAGTTGCACTATACTTTGAGGAGAATCCTGTGGCTATAATCGAGGAACCTGGGCGAGGGATTCATCCCTATCTTATGTCTGGGGTTATAGACATGATGAGAGATGCATCGGAGAACAAGCAGATTATTGCCACAACACATAATCCTGAGATGGTAAGATATGCTGATAAGAAAGATATTCTTCTCATCTCTCGGGATGACGAAGGTTTTTCCAGCATTTGTAGACCAGTCGAGAAGGAGGATGTGAAAGCGTTCCTGGAGAAGGAGGATGGGTTTAGAATGGAAGATCTCTATGTGAATGATCTACTGGAATTGTAGTGGAATGCATAAATACAAGAAACTGTTTATTTTGGTCGAAGGTCGGAGTGATCAAGCATTCTTTGACAAGATAATTAAACTTGGATTTGAGAGAAGATATAGCCGAGTGCATATAAGACAATATAGCGAGATGAGAAATTCTGAAGTCATCAGTCTTATTGATGATATCAAAGCGGCGAATAATGACTGTATCTGCGTAGCAGATATTAATAGCGCCCCATGTATATCAGAAAGAAAACAGGGAAAACAGAAAAAAGAGTTCAGGGATGTGGATAAAGAAGAGATAATGATAGTAATAAAGGAAATTGAGGGTTGGTATCTTGCCGGGTTGGATGAGGATGGGTGCAAGAGACTTGGCGTTGTTAGTGCCGAAGACACGGAAAAAGTTACTAAGGCAGATTTTGATAACATATGGCGTAAGAATGAGAGGTTTGGTTCCAGAGTAGATCTTATGCAGGAGATTCTGAAGTCTTTTGATATAGAAACAGCGAAGCGCAAGAATGAATCATTTAGGTATTTTGCTGAGAAATATGGTTTATAGGACACTGGGAATACTAAAAACAGCATATAGATCGTCCCTTATCCTGGTGATGGTGGTTCTGCTATTCGTCGGCTGTGGCGGCGATAGTGATGAGGGTGTATCTCAGCCGCCGGAGGACGTTGAGCAGGCGATTAGACAGTTCTCGCTGATGCAGTCGCGAGCGGGGCGCGCGAAGTGGAAGCTGACCGCTGATTCGGCGACCTTCCTGGAATCGGATCGGGTCGCGATTGAGGGTGTCGAGCTATTGATATACGGGGATGAGGATGGCGAAACTATGACCATCTACGGTGATAGTGGCACAGTGAATGAAAGGACGTACGATTTCACAATAACGGGAAATGTGAGAGGAATTTCTTCAGATGGAGATCGCTTGAACACAGAGGAACTCCACTGGCGTGATAGGACAGGGAAAATATACACATCGCCAGGCGTGGAGGTCACCATCACTCATAAAGATTCCGTTATCGTTGGTGAAGAATTGATTGCCAGCCCCAGATTTGAGACTGTAAGATTGAGAAAAATGACAGGCATAACTACTCGGATGGAGGAAAAAGAGAGTGAGACATCGGCGGATTAATCTGTTTCGTGGTATGGGCGTATTCTTTGTGGTAATGGTCGTCTTAGGCCTCTATTTCATCTGCCCAATAGCCTCTGAGGCAAGTAAAACTACCCATAAATACTCAGCAGACAAAATGACCTACGGTAAGAAATCTGGCGTGACTGTGCTGGAAGGCAACGCGAAGTTCCGTCGCAGCGATGATGATTACCTGTACGCTGATCAGATTACTATGTATAGGGACGTCAAGACTGATGAGATAATCAAGATCGTGTCCGTCGGAAATGTTGAAATGAAGGAAAAGGGTATGACCGCGACCTGCGAGCATTCCATCTTCTATGAAAAGGAAGATCGTATTGAGTTTAAAGGCTCAGTAGACAAGCCGGCCATCGTTGATAGTGGCGGTAGTATGATTGAAGCTCCCTTTATTACATTTTATCGGCAAGAGGAGCGTATATCTGCCAGCGGGCTGCTGTTTAGCATCGGGGTGGAATTCCAGAGTGATCTGAACAATAGCGTCATATCAGACGCTTTGCGGCAGGAGTTCAGTAAAAATCGGAGTTCTCTCTCTGATAGCGCCTCGGTCTCAACAGAAGAGGCAGACGGTGGATGGTCAATAACAGATGGCGATAAGGTTTACACTGTCAAGAAGGAAAGCGATAGGCTGGACATTCTCGCCCGTGGTAGTGTCCGCGGACAAATCACAGTTGAGGTGAAAGAAGACGAGCCAGCAGAGGAAGAGACAGAGGAGAAGTAGGCTTATGGGCAAGGCCGTGATAATCATTGGAATTTGTGATTTAATATGAGACTGGCAACTCACGATTTGGTGAAATCGTATTCAAAACGCGTCGTAGTGGATCATGTAAGCATAGACGTGAATAGAGGCGAGGTCGTTGGACTACTGGGGCCCAACGGAGCGGGCAAAACGACGACATTTAACATGGTCGTTGGTTTGATAAAGCCGCAGGAAGGTAAGATTAACCTGGGAGATGAGGACATTACCGCGCTGCCCATGTATAAAAGGGCGCGGAAAGGGATAAGCTATCTTTCGCAGGAATCATCCATCTTTCGCAAGTTGACGGTTGAGGACAACCTGAAAGCGATACTGGAAACACTTGATCTCTCTCCCGCTGAACAGAAGGACCGGCTGGAGGAACTGTTGGAGGAATTTGGTATATCACATCTGGCTAAACAGAAAGCTTACTCCCTCTCCGGTGGAGAGCGGCGCAGGACGGAGATCGCCAGGTCTCTGGTCATATCGCCGAAATTCCTCCTGCTGGATGAGCCGTTCTCAGGCATAGATCCGCTTGCGGTAATTGATATTCAGGAGATCGTGTCCCGGTTGCGTGAGCTTGGTTTGGGCGTGCTGGTTACTGATCATAGTGTTAGAGAGACTTTGGAAATAACTGATAGAGCGTATCTGATAGCTGATGGTAAGATACTTATGTCAGGCACCGCAGAAGAGCTATTAGCGAGCGAGCGAGCTAGAGAACTCTACTTCGGTGATAGATTTATGTTGTGAGGGGTGTTATAAAATGTCTCTAAGAATGACCCTTAATATGACTCAAACGCAAAGATTGGTGATGACACCCAGAATGCAGCAGGCCATCAAGATCCTGCAAATGCCAAGGCTGGAACTGACCCAGTATATCTCTCAGCAATTGGTGGAGAATCCTGTCCTTGAGGAGAGTTATGATGAACCAGAGGACGCAGACACAGACGCAGAGGATGAGACTGCGGATGACATGGATGGATCAGAGGATGAGACAGCCGAAGTAGATGTTGATCTCGAAACTGGCCTGCCTGATGAGGCCGAGGTTGCTTCTGAAGAAGATTCACCTGAATTAGACATCACGGACGATGATTTCGGCGATATGGATTGGGAGAAGTATTTTGCTGATTCTGCTGCCCCAAGTAATAATGAATGGGAAGCGCCGCTGGATGATGACACTCGTGATACGATGGCTGACGTAGGGGAGTCCCTGGAGGAGTCTTTGCTCGCGCAGTTAAGAATGACCGTTGAGTCCGAAGAGGATTACGCCATTGGTGAAGTCATTATTGGAAACATTGATGACGATGGTTATTTATCCATCAGCGTTGAGGAGATAACAGAACTGTTGAAAAGCACTCATCTGCTCCTGCAGCTGAGGGGGGCTGTTGAGTCCGAAGAAGACTATACCATTGGTGAGGCGATTATTGAAAACATTGATGAAAATGGTCATTTAGCTATCAGCGTTGAGGAGGTTATAGAACTGCTGAAGATGGCTCATCTGCCCTGGCAGTTGAGAATGGTTGTGGAATCCGAAAAGGATTACGCTATTGGTGAGACGATTATCGGGAATATTGATGACGATGGTTGTTTGGCTATTGATGTTGAGGAGATTACAGGATCGCTGAAATGTAAAGTTGAGGATGTGGAACGGGTTCTACAGATCGTTCGGGACCTTGAGCCTCTGGAATGTAAGGTTGAGGATGTAAAGCGAATTCTGCAGGTCGTTCAGAATCTTGAGCCGCTTGAGCGTGAAGTTGAGAATGTAGATCAGATTCTACAATTGATACAGACATTTGAGCCTGTTGGCGTAGGGGCGCGTGGCCTCGACGAGTGTCTGCTGATACAGCTTGAGCAACTAGGGCTGGCGAACACCGTTGCGTATGAGATTGTGGAAGATGGATATTTGCAGGACCTGGAGAACAACCGTTTCCCGCAGATTGCCAAGGCTTTGAAGGTTGATATGGAGTTGATTCGAGCCGCGGCTGATGTAATCTCCTCTCTGGAACCCAGACCAGGTAGCCGGTTCAGTTCGATGAAGCCAGAGTATGTCATTCCTGACGTTACAGTGGAGGAAGTCGAAGGCGAATACAGGGTGTTCATGAACGAATACGGCAGCAGGCTTGGGGTGAGTCAGCACTACCGACGTATGTGGAATTCACGAGGTTCTCTGCCAAATGAAGTCCGCGATTATATCCGAACGAAGATGCAATCAGCCAACTGGATTATAGATAGCATCGAGCGTCGGCGCAGGACTATCCTGAAGGTTACTGAGAGCATCTTCGAGGTGCAGAGAGGATTCCTGGATAAGGGGTCTGCCTACCTAAAGCCTCTTACGCTGAAACAGATTGCTGATAGGGTACAGATTGCTGCTGATAAGGTTGGTATCTCTGAGTCAACTGTTAGCAGGGTAACTAGAAACAGGTATGTCCAAACTCCGCGTGGGGTTTTCGAACTGAAATACTTCTTCACCAGTGGAATTTCAACTGAGAACGGTGGGATGGCTTCATCCTCAAGTGTCAAAGAGATAATTAAAGAAATGGTTGACAGAGAGGACACGAAAGCCCCGCTGAGTGACAATGATATTGAACTCCAATTGAAGGAGAAGGGCTACAAAATCGCGAGGCGAACAATAGCTAAGTATCGCGGAGAGCTTGGTATCCCGAATTCCAGCAAGAGAAAGAAATGGTAATGCTTTATAGACTTGAGACCATGATAGTCTTGGGAAAAGAGGTCCCCTGATTGGACATTATTGTCAGAAACGGAAAGCTCAGGCTATCGTTGGTAAGATCCGGGGAAACAATAAGGCAATTGTGGGAAGAATTGTTGCAGATTGCATGTTTATAGAGTTGGAGCTGCATTTGCTGTTCCGCTACTCTATATTTTATCTTTTACCGTCGTAAATTGGAGGAATTGGAAGTGAAGGTGACTATAACTGGCCGTCACATAAAACTGGATGACGATATACGCTCACATGCTGATGAGAAGATGCACAAAGCTGAGACCTACTTCGATCGTATAATCGAAGGACACATGATTTTATCGGCGGAGAAGCATCGGCGAATAGCCGAGGTCACGTTGAGCGCCAAAGGCGCGGTATTTCACGCGCAGGAGGTGACTGAAGATATATATGCCTCTATTGATGGTGTAATGGAGAAGGTAGACACACAAATAAGACGGCATAAGGAAAAGCTCAACGACCGAAAGCATCAACGTAGAGAACTCTTACCTGTTGATGAAGAGGACTTAGAGGAGGAACCAGAGATAGTCAAGGTTGACAAATTCGCCTCTAAACTGCTTACTCCCCAGGAGGCCGTGGTACAGATGGACCTCGAAGGGGACGATTTTATTATGTTTTCCAATTCCCAAACGAATCAGGTAAACGTGGTTTACAGGCGGAAGGATGGCAACTACGGATGGATTGAACCTGACTTTGAGTAAGGGCAAAAGATTATGAAACTTATGGACTTTCTTATTTCAGACGCGATAGAGCCGGACATGAAGAGCACCACGAAAGTGGCTTCTATAGGGGAATTGGTGGCGTTACTCAAAAAAGCGGGGGCCATCGCTGATGAACATGCTGTAGCTGAGATCATTCTGGAGCGGGAAGAACTGGGCACTACTGGCATTGGCGAAGGCATTGCCGTACCACACGGTAAATCAGGTGCTGTTGATAAATTGGTCGCTGCTTTCGGCAGGTCTGAGCGAGGTATAGACTTTGAGTCTATGGATAATCAGCCAGTTCACCTGCTTTTTCTTCTGGTTGCACCGAAGGATGTCGCTGGTCCACAGCTCATGGCCCTGGCTCGTATCTCGCGTCTTCTCAAGAACAGAGATTTTCGCAAATCTCTAATGGATGCCAGTGATAAAGAGGAACTTCTGAAGATGCTCAAAGCGGAAACCTAGTACTAGAAGCAGACTGCTTGCTCCCGTAGTGAGGTGAACATATATGTCACAAAATATAACATTAAGTCAACTTTTCAAGCAACTGGAGTATGATCTAGGGCTGAAACTCATAGCGGGAGGCGCAGGGCTGGATAAAAAAGTGGTTGCAGTGGCTGAGGTGAACCGTCCAGGTTTGGCCTTGTATGGACAGTACGACTCTTTTGCCAACGACCGGATTCAGGTAATGGGCGCTGGAGAGATACAATATGTGAAAACCATCAGCTCTGACGAGCGAAGAGGCATTTTCCGCAAAATGCTTTCATACGACGTTCCATGCTTTGTAGTGACTCGCGGGCTTGACGTGCCGCAAGAACTGATAGAGGAATGCGACCACGCCGCTACTCCGCTTTTCAGTTCGCCTTTGTCTACGCCTGCTTTCGTAGGACGCCTGGTCCCACGCCTGGAAGATGAGTTCGGACCATCCACGGTTGTTCATGGTGATTTTATCGAAGCGTTTGGCGTCGGTGTGATGATCCTGGGTGAGAGCGGAATCGGCAAAAGCGAATGTGCACTAGAGCTGATCCAGCGCGGCCATCGGCTCATCGCTGATGACTCAGTACTTTTAAAGCGCGTCACAGGTCACAGGGTGTTGGGAAGTAGTGTATATTCCTTCGGACACTACATGGAAGTGCGCGGGGTGGGGATCATAGATGTTTCCGCGTTATTTGGTATAACTGCCGTGCGGAAAAAGAAGTCGGTGGATATGGTTGTTACTCTGGAGTATTGGGATGAGAGCAAAAACTACAATCGCTCCGGTTTGGATGACGAATGGTATTCCATATTGGATGAAAGATTGCCGCATGTGACGATCCCTGTCCAGCCAGGAAGGAATACGTCCATCATCGTGGAAGTTGCTGCCATGAATCTGCGAGCGAAGAAATTGGGACACCACAGCGCCAGAGAGTTTAATGACGCCGTTATCCGACATATGCGTGGAGAAACCGCCGAACAGGAACTTGCTTGCAGCGAACTGGATGACTAATTGATCAGGTATTAGACTTGAGATTTGGGACCATAGGCTTGAGACCTAAGATTTGAGATATGAGATTCAGATCATAGGCATCAGATCTATGGTCTCAAGTCTATTCTGAAGGGATCAGACTATGATTCGTGTTGTCGTTGCAGGTCATGGCAATCTCGCATACGATGTTATAACTACAGCCGAGAGAACATTGGGGAAACAGGAACATCTCGAGGCGGTTAGTGTTAAGTTCGGGGAATGGGAAAACGACTTAAGAAGTAAGTTAGACACTATTCTGGATATGGCAGAGCATGATGACGTAATAGTATTATCAGACATCTTCGGCAGTAGCTTCTCCAAGGGATGCGTTTGTCTTGCCAGGGACAAGAGGCGCGTTGCTGTTGTCACTGGCGTTAATCTTCCTATGGTGCTGAAGGTTCTTACATATAGAGATCGAGTGGGGCTGGCTGAATTGGTATCATTGGCATGTAAGGGCGGCAGAGAAGGTATTCGGGACGCCTGCGGATTGCTGGATGATAAATAGCTCAATGATGTTCTTATAGGCTATGAAGACAGTGTCATGGACGAGGAGACATTAATGCCTCGGAGGACCTTGAAAATTCAGAACGAGTTGGGATTGCACCTGCGTTCAGCGTCGCTTTTAGTGGCGGAAGTTGCCAAATACCAGTCAAAGGTCTTTATTTATAAGGATGACGTAAAGGCAGATGGTGGCAGTATCCTCAGTGTGATTGGGCTTTTTGCTGAAAAAGGCTCTGAGATTATCGTTGAGGCTGTGGGAGACGATGCAGCGGAGGCCCTTGACGGTCTCGAGGATCTGGTGGTTCGGCGGAAATTTGATGAGGAATGATCCTGCAATTGTTAGTCTACATCTCTGTCAATCAGGTGTAAAGAATGGCGAATTTAGAATCTAAAATATTGGAAGGTATTGCTGCATCAGCCGGAGTGACCTGGGGGCGAGCATTCCTGTTTAGCCATGAAGAATTTGATGTGCCACATCGCACAATACACGAGTCTGCTGTGGACGATGAGATAGCTAGATATCAGACTGCGCTTGAGAAAACGAGAAATGAACTGGAAGAAATACGGGAGAAAAGCAGACAGGAGATTTCGGATGACCACGCGCAGATCTTTCAGGCTCATCTGATGATTCTGGATGATCCCATGTTTGCGGGCGAGATACCCAGTGAGATAAGGCGCGCGAAGGTTAATGCTGAGCGTGCAGTGATGGACGTCTCTGACAGGCTTATAGAGCAATTTTCTCAGATAGATGATGAGTTTTTCAAGGGAAGAGCTGCCGATATACATGATATAGTCAAACGGGTAATTCATAATCTGCTGGGTAAAGCGAGAACTGACCTCTCATTTTTGACAGAAGAAGTGATCATTATCGCCCATGATCTGTCGCCTTCAGATACGGCTCTCATAGATAAGGATTTTGTTCTGGGGTTTGCTACAGATGTGGGCAGTAGAACGTCTCATACGGCAATTATGGCTCGTGGGTTTGAAATCCCGGCTGTGGTTGGGCTTGGCGACGTCACGTTGCAGGTGAAGCCTGGCGACCTGGTGATCATTGACGGAAATCGCGGGAGGCTCCTGATTAACCCGGATGAAGAGAGCCTCGCGGAATACGAGATAGAGAAGAGGATGTTCTGGGAATTTGAGAGAAGCCTGGACGTTCTCAAGGATTTGCCAGCCGAGACCAGCGATGGTCATTGCGTGGTGTTGGCTGGTAATATAGAGATTCCTGAAGAGATCGCCTCGGTTATCCAGCATGGCGCGAATGGGATAGGGCTTTACAGAACTGAATTTCTCTATATCAGGAAGAAGGCCATGCCATCGGAGGATGAACAGTATGAATTCTACAAAGACGCCGCTGAGAAAATGGCCCCAGCTCCAGTTATAATACGTACCGTGGATCTGGGAGGCGATAAATTCGCTTCTTATCTGGAGTTTTCTGATGACGCTGGCTCCATCATGGGGCTGAGGGGAATAAGACTGTGTTTACGTCGCCAGGATATTTTCATGCCGCACCTCCGGGCTATTCTGAGAGCCAGTGTTCACGGTAATCTAAAGCTCATGTTCCCCATGATCTCCAACCTTGATGAGCTTCGCCTGGCAAAGAAGATACTAGAGCAGGCCAAACAGGGTCTCGCTGACGAGAATATTC
>SDBU01006338.1_pt1 | contig 13923 bp, 19 predicted proteins | sample 2277071 | NCBI WGS metagenome assembly SDBU01 (sample SAMN10397929, study PRJNA504765) | marine sediment metagenome | isolation source: marine sediment core GS08_GC12, 126 cmbsf | place: Arctic Ocean: Gakkel Ridge, Loki's castle | collected 2008
CTTTCAACTGACTCCGGCTGGTAGCGGCGTACACTATCAACGGTGGGCAGACCGTAAACGGTCAGCCCCTGTTCCGAACCGGTACGACCGTCACCCTAGAAGGCCCGACCCTCCAGCCAGGAGACCTAATCCTGCAAGTCGTGACGGACACCGAAGAGGCGTTTAGCGATGCTGACGGAGGCGATGACACGACACTGCAAATCAGGTTCAATGATGGAACCACGCAGACTGACATTCAAGCTGCGGCCTCCATCGGGGGCAACCCGTTTGACTCGGTGCGCCAAGACCTGATGGTGCAGGACTTAGCTACTGAAGGTGATTGGCTCAAGCTAACTCTTCCCACGAGGGTAGAGGTAGTTGTGCAGGACGCCGTTGACATCGACTCAGGCCTCATGCATATCTATGTTCTCTACGTAAGTCGGGGATAGGAGACAAAAATGGGAATCGAAAACAAGACTTTCTACAGGCTGGTCGACCACCTGCACCGCATCTTGCGCCAGGTGTCCGGTAGCCAGTCAACTATCGACCCGGTGTATGGGGACAGTCCCAACCTACCCGACACCTTCTATGTAGATTCGGGTAATGGGAGCGACGTCAACGACGGCCGTGACCCTGCTTTCCCGATGGCTACGATTGACGCTGCCATCAACCGGTGCACGGCCTCTCAAGGCGATGTTATCATCGTTCAGCCGGGGCACTCCGAGACGCTCTCTGCCGCTATCACTCTAGACGTGATTGGCGTGAGCATCATCGGTATCGGCGAAGGTACGCTTCGCCCCCAGCTTACCGGGGCCTTCGTGGGAGACTGTATCACCATCACAGCGGACAACTGCCTGGTGGAGAACCTTTACTTCAACGAAGCTACGGCTGGTGTCACCTCCGACATCAACATCGCTGCGGCTAACGACACGGTACGCAAGTGCCACTTTGACCTGGGAGCCAGTGACATTCTGGGCACCATCACGGTTACCGCTGCTGGTGAATTTCCGACCATCGAGGATTGCACCGTTATAGTTACGGCGGACGGCCCGGACGAGTGGATTCTATTCGAAGGTGTTGTTGACCGCCCCATCATCCAGGGTAACATTGTCGTCGCCTCAGATGGTACTAACGCCTTTGACGATGGAATCATCAATGGTGGGTCTGTGGCTGTGACTAACGCCGTTGTCAAGGACAACGTGTTCCTTGGAGGTGGCGTAGCGGTTACAACCCTTCCCAACATTGGCTCGTGGACTGGTCAAGCGATTGGCCCGAACTCGTACGCCGATGGCGCTAATCCCGCTGACGACATGTCCGGTGAGTCCTGGTATCGTGTAACGAACGAAGTCACGTTTGCCGCGGCTGACACTGGTGATGCTGATGCTGCTTCGGGTGAGCACCGAGTGTTCGATGTAACCGGAGTGGTACAGGTGAAACTCACCTGTATTTGCACTGCCGGCCCTACGAACGCTGCGGGGGATGTTGCGTACGGCGTCACAGGCGCCGTCACGCTTATCGCAGCCACGCCAGAGCAGGATTTGGATACCGATGAGTTGTGGTATGATGCTACTCCCGATGGTCTCATTGAAGCGCCTGGAACGGCGACGTTTGAGCGCATCCTCCACGGTACTAACCACAATATCGGCTACGCAATTACTACCGCCGATGTGGCAGACGGCGGTTTGCTTTTCATATGCGAGTGGAGGCCACTGAGCGAGGACGGAAACGTTGTCGCTTCAGTCATAGCCGGCGCTGCTACAATCTAAGCGACTAGACGCCTAGTGGGGGCGGCGTAGAAATAGCCCCCGCTAACATAGGAGGAAATCAATTATGTCTGGAGAAGCACAAGAAGACGTACTACTTCTAACCGTGCCCTTCGACTGGCATCTCTCGCTCACCACTCAAGACGAGCTGGCTCTTCTGGCCGTTCCTCATGGGAAGAACGTACAGCTTGAAGTCCTATCCGTGGGGTATACCAACCGCGTCATCGTCACTGCCGGTACGGTGGACTTGGAGTGGCGTGACGCCTTGCGAGATGCTGCGAATGGGCTGGCTACTACGATGGCCACCTACACTGTCACCAACGCAACTCCTGACCGGGTGCTTGATTGCGACAGCACCTCCACGGCCGAAGTTGCGGACGTACTGGGCACCCTGATTGCAGACCTGAAGTTGGGCCTGCCCCTGCCCGCGTACACAATCACGAACCTGACTCGTGCGTTAGCCTACAATGAGGGTGACGCCTCGCTAGCTACTCTGGCCGACCAGGTTGGTCAGATTATCAACGACATCGTTGATGGTCGTATTGTCAACGTTGTGCAGACAGAAGCCTCTACTGACCGCGTTTTTGATGCGGACAGTACGACTGATGCGGAATTGGCGGACGTGATTTCTGTTCTGCATCGAGACCTGACTCCTACCGCCGACCTGGTAGCAGGCGTAAGCCTCATCACGGCCGGTATCGAGGGGTACGTGAGCATCTGGGAGGGGAGCCGCATTCTGAACCAGGGCGACACTCTCAACCTGGAGATTGCCTGCACCGACTCGACCACGGACGGCGAGGGTTATGCTGCCATTGTCGAGTACCGAGTGCTACGCCACTCGGGCGGATAGAGGGAGGCCGTAGCATGGCTGGAGAACCACAAGAAAACTTTCGGTTCCTAACGGTACCTTTCGACTGGAAGCTTTCGGTTGATTCCCAAGACGAACTTGCTCTGATGTGTATCCCACATGGGAAGAACATGCAGGTTGAGGTTCGTTCGGTTGGTTTCACCGGCCGAGATGTCGGTACAGGAGCATTGACGGCTCGAGTCGAGTGGCGTGACGCCCTGTTAACGGGCGCCGGCCTGGCTAACATTGCGGGCGGTTTTGTTCCCTCTAATGTAGAGGCTGACCGTACGTTCGACGCTGATGGCGCCACCCTGGCGGTATCTGCTGACGTACTAGGAACCCTCATCGCCGACCTGAAGTTGGGTCTTCCCCTTCCAGGCTACACGGTCACTAACCTGACCCGGGCGCTGACCCATGACTCTAATGCCAACTCTCAGGCGCTACTGGACGACCAAATTGGTCAGCTCATCAACGATATAAACGACCAACGGCTTGTGGACGTTGTATTCTCGAACACTGCTGTTGACCGGCAGTTTGACGCGAATAGCACGACTGTGTTGGAATTAGCAGACATTGTACAGAACCTTCACGATGACCTGACACCCACTACGTATCTACACGCAGCCGCGAACCTGGTTAACCAGGGTATCGAGGGATACATTCGTCTCTGGGAAGGCAGTCTCGTGCTCGACCAGGGCGATGCACTCAACCTGGAGATTACCAACACCGCGGGTACAGACAAAGAAGGCTACGCCGCTATCGTCGAGTACCGAGTGCTCCGGCGGAGCTAGGAGGAAACTATGCCCTACGGTGGCAGCGAACCACAAACAGACGTACACATCCTTATCATCCCAATTGATGCGGCGTTGGAGACGTCGCCAACGGCCACGGAGACCTGCCTGCTTGCCTGCCCTAGCGGGAATAACATGCAGATGGAGATTCTGTCAGTTGGCTTCCGCGCCAATACTCTACCGGTAGATGCTGGCGACCCAGTGACGCTAGACGTAGAGTTCATTGACGACTCCAATAGCGACGTGGTGGCGAACCTCGTTGCGGCGTATGACATGCTGGCTGCTAATGCTACTGTCCTCGTATATAACGAGGTGTGGCGTGGTAGCCAGATTCTTGACGCAGGTGACGTAGTAAACGCTGAGTTTTCGGTTGCGACGCCAGGCACGGCGTCCGAGGGCGCAGCCCTCATCATAGAGTATCGCGTGCTGCGCCACAGTTAAATAGTACCTATCGGGTGGCGGGCGGTTCACCTCCTCAGGATGCACCTCCGGCCTCCCGCCATTCGTAGGTAAATAGTTCATAGGAGGTAACGACATGGTAGGAGAAGGATTCGGTTCAAGCGGCGCTCCCGCTGAAGGACAGGTAGCACCAGAGCAGCGTAAGGCTGCCACAGCAGACCAGCCCGGTACTCAGTCGGCTGAACAAAAGTTCAACTCCGAGGCGGGCACTGTGGTAGGCGAGGAGACTGGCCTAGTAGGCTTCGTGTCTGACCCGGAGCACGCTAACAAGCGTTGGCTGGTAAAAGCGGGTACGCCCATAAAGACAGCGATGGCCGCGGGAGGTAGCGTAGGCGTGATTCCCCTGGTGACACGGGAAGGCGACGTCTGGGCTAAGTTCGTCAACGGCGTGCTAGTCACTGATGACCCGGTAATTATCACTTGGTGCGACGAGCACCCGGCTATTTGTCGCCGGTCAGATGACCCTGCCACTAAGGGTTGGGCCACGCTTAAGGAACTCAGTGTTCACCGGTCTAACCGTGAGCGGCTTCTAGACCCGAGTGACATGAATGCTGACGAGAGCTTCCCCCCGGGGATGGCTAACGTGGCTGGACTGCGGGCAGAGGCGGCTAAGGTCTCCAGTGCCGGCGGACAGCTCGTTGAGAACGCTGAACTCAGCAAGCAGAGCGCGGAGCAGGAGAGAGCTGCAAGAGACGCGAGCTAGGGGTGTAGCCAGTGCCCGTACGTTTTGAACACCTTATAGATGTCACGATTGATGACGCGCCTACGTCTCAGGCGGCCAACTTCAGCTTCCAGGGTGTCACCCCCCGCCGGGTTACACTCTACGTAGCTGTAGTCGAAAGTGGCTCCGGCGCCACGGTTACCCTGACAGTAGAACTCTCACCGGACAACGGGCAAAATCTCATCAGTTACGACAAGCTCATTACCGATGCGGGGGTAGACGCCCCCGTTGCTAGTGTTGTCTACACGCAGACCGGGGATGATATTGTGTCCCTGTCTATGGAAGACGTGATGGATTACATCCGCGTCACTATGACCGGGGGTTCTACAACGGCCGGAAACTTCTACGCTGTCGATGTGTGGCTAGCTTGGGTCTACTAGAAGGAGAAGCGCCTTGCCACTTACCGTCGATGAATTGCGGGGTGAGATTGCCCATCACGTTCAAGACCCGGCCTACCTTCTGGTAAATAGGGCTCAAGTCCTCACGTTCATTAACAGCGCCGCCTGGGATGCCCAAAATGAGGGGTGGTTACTTGATACTCAAGACGAGAGTATTACCTTTTCGTCTTCGGACTTTGAGTACGATGTTCCTTCTGGGTTTGCCTACATACACGAACTGTGGATGGAGGGAACTACGGGAACTTCGGTATACGATACCTTCATCCCGTGGCACCAGTGGGAAATTGTCCTTGATGCCGCGGGTTCTCCCGCTATCCACTTCAGCCGGGAATCCTTTACCCCTACAGCTACGATTGACTTGAGGATTAAGGGTCAGACCCGTCCCACCACAGAGTACGCTTCCGCCTCGGCTAACATCGACACCGGTATGGAGTCCTTCATACGGGAGCGTGCTATAGCCTATGCAGCTAGAAATTTGTCCCGACAGGGGGGCGCCCACGCTCAGCAGTACGCCGTCCTGGCGCAGGAAGCGATGGTCACTAGCGAATCCCTCCTACAGCAGCAGGCGGAACTCTTCCGGCCGAAGCTCTACGCTCGCGTAGTTCCAGGGAGATAATGTGCCGACCTTAAATGTACATAGAGAAGAGATAGCTCTCAATGTCGGGGATGCGAGTATGGAGAGGGTCAAAGAGCCCACTCTGCTCAATTTCATCAACCGGGCCGCCAGGGATTTGCAGAACTCAGGTTGGTTGCTGCCCGCGGAACACGCGGAGAACGTCGAACTCCTGGACGACAACTACGAGTACGACGTCCCTGCCCGCTTTGCCTACATCAAGGAAATCCGTATGGGTGACCAGACGCGAGGGAACGCTTCAACTCTGGCAACGGGTGTACTCCTGGATGAGGTCGGCGACATCACCGACTCTCAGACTAGTTTCACGGTAGATGACGGCACCATATTCGCCATCAACGACCTCATCCAGCTTGATGATGAAGTCATGCTGGTGACGGGCATTGCTACAGATGTGCTCACCCTCATCCGGGGTTACTTTAGCACTACGGCTATCCTTCACCTGAACAATGTGTCGATTGACCGTCCTAACGCGGGTACCGTGTTCGATACGGTCATTCCCCGGGCCTACTGGCGCCTGAAGCTCCAGACAGGGGGCGCCAACACTACCACCGCGGCTCGAGGCTCACGCCCGCAACTCATCTTCCACTCTACCCTGTTCAGCTTCGTTGCTGGTACCCCACTTCAGGTCGTTGGCCAGCGCCGCCCTACGACGGTCTACACGGCCGGCTCTGACACGATAGATGCACACATGGAGTCCTTCATTGTGGAGCGTGCGACCGCTTACGCGGCCCGGTTCCTATTCGCTCAGGGCAACTCCCCGCACCTAAACCAAGTGTATCGGGAGTCGATGATAACTAGCGCTGAGTTCTTGATACGCCACCCGCAGGAATTTCGCGTCAAGCCTAACAGTACCCGGGTTCCGGGACGTTAGTGTGTTACACTAGAGTTATGGCCGCACTTAGAGATTCAACAACGGGACGTTTTCTTCCTGGCCCCAAGGTTTGTACCTGTGGGTCGGGGCAGTGTGCTTACCACCGAGAAGCGACTCGGTGCTCCTATAAAAAGCACCAGGAAAGGCGCCGCGCTGATTCTCGAGCCTATTACAGGGCACACAAAGAGAGGATGCGCGAGCAAAATAAGGAATGGATTCTCGAGAATAAGGACTTTGACCGGCGAAGGTCTAGTCTTCGTCGTCGTACTGGGGCGCGATTGAAGAAACAGGAGTACCAGGCAGTGATGGATTACTACCGACCCCTCTGTGTCTATTGCGGCATCCCCACAACAGGAATCGACCACCTGACTCCACTGGTGAACGGGGGTTCGGGTAACGACTTTTACAACATGGCTCCATGTTGTCCCTTGTGCAATAGCATTAAGGGTGCTCGCCCTATTTGGGTAATGCTGGGGCGAGAGGAGGTGATGATGCGTGTCACCGCACAGTAGCGATGCCGTAGAAGACGACGGACAATACCAAGATAATACCATTAAACTGAATGGCGTAGAACTCGCCGTAGCTGGGCCAATTCGCGCAGGGATGGTTAGTGAATTCTCCACGGGTATCAAAGTAGGTAAGGCTACTTACGATCAGCGTGAACACGCTTTTTGGATAGTTTTGGATGATTTTTCCGGGGGCTTTGGAAAGCGATATTTAGACGTTCGTGAAGCGGGCGGCACGCACTGGTGACAACGTAGGCGGCGTAGACCTGCGCCGGGCTCGCCACATCACCCTACCGGCTGAGCGGAGGGAATTTACTGCGGACTCCGACCCGACAGCCACTGTGGCCACCGTGTATAGAAGCGGGGATGGTATCTTCTCCGCTGTCTCTCTCGGGCAGTCTATCTTCGGGGTAGGAAATGCGGTATTTACAGGCGGTCTTAACGCCAACATGACCCGCCGCTCCTTACTTACGAATTACACACGAGTGAATCGCCTAGTCGATTTCAGAGGGTCGACGGGGGCACTTCATGTCTATGTCTGTGGGGGCGGCACTAACCCAGACTACTACCGTAGTGCAAATGGCACCGCCTGGGTGAAGGGAGATGCGATTCCCTCCAGTGGTGTGGTGGAAGTCCACGACCTGATTGCTTGGGACGGCCTCTTGGTGGCCTACGCCACCTCTGGGGGCACCGCAGGAATTACCGCTTCGGCTGATGGCGTAAGCTGGGAGTTTGACGACACGGCTGAATGGCGTTGGATTCCAAATGAGGCGGTTCAATTTCTAGGCGTTTCTATGGCCCCCTGGGGGGCTTCAGCTATCTACTTCCTAGATGGAGGAAGACTCTGGGTTCTTGACTTTTTTGTGCATAATGCCGTTCCTATACGCGACCTTGGGGACGAAGCCTCTCTGTGGACGGGTACAGTGTGGAACGGCTCTATCTGGGTAACTGATGGGTTGAGTGTGTGGGAGTACAACCCGGGTAACTCAAGCACCGTGCGTGCGGTGGGAATCTTTGGAAAGGACGGATTACCCCCCTCCTGGAGGGACAACGACCCCCCCTCTCCCTACCCCTCTGACGATGGGAGCTACCGCATCATCGAGTTTCTTCCCGGTTTAGGCACTCTGTTTGCAGTAGCCCGCCGCTTTTTAGACAACGCTGGGTTACGTCCAGAGAATCAATGGCGCCTGCTTGCCTACAATGGTACCGGGTGGTCGTGGTATGGGCCGGAAATAGCGGGAGTGCCTCAGGGGGGGTACATTCAGGGTGCTGGTACTAACGAATATGGCCCCCGGATTGTTGTCGTTTCTCAGGCGGATGCTGACCCGCTTGACCTGACGCTAACAGCACACAACTGGACGCTTCCTATCTCACATGCGGCTCCCTCGGTAGGATGGAAGGAATCTTTCGAGGCTGGCCCTTTGCACTTCGAGACCGGATGGTTCGACGGTGGTTTTGTGGAGCTCGAGGGTGTGCTTTTGCGCCTGACGCTTGACGGGCACAACCTCAGCAATACTGAGACCGTCCTGGTAGAGTACCGCTTAAACAACGACGAAGACGCTACCTACCTGTCCTTGGGCACCTTCACGAATAATCAGCAGGTTGTATGGTTTGACGAGGAGAAGAGGGGGGTTGCCTTCAAGTCGGTGCAGTTCCGAATCTCCCTTGATAGGGCTACCGCTCTCAACTCCGACCGTACTAAATCTCCCGAGCTGCGGGCGCTCATTCTATTGTTTGATAAGAAACCGCATATCCGCACTTCCTGGAACATTCGTATTGACATGAGCCGTACGGCGGAACGTGGTATGCTCCTTGACCCAGAGACCCCGGCTACTGTGGAAACCATTTGGCAGTTCCTGAAGTCCCTGGTCAACACACCTAAACTCATAAATTTACAGGTTCCCTCAATGGAGCCTGGGGGGGTTAATGTGCGCATCACCGACCTCCCCACGACAGTATCTGAGTTTAGAACGGCTGTGGGGGGTAAGCAAGCCTTTGTAGAGTTGCAGCTTATCGAGGTTGCTGCCCGGTAGGGGTGCGTCATGCCGCGCCGACCTGGCGAACTCTCTATACGCAGTCCCCTTGTAGCACCGCGGCGCCCTAAGGTGCCGGGTGCGGAAGAGGCGACTGAGCGTGAGGGCCGTGCCCTTCGCCCCTTAGCCGGCCCTGAGATTCCTATCCCCCCAGAGCAGGACGAGGCCCTTCTCCAGCGGTACGAGGTCTGGAGGGCCTCCTGGAACGGCTCCTTACCCGAGTTCCTTGTCTGGGAGTTCCTCGTCATCACGAAGAAGCAACAACATGACTTCGACTTCTTGTTCCAGCACCCCGTATTTGGAGGCCGTACCCGATTTGGTGGATACATCCTGGACTACTTCCTTATCCACCGGCAGGAAGGCTGGCGCGTACAGGGAGAGCGCTGGCACCTTGAACAGCCGCAAGACCGCGCCAGGGACGCCATTATGAGGGCTCAGCTCACGTCTCAGGGTGTTAGGGTTCTAGACCTCTGGGAGGACGACCTAATGACGCGCAGAGATTTTGTCCTCAATCTTGCCTGGAACAGAGGCGTAGGCGTTGTCTCGAGAGCAGCGCCCTAATGGCTGCGTACAGAGTAGCTGCCGTAAACGAAGACCATAAGCCCTTGTCAGGAGTGGTTGTTGAGGCCATCTCCCTCAATAGTTGGCCCACGGTATCTGCCAACCAAACCACAGGCCGAAACGGTACCGTCCAGTTTACTGGCCTGGCAGGGCCTCACTGGTTTCGTCCCCTAGTCAGGCGCACATCAGGTCAAGTAGGTGGCCGTAACTACACTGGGGCTATTGAGATACAGGTCATAGCCCTTGGTGAGGGCGTCAATGTCGATTACGTGGTGGACTCCAACGGTATGGGCACCCACACGGCCCTGTTCGGGGCGAGCGGGGCTCTGGAGGTTGCTATCGCCACAGGTGGTAGCCGCATTATCTGGGTCTGCGCCAGCCACACAGAGACAGTATCCGCGACGCACGCATTAACCGAACTAGCCATAAACCAAGCGATTGTTGTGCGGTCTTTCGGTGGTGGCCCCAGGCCAACCTTCACCTGCCACGCCGACCTTGGTACCACGACCCTCATAAACCACGGAGGGGCTAACTCTGGGGCCATCTCTTTACTTCGTCTCCAGGGCTTGGCCTTTGTACGCGACAGCTCCGACTCGGCCGGTAGGGGTTCATTCATCACCGGTACTGGCGGATTCAAACTGCCCGATATTGAGCTAGTAGACCTTCACTGGACGGACGATATGTGGGCGTACATCATCAACCTCGTTCCTTCTAATTCCGGGTCTATGAACCGTATCCTCATCAAAGACTGTAAACAATTTGGGGACATTACGGCTATCATCTACACCACGATTAACTCGGGAGCCAATGGGAAGTTCATCGTTGAGCACAACTACTGGCAGAAGATGGTCTCTATTGCCGCTCGTGTCGGTGTTACCTCCGTAGAGCCGGGAGCTGGTGAGGGGATTATCATTGAGTCTAACGTGTTCGACCTCATCACAGGGTTCGGTTGGCAGCTCACCTTTAGCTCCACGACTCCCTTCACCTTCAAGGACAACTACGTAACCAACTTCAACGCCGCTGTAGACTTCCTAGATATGGGAACGTCCGCTACAAATACGGTTGAGGACGTCATCATTTCGGACAACTACATCAACTGCTCCGCGGCCGGCGCTCGAGCTATTGACATCAGCCCCGCTTCGGGTCAGGCGTTCAACGTCGCTATAATGGGTAACGCTCTGCGAGGCCCGACCTCGGGCGACGCTATCAACCTGTCAGTCACGATGAACGACAGCATAGTGTTGAATTCCTACCGAAACTGGGATAACAACATTGTCGGCGCCGGCGCCGCAGGGATTGGTGGCGACCACGGACTTCTAAGTGGGCTAGGGGACGACGACCACACGCAGTACGTTCTCCTAGCCGGACGAGCCAGCGGTCAGATTGTCATTGGTGGCACCGCTTCTGGTGAAGACCTAACACTTCAGAGTACAGTTCACGCGACGAGGGGAGAGATTATAGTAGTCGATAAGCTGCGGCTACATAATGACGCGACGTTCACCATTGAGATTTCCTCCTCTGACCCCTTAATTACCTTCAATACGGACGACTCGCTTAGGTATGATAGGGCTGATAACGTATGGCATTGGAGCATTGGGGGGACTTCTGTCGCCCGCATGGGTAGGGACATTTCAGCCGCGAACAAGAACGACCTAATACTGGACGGGGACGGAACGAGAAGTGGCCTCTTCGCTATTCTAGGGGCTGTCAGCAGCAACGCCTTTCAGTTATTTCACCCCGAGACATCCACACACCCAGTTATAGCATTTACATCAACCAGTACAGGAGGACGAATTAGCTTTGGGCCGGGCGGTGATGCCGCTATCGACGCAAATATCGACCGTACCGTAAGCCCCGGTGCCGTTGCTCTTTCTGTAGTGGATTGGGTAGTAGCAGGAGACCTTTTCCTTCAGACTGATGGAGCGGTTGCGATTGCCTCTGCTGAGTCCGCTCTTCGCATGTTCCACTGGAACGACGTGGCTATCATCCTTGACGCTGACGCTAATTCAACTACCGATGCCTTCCGAGTCATGCATAATGCTAAAACGATAGCCGGGGCAACAGACCTTTTCACCGTAACGGAAGCAGGTAAAGCTAAGATTTTTGGTGAAGTAGAGATTGATGGTAACCTCAACCATGATGGGAGTGGGGTAGGTTTTTATGGAACAGCACCTATATCTCAGGCTGTCCTTGCAACAGGAACCGGAGCTACAGTAGATGATGTAATTACAGCTCTTCAAAATCTAGGCTTGGTGAAGCAGTCCTAGTTAGGTATAATAGGAATATGATGAGACAGCAGGTAATCCGTGGGTTGTTCTCAGCTCTTGCCGGCGCTGTATTTGCAGCTACGTCGGCTGAGCACCTACTGTGGTTCGGAAAGCACGGTGGGTACTGGCGTCTCGTCATTGTTGCCTTCTTGTCAGGAATGGCTACGTTCGAATCCATGCAGGTGTGGCGTCGCGTTGACCGCTTGATAGAAGAGGTTGCGTAGTGCCCGACAAACTCGACCAAATAGCCGACGACGTTTCCGAGGTCAAGCGTTGGATGGAACGCCACGAAGAAAGGCATGGCGACGAGGCCAACATGCTTAACCTTGTACTCAAAGACCTCCAGTCGCATCTCACGAACCACCACGGCCGGCTCTCTACAGTAAAACAGGGCGGGTATATCGGTACGGTACTCGCCCTGTTGGGTGCTGCTGCTGAGGTCTTACGCCGGTTTTTCTTCTAACTTCTGAGGTGGCGTAGACGGGGTAGGGTCTTCTGGGGGTGCCGCTTCCTGGGCACCTTTCAAATGCGCCAACTCTTCCTTTAGGGTGAATACTTGGTTCTTCCAGTAGTCGACCTCTATGGTGAGCTCCCCAATCTTTCCCTTCAGGTAGTCAATGCTGATGGGAATTCCGCCAGAGGCCCCCTGAGCCCCCTTAGAGACCTTGGCTACTTCCCGCGCTTCTCGTCTCCTCTGAGCACGGCCGGACTTGTCGCTATTCGGTGGGTTGGTCATCTAGTATCCTCCTCTGATGGGTCTGGTACCGGGTAACAGAGTATGTGTAAGGCGCTGCTACAAGTTGGACAGGGTTCTGGTGCCTTTCCCTGGTTGAGGGCTTGTATCTCCCTAGCTAGGGCTTCCTTCTTTTCCCGCATTCCTTCACCTAAGTTCCGCCCAGGGGAGGCTTGAAATGTCCACAGCTCCAGTGCTAGTTTAGCCTGTTCGCTCTTTAGGGCCAGATGCGGGATGATGTCGGTTAGAAACTGGGCAAAAGTCGCGGCTGGGCAGAACCATTGGAGTGTCGGCTTCCAATTTGTGCCCTCACGCTGTCTCTCGTGCAGGTTCCCCCCGTATTTTCTCATCAGCCGCTCCAGGGGCGCCCGTGTGGTCATTGTTACTTGAACCACAGGTTTGACCTGCTTGGCCGTTACAAGGGCTGTGATACAGCCCTCACCGTCAATTAGACCCGCTACGTACTCAGGGGAAACGTCATCTCCGCATAGGCGGTCATCCTCCCCCAGGCCTAGGCGTTCGTACTCCATGAGCGTCACAGCTCCCCAGAGTACAGCCGCTAGGTGCTCGAAGCCATCGTCTTGGTCAAAGCGCTTACCGCGTCTCCAAGCAGCCAGGTGGCGAAGCATAGCGGAAAGGATGCGGCTCCATTGCATCCCCTTACGCCAGTTGTGTTCACTATACTTTTTAGCACCTATGGTATAGACCTGGGCTAGTGCCTCTAGGGGCTCAACAGGTAACAAGTCCCAGCGGATTTTCCCTTCGTCAAAGCGAACGCCCTCCTTCTGGGCCTCGTCTTTGTGCCCCCCGGGGCAGTCATCGCCTACGTAGTGTGCCACTACTCGTCCCTTCCTTCTGTGAAGACTAAGCGCAAGAGTGACAGGTCAGCCAGGATTGCCTGACGGTCGGCCTCAGCCTTCTCTACTAGGGCGGTGAGAGCATCCAGAAGAGGAACCCCCGCCCGCTCAATGATACCACCCCCTTGATTGTGAGTGGTAAAGTGCTGCTTAATAGCAGCCTCCGTAGCCCGGGCGGTACAGACCAGACCGTTCAGGCGGTCAATGGTCGCTACAAGGCTCTGTTCGACAGTCTCTACCTTGTCCGACAATATCTCCGCCGCAGCGAGGGATACCGTTCCTATGTTAGTGATAGCGGTGTCCAATCGAGAGATTTTGTCCGATAGGTCTGCATATTCTTCCGTAGGCATGTGCACTCCTTCCAGTATTTTCCGTGCGCGGGCGATGATAGGTGCCCAAAGGATACGCTTCGATGGGCAAGACGTCGCCGCAAAGTAGTTGTGCTCGAATAGGGTGATTCCGTAAGTTAGCTCGTCCCAACCGAAGTCGGATATACCCCAGGC
>SDBU01006339.1_pt1 | contig 13922 bp, 10 predicted proteins | sample 2277071 | NCBI WGS metagenome assembly SDBU01 (sample SAMN10397929, study PRJNA504765) | marine sediment metagenome | isolation source: marine sediment core GS08_GC12, 126 cmbsf | place: Arctic Ocean: Gakkel Ridge, Loki's castle | collected 2008
TATCAAGTCAGTCCAGAAATCAGGGGAGCAGGACGGGTTTGCAAAAGTGGTGTATGGTAGGCCGTACAGGTCTCGAACCTGTGACACCCTGATTAAAAGACAGGTTGTCAAATTTTTCAATTTCGGCCAATTTCTGAAGCTGGAACCGGCTTAAAACTATTCAATTTTTAATTAATCAGGTTGACATCATCTGAAAAATCAGGTTGACAACCCGTCTAAAAATACCAATGGCCCCAGATTTCCAGAGCCATTGGTACATTACCACCGTGTACAAGTTTTGTCAAGGGCTATGCTCTTCTTTTAAACCCATAGTCAGTAATTGATTGCACAATTTAAGCTTTTGTGTTGTTTGCCTCATCACACTTTTCAGACTATTGTGCAATTAGGTAACAATTAAAGCTTTTATACAGCCAAAGCCAAAATAACTTATAACGCCTTATTATGCTATGGCAGTATAGGTAATACAGTGATTGCGACACGTTAGAACTGACCAGTAAATAAGGGCGTAGTCAATTAATCTGAAAAAGCACGCTTTTAAGTTGGACGCTGCCCGCCATCTACTGTTATCGTTTGCCCAGTGATGTAACTAGAACAATCAGAAGCCAAGAAAAGCACAAGACCGACAAAGTCCTCAGGCTTAGCGATGCGGCGTAATGGGCATGTTTTGGCAATAAACTCGCGCCTCTCCTGGGGCATGTCAGCACTGAAGGGGGTGTCTATCATACCTGGAGAAATAGCGTTAGCATTGATATTGAACGGGCCCAATTCCTGAGACATGGAGCGACTGAACCCCAGCATACCAGCCTTGGCTGCTGAGTAGGCAGAACCACCAGCTCTATGCCCCATAATTGCTGAACTAGAAGACTGATTGATGATCTTACCATAGTGCTGTTCTTTCATATGGCGGGCTACTGCTTTGGTACAGTAGAAAGCCCCTTTAAGGTTGAGGTCGATATCCTTATCCCAGATTTCCTCGGGAAATTCGTCTACTGGATACATTCCCCAGCGTTTGCCAGCATTGTTCACCAGAATATCTATCCGTCCGAATTTTTCAAAGGTCTTTTCCATCATACCGGTGACATCCTTCCAATTGGTGACATCCACTTTTAGAGCAAGTGCCTCACCACCCTTGCCTTTGATTTCTTCGGCAACTTGCTGGACGGCCTCATTATTGATGTCTGCCACGACTACTTTAGCTCCCTCTTCAGCAAGAGCTAGACAATAAGCTTTTCCACACCCGCCCCCACCGCCGGTTACAATAGCTACTTTTCCTGATAGATTTAAATCCATCTTTTTACCCCCTTTTAATTCTTTGTGGTTTACTAAAAATTTAATCGTGCTTAATTTACTGCCAATAATTTAGTCAACTTAGTGATGTCTCCCAGCTTCTCCAATTCGCCAATCATTTGTATGGCATCTTTAACCACATTGCCAGGAAGCATTGAATAAGAAGCATTGTGCCTAAACTTTGCCTCAAGCTCCGATATACTCATAGGGCTATCTGGCGACCCCTTAGGTACTGCCACTTCCTTCGTAAATTTTTTACCACAAGCTGAAATCTCAACAATAGAATTCCACAGAACGGTTAAACCACCTAATTTGGCTTTTTCAGTTAAGATTTTGTCTGCTTCAGGATATGGCTTCACTTTAACTTTCGGCATAAGACTATTAACCTTCGGGTCTTCCATCGAACTTTGTAGCTGCCATTGAGGCCCCGGTCGGTCTTCATGACAGGCAGCTTGCGCGTAGAGGTAGGCATTGGCAAATTGGGCATCTTCCTGGGTCTTTATGCCCGGTGGCCACCGATTTGGTGTATTCTGTATCGGGTCAGCATAGACTAAAATTTCATCGATGGTTTCTGGTTTAATGCTGTTCTCTCGAACCAGACACTCGATACCCTGTATCGCCGTGTGATTAATGTAACAAGCCGGATAAGCCTTAAAATTTATTTTCTCCAAATACCACACCTCCCCAAAACCATCAAGGACTAAATCTTCCTTAAAGAAGGGTGAACCATACATTTGCCAGTAACCATACTTGCCATCAAGTATGGTTACATCCCCCCTAAACCCTTTTTGAGTAGCTATTGTTGTTATAGTGCCCAGCATTGCCACCCAACCAGTCCAACATCCGTATTTGAGGCTTACATTATTGCCTTCATCGAGGTATTCCCATTTTACGTTACCTGGGACAGGGGTACTGGTTCCACCCACACCAAAGGCGCTTCGTATCTGCTCAACATTTAGCCCAAGCAACTTACCGGCACCAGCAATACCACCAAAGATTGCCGTATTTATAGAGGCTCTTGGTGCTTCTTCATAGTAAGGCGGCTCATCCTTGGGCCACTTAAGTCCTGACAGTGAGCCACCTACTCGATTACCGACCTCCATACCTACAGCAATCGAGGTAATCAAATCTTTACCACTGGCCTTCTTTTTTTCACCAATGGCTAGAACTGGAGGGATAACCATTGGCGCGACATGAGCCAGAAGAGGCCCCACAGCATCAAAATCAAGACAATTAATCAGCTCTCCATTAACAAAACTAGCTGCCGGGCAGGACATCTTTCTATATCCAATAACAGTCGCTTCAGACTTAATGCCAAAAGCTTCACCAAGTTGCATCGCAATTTTTGCCCTTTCGGTAACGCGGGCACCCAGAGCACAACCGATAGAGTCCAACAGTATCTCTTTCACCTTTTGAACTGTCGAAGGTGGTAAATCATCAAAATCCACTTCAGATACTAATTGGGCTAATTTTGCAGTAACTCCGCTCATATTTATCCTCCTTAAATGACCAGGGTCCGTTCAAAATATTACCCTTCAAGGTCAGCAACAAGTGACTCAAGTCCCAGCTTTTTTAGAGTCTCCGGCAGCGGCTTACCTGACTCTATATCCCACTCCATCAGCCGGTAGTAATTGCTCAACATGAAATCCCAGTGGGGCATTATGGATATGCCTTCCAACGGTCCATCAACGGGCATTGAGCCGTACCTAGTTGACGGAGCCTCCATATGCTTGGTAAGCCCATGCCTAAAGTTAAATACCCTTAACTGGTTCACCACCCGCCGACCTGCGTCCATAGCTTCGCGCTTGTCAAAATCCCATCCCGTAACCGCATTAAGGGCGTCCAGGGTCAGTTGAAAATCCTCCGCACAGAACCGGCAAACACCCAGGCAATCTTCAAATTGTCTCCTCCCATTCAGCCAGGCATTCGCAGTTGAGACCTCCCATGGATTCTGTGAACTCTTTTGGGGTGGAAGACCCAACTGTTGAAATTGTGGACGGCCACCCCAGGACTCGATTGTCCCTGTATTTGATACGCAAGTGTCAAGCATTTCGTTCAAGTAACTTCGATGGTCGTGACTGCGCGGCGCCGCACCTTTCTTAGTATAGATTGCACAGTCAACAGCTTCACCACCAATGTGCTCGGCGGTGCGTTTCACTCCTTCAGCCAGCAAATTGCCAAAACCCTCCCGATTAGCAATTTTCCACAGCATCGCTTCCACTGCGTCAACATTGCCCCAGGTCATTTCTAACCCGTCAGTATCTTTTTTGGTTAGCAATCCCTTCTCATAGCACTCCATTGTCCAGCCAATAACCCATCCTGCTTCATTTGTGTCCAGGCCGAGCCTGTCCACCAGGTTGCCGAGCATCACCGCCGCTCCTGGGTCAGTCTGCCCGATCACCGGACCAAAAGCAGCAAGTTGCTCATATTCCGGCTCCTCACCTTCATATCCCGCACAGGGCCCGTCAGTGACCTTCATAAACTCACAGTGGTTCATGCGACAACCCCAGCAGGGCTTGGGCCTGACCTCAAAACGAGCCCGTAATGCCATGCCAACAAAGTCAGTATATTCGGGGAAAATATTAGTGGTGTAGTTCTTTACAGGGAGTCCTCCTGATTTATATGTTTCCTCCAAGTTAGCTGACGTACCCCCGATTGGGAGACGGCCAAGGACAGTACGTTCCTTTGAGATTTGGAACAGGTCTTTAGCTATAGGACTAAGCTTCTCCCGGTCTTTTACGGGGACGCTGCCCTTTCCACGAGCAGCGACAATAGCTTTTAATCTCTTAGAGCCCATCACCGCACCCACCCCATTGTGAGCAGCTACATGCCCCTTATCGCCGGCAATGCAAGCGAACCTAACTTGGTTTTCACCAGCTGGCCCAACGCTATAAACACTCAATGCTTTCTCTCGCAACTCCTCACGAAGTATGTCTTCTGTCTCCCAGGTATCCTTACCCAGCAAATGGGCAGCATCCCGTAGCTCAGCTACACCATCATGGACAAAGAGATACTTCCAACTTTCAGCTACTCCGTCTAACACGATGGCATCAAAACCCGAGAACTTCAAGAAGGCACCGAAGAAACCATTCGCTTGGCTTGATGCAGCAAGGTTGGTCATGGGGCCTTTGGTCACCACACAGAATGTTCCCGAGCCAGCCACCCTAGTTCCTCCAAGAGGTCCGCTAGCCCAAATCATCCGATTATCCGGACTATTCCACTCTACTCCAGGAATGACCTTTTCATACAGTAGCTTTGTCCCCAATCCAACACCACCAATGTATTTTCGCAGTGCTCCCTCATCCCAATCCTCTACAATAATCCTCTCATTCTCCAGATCCACTTTGAGAATTTTCCCCATATAGCCGCCCGGATAATTGATTCCCACTGTAAACTCCTTTCGTCACCAATAGACTATTCTCACAAAGCGAGTTACTTTGGCATCTGATAAGTCAAGCTCATGCTTACAATACGGGACCTACAGTATAGAGCCCGGGGAAATTGCCATAGCCTAGAATTTCGGCTTTGGTCTGTTTCCCCGATGCTACCTCTAGCATCTCTTGATATATTGTTTTCCCAACTGACTGTAGGTTCGAAATATTACCTCCAATTAAATCAACAAAAATATCAATATGATCCGGCAACCGCTTGAAAGTTACCGGGTTGCCAGTTATTTTCATCACTGGCATGAACGGGAAGCCTTGAGGGACACCCAGCCCAGTGGAAAAAAGGACAATTTGGACACCAGCTGCTGCCATAGCAGTAAGAAACTCCGGCTCTCGCCCAGGGGAATCAACGATGAAGAGTCCCTTACCTTGCACTCGTTCACCATACTCATAGACGCCTTGAATCGATTTAGTACCCCCTTTGCTAATGGCTCCCAGAGATTTTTCCTCAATGGTTGTCAGGCCACCGGCAATATTGCCCGCACCAGGCTGCCCACCTCTCATATCGCCTCCCCTAGCGATAACCCGCTTCTCCATCTGGTCTACAATCTGCAAAATTTTGTCCGCTACCTTCTGGTTAGCAGCGCGCTTAACTAATACATGCTCAGCACCTAAAAATTCGGTGGTTTCACCAAAAACACAGGTGCCACCGTTGTCAATCACTAGATCAAAGGTAGTGCCTACCGCTGGATTCGAGGCCAGACCTGAAGTCGCGTCAGAGGCACCGCACTTGGTTCCAACCACTAAAAACGAATCATCAAATTCCTCTCGTTCTATTTTTAATCCTTCACTGACCATAGCCTGAGCTAATAATAGACCTTCGCTTAAAGCGGAAGTTGCCCCGGCTTTCAGAATTACTACTCTCTTCACAGGTTTACCCGTCTGCGCGATGCCCTCTTCAATTTGGTCTACGTTTACCGCCTCACAACCTAAGCTTACCAGCAATACTCCAGCCAAGTTGGGATTTTGGCCTACGGAAGTCAGAGTGCGAGCCGTCATTTCTAAGTCTGAACGCAACTGAGTACAGCCACCTGGATGGAGAAAAGGAGCCGTTCCCTTAATCCGCTGGAATATCCAATGGGCAACATCATTGGCACAAGCCACTGTAGAGACAACACCGATATAATTGCGGACACCTACTGATCCATCGGGTCGCGCAAACCCCAGAAAGCTCATTTTACACCTCCCGCGTGGTCACCTCGTCCCCGCGTACTAACCACATTATGAATGTGTACATAGTCACCGATATAGATGTTGCAGGTGGCTATACCAATGACTTCACCATATTTGATTATCGGGGCTCCTTGCTTTATTTTGCACAAGCTGAACTTATGGCAAAATGGTACAGCTGCGGTCAATTTCACCTCTAGATTTTTATCATTGACATGTAGCTCTAAGTTTGTTCCCGCTTCTAAATCAGCCAAGGCGGTAGCTACATTATCCTTGGCATTGAGCACAACCACCTTTTCCCTTTGCTGCATACGTTTACACTCCTTTTATTGTGTTTTCCCCTCTGAACGTTGCAGTAGCAACCAATAAATTTAACTCATAAAGGCGAGGGAGACATATAATATCCAGTCTCAGCTACTATACTAAGTCTTTACCGCTGGGAACTATTCTATCTGGATGAACACGGTCAAAAGGGGGACCATAAAACGAAAGCCTAACTCCTTTGCCCGGTATAAAGAAGCCATGCTTTACACCAGCCGGACCATAAACAAGGTCCCCAGGTTTAACCTTATATTCTCTGTCCCCAACGTAAGCCCAGCCCTCGCCCTCAAGTACATAGATGAACTCATCATGTTCCTTATGTATGTGTATAAAAGGCTCTGTCTGTGGTTGAGCCTGCACCACGAGAGCCGTACCGTACTTACCGTCAACCAGAAAGGTGCGCATTAGTTTCTGGTGATCAAGTATCGGATTATTCTTTACTACCTCCGCTATATTCCATACATATTGCTGCTCCATCTGCCTAACTCCTTTAACAGATTGATTTTTATGATAAGTGTAATTATAGGATTGAAATCAGAGCTGCGGTTCATATTATGAACGAGCATCCACTTATAGTTAACTTTATCTGACACAATGGGTCATACCCTTTTGAAGCTTTGATTTTCATGTACTCCCCAGTGATGTTTATCTCAATAAACCCATTCTTAGTCTTAATAGGTTTACCCTATAATTCAATCTAATTACTGATAGATAGTCTCTAATATGAGAGCTATAAAGTTTCTACGTAGATTTTATAAATGCAACTAGGTACTTGACAAATTTCCAAGAAATATTTTATTATTATGTATCATAATTAGAAACAATCTAGCAGAATATGGAACATAAGTCAATATATAACTCCTCAAAGTCTCTTAATAAAGCTATTTCAGTCTTGAAGAGCTTCTCTCCGCAGAAGCTGGAACTAGGTCCTGCGGAAGTAGCTCGAAAGGTCGGAATATCCAGGGCCACGGCACACCGTATTCTAACAACTTTAGCTGCAAATGGTATGTTAGACCAAGACAAACAGACACGTAAATATACGATTGGCCCCTCACTGTATTTCTTGGGTAACTTGTACCCGAATACAAGAGATACCCTGAAGGTTACTGAACCAGTAATTAAGGAGCTTAATGAATTAACCGGAGAAGGTTTGAATGTATCCGTATTTGATAAAGGGTTCATAACAGTCATAATGAGGGCCCTGGCCAAGTCAGATTATCGGTTTGATAGACCTATAGGCACTATTTCTCCGGCTTATTCTTCATCTATGGGCAAGACATTTTTAAGCGAACTGACCGAAGCAGAACTTGATGACTTATATCCGGAAGAAAAACTAAAGCCGATAACCAAAAAGACAATTACGAGCAAGGCGGAATTAAAAGCTAGTCTGGAGGATATACGAAAAACTGGTGTTGCCTTTACCAGAGAGGAAGGTACTGAAGGAATAGAGGGTATTGCCTCTGTAATACGTGATTCCAGTGGTAGGGCTAGAGCCGCTATAAGTTTCCATTTACCAGCTTTCAAGACTGATGAAGATACCCGTAAACTGTTTGCCACACTGGTCAAAATGGGAGCGAGTCTAATTAGTTACCGGAAGGGATATATGGATAGCCCGGTTCATGACATAAAAGAGATACATACTTGGTGGGATAAGAACAAGCCAATTCAGTATGTGGATAAAAACTATTTATCTGATTAACAGAGTCATTACCTCGATATGGATAATAGGTAAAAAAAGAAAGGAGGTGGCGAATCTACAAAACAAAAACTATATAACAGCAACTGAGTGGAAATCTTGCAAGGAGGTTTTAAGTGAATAAGAAAAGATTACTGAGTTTAGTTGTTGGTGTGTGCCTCATTCTGGCTCTGACTGCGCTGCTTGTTCCAGGCTGTGCGCAACCAGCCCCGGCACCCGCACCCACACCCGCCCCTGCTCCTAAACCAGCACCAGCACCTGCCCCTACTCCTAAACCAGCACCAGCAGCATATGAGCTTCCTAGCCCAATCTTCTGGGCAACCAAGGATGTCGGTACCGGTCTTTACACAACCGCCGCAACGATGTCCGAGATTCTTGCCCCTGAGCTGGGTGTCAAGATAAGGGTAATTCCCGGGAGCGACTTCGAAATGAACATCATGATGCGGCAGGGGAAGGCACACCTTGCCTGCATGGGACAGGACACTTTCTGGTCAGGCACCGGCTTGTCAGTCTATGCGGTGCGGGCGTTTGGACCGCAGCCGACCCGGATAATATGGCCCGGAATAGCTGCCGGTTCCGGCGGTACCATGGTTGCCACCGAAGCATCAGGAATCAAGACGCTGGCTGACCTGAAAGGTAAGAGGATAGGGACGGTTACCGGATCGGCACACTACTACCTAATTTATACCGCAGTCCTCGCCTTCGCTAACCTGACACTTGATGACGTGGAACTGGTAGAATATCCCTCGGATGGAGCCAAAAGCCAAGCTTTCATAGAGGGAAAGGTAGACGCCGTGAACAACTCTGTTGTAGCCCCGGCAATGTTCGAAGCTGAGGCTTCCCCGTTCGGGTTATACGTTATCCCAATTCCAGCCGAGGATAAAGAAGGCTGGGCAAGACTTAATAAGTATGTGCCTTTCGCTTTCCCTGATCCTTCCACCGAGGGGGCAGGAATACCAGAAGGCGGGTCGGTTCCAACTATAAAGTATCCCTGGCCGATTCTTGTCACCGGGGCAGACATGCCTGAAGAGTTTACCTACACACTTGTCAAGGCAATTCATGAGAACTTTGAGGATATTGTTGCTGCCTGGCCAAGGTTAGAGGCCCTGAGGCCAGAAAATGGAATTAAACCCGGGGCGGCCCAGATGGCTCCTTTCCATACCGGGGCAATAAAATTCTTTAAAGAACAAGGGTGGTGGACAGCGGAGCATGAAGCTGCCAACCAGCAGAAGCTGGACACGGTGACAGCATGGAAGACGCGCTGGGACAAGTTCCTAGATGAAGCCGAGGTAATAACGGAGGCGGGAACCAGAGTAAACATCCATGATGGATGGACAAAGATAATGATTGAGGAATTCGGCTTCACACTTCCGGAAGGCTTTTGATGACCTGGGGACTACTAGAAGGAAATAGAAGGGGTAGACATTGTGTGGCGCTTGCTTAGTCATACCTCTTATCTAGTTTTGGCTCTGGTCTTCGTTCAGAAACGTGGAGCCATGACTCTTCGCTAGTATCGGGAGTGGGTATTATCTAACCTTTATCGTACCCGCTCCCGATACTATATTAGTGGTAGCGCCTTGACACCAGCCACAAAGATTCTGGTCAAGCGTTAGTCGGGTATTACTAAGATAGAACTGGTAGAATGTAAGCATGGCACAAGCAGAGAATGGAAAGCCAGTACAAGTTGAGAGGTATCGTAGATTAAATAAAGCCTGGTGGACAGTTATTACTGTTGCTGGGGCAATGGCAATAACTATCGCCATCGGTGAAATATTCAACCTAATACATGCGGCTCATGTTGAACATACCTACTACTTTGCTATCTTGGCGTTACTGCTGTCGCCCTGTTTTATTATTCTCCCGGCATCAAAGGGCGCCCCGAGAGATAAGGTGCCGTGGTATGATGTCTTGCTCTTTATAATAGCTTTCGTTGGCTTTACCACGTTTGCCGCATTTGGTCTTGACATAACTATTAAAGGATGGGTCTATACTGGTCCGCTTTGGACCACGATACTAAGCCTTATTCTATGGGCTAGCGTTTTGGAAGTTCTCAGGCGTGCCGGTGGCATGGCTGTATTCTCTGTTAGCGTAATACTTTCCGTTTTCCCTCTTTTCGCATCACATGCTCCCGGGTTTCTGGAAGGGACTCAGTGGACCTTGTTTGATGCCGCTCGTTTTCATGTCATAGGACACAATAGCCTTTTAGGCATAACAACCGCAGTTTTTTCAAATTTGGTTCTGGGCTTTATTTTGTTCGGCGTAGTGCTTGTGGTATCAGGCGCTGGGGACTTCTTTCTCAAGCTTGCCTTTGCCGTGTTCGGTTCAGTAAGGGGTGGTGCGGCCAAAGTGTCAGTATTTAGCAGCGCTCTCTTCGGCATGTTAAGTGGAGTCGCATTATCCAACATTGTTACCACCGGTTCTGTTACCATACCCACCATGAAAAAAGCGGGCTACCCACCTTATTATGCAGGAGCGGTTGAAGCCGCGGCATCCACCGGTGGGATTGTTACGCCCCCGGTTATGGGAGCTGTTGCTTTCATCATGGCAAGCTTCCTAAATATGCACTATGCCAGCATTATCATTATTGCTGCCGTGCCCGCTATTCTGTACTACGTTGGTATATTTGTGCAGGTTGACGGTCACGCTGCTCGGAACGGACTTGTCGGACTGACCAAAGACCAACTCCCTTCCCTCAAACAGACACTGAAGGAGGGATGGATATACGTTTTTGCCATTGTCGCTTTGATGTACTTAATTTTCGCCTTAAAGCAGGAAGCACAGGCTCCCTTTGTGGCAAGTGCCTTGCTTATTGTGGCGGCTATGTTCCGTAAAGAAACCAGATTCACCCCCAAAAAGTTCCTTCACCTTTGTCATGAAGCGGGGAAAACTCTGGCTGAGCTAATAGGAGTACTGGCGGCAATAGGACTGATAATAGGTGGATTGGCAATGACGGGTGTTGGAATTGCTTTCTCCTCTGGGATAGTAGCTCTCTCCGGGGGAAATGCGATAGTGATACTTATCCTTGCCGCTATAGCCAGCTTCATACTTGGTATGGGCATGCCCATAAGTGCCTGTTATGTATTCTTGTCTATCGTGGTCATTCCGGCACTGGTAACCGGCCCTTCCGGCATGGTCTTCGATGTCGTAGCCGTACATTTTTTCGTTCTGTGGTGCGGTCTGTGGTCAATGCTGACACCTCCTGTGGCTCTAAGTTCCTTTCTGGCAGCGCAGATTGCCGGGGCTAACTTTTTCAAGACATCTTTCCAGTCGCTGCGGCTGGTCTTTACTGCTTATATCATACCATTCGCTTTTGTACTTAACCCAAGTCTTATCCTTCGTGGGTCACTACTGGAATCATTGCAGACAATACCGACCGCCCTACTGGGGGTGTTTCTCACCGCGTCAGGCATTGAAGGCTATTTTGTACGTCTAGGTCACTTAAAAGTTTTACAAAGAATACTATTTATTGCGGCTGGCGTTCTGCTGATACTTCCAGAGTCGTCTACCGACTTGGCTGGTATCGGGCTTTTGGCAGTGCTACTTATAGTGCATTTTGTGCGGCGAGGTCCAGAGTCGCTTCGTGGCGCTGAAGTTGGTGTTGTAGAAGAAGGGGCTGGAAGTGCGAAATGACAGTATGACAAATAAGGAGGCGGATAGAGAAGCATTGCTTAACGGACAGCTACACACGACCGCATCCCCCTCCACCCCTTTATCCTTGGCTTCTGCACCCGGAACGTAGGCTATCCTCTAGCTATTATCTATAGTGAGGTTTGACAAGTTGTGATATAACATTAGCCGAAAGAATGACAGTTTGTATACGAGCTATCGCCAATTATGGTCATAACTTCCAGGGCACAGTAGTTTTCTTCACCAACCGAGAAGCTGGCATTTTGCTGCCGTCTTAATACTCTGTGATTATCTGTCTGTTTAGGCTTGTCTGCGCAAAATTTCGAAAAGAATGATAAACAATGGTAGAGGAACTAAAGATAGACGTACTCATTATAGGTGGAGGGAATTATGGGCATATGTGTAGCTAGAGAGTTATCCCAGTATAAAAGTTAATGTTACGGTAGTAGAAAAAGAAGCCGACATATGCCTTGGCGCTTCCAAGTATGCCACAGGAATTATGTACATTGGTCTGCTCGAGGCTGACTGTAAATCGTCAGATGATGTCTTGTCTACTACAACTTTTTTTAGCCTTAGCGAATATTTATTAACAAAGCGGATTTTCCATCTGCAAAGAAAGTGGAAAATCAGTTTTCCTTTAGATTTATTACTGTGAATTGGTTAGCCCTTGCTGTAACGTAACTATCTAATGCCGTGCCTGATACGTTTTCCCTCTAAGCTAATTATTTGTATATCACTCATCGATGGAGAAAAGTTCAGTTAACTTCACAACATTATCAAGTTTATCCAAGTTCCAGATGGTGTCAATGATCAACTCCACCTTTTTTTGTTTAACCAGTGAATAAGAAGCGTTGTGTCTAAACTTCTCCTCAAGCTCTGATACACTCATTGGATTGCCTGGTGCTCCCTTTGGCACGGGCACGTCCATGGTGAATTTTTTCCCTTTAACCGATATCTCAACAATAGAATTCCAGGAAACAGTTACGCCACCTGATTTGGCTTTTTCAGTCAAGATTTCTTCCAACTTAGGGTCAGACTTCACTTTAACCTTCGGCATAAGGTTTCTAACCTTGGGATTGTTCAATGAGATCGGTAGATTCCATTGCGGGCCGGGGGGGCCTTCATAACAGGCGGCTAGTGCATAGAGATAGGCATCGGCAAATTGGGCATCTTCCTGGGTCTTTATCTCTGCCGGCCATCGATTTGGTGTATTCTGTATTGGGTCAGCGTAGACTACAATTTCATCGATGGCTTCTGGTTTAATGTCATTTTCCCTGACTAAGCGCTCGATGCCCATTATTGCGGTGTGGTTGATGTAACAAGCCGGGTAGGCCTTAAAGTTCACCCTTTCCAAGTGCCACACTTTACCCAAGTCTCCTAGCACTACATCCTCTCTAAAGAAAGGCGAACCATACATCTGCCAGTATCCATACTTGCCGTCAAGTATAGTGCCATCACCTTTAAAGCCTTTTTCAGTGGCCAGTACTGCTACGGTGCCCAGCATTGCAACCCAGCCAGTCCAGCAGCCATATTTAAGGTTCACATTTTGCGAGTATTCCCACTTCACATTCCCGGGTATTGGGGTGGTGGTTCCCCCAATACCAAAGGCACCACGCATCTGATTTTCACTCATCCCAAGCAATTTGCCGGCGCCGGCAACGGCACCAAAGATTGCTGAGTTATTCGAGGAACGCGTCGCTTCTTCGTAATAAGGCGGTTCATCCTTAGGCCACCTGAGCCCTGATAGTGAGCCGCCAACTCTATTAGCAACCTCGATGCCAATAGCAAGTGCGGTTATTAAGTCCTTGCCGCTGGCTTCTATCTTTTCGCCTATAGCCAGAGCGGGTGGGATGGTTGCTGGCACGACATGTCCCAAAAGTGGACCCACAACGTCTAAATCAAGGCAGTTGATCAATTCCCCATTTACAAAGCTAGCGGCTGGGCAGGACAGCTTTTTATATCCGATAACCGTAGTTTCTGGTTTGGTGCCGAAAGCTTCACCAAGTTGTATCGCGATTTTTGCTCTGTCGGTGACATAACCACCCAGAGCACAACCGATTGAGTCTAAAAATATCTCCTTTGTCTTTTGAACCGTAGAAGGTGGTAAAGTGTCGAACTCTACTTCCGACACAAATTGAGCCAATTTTGCAGTAACCTCAGCCATATTTACCCTCCTTAAATGTGCTTTCAAATACTATATACTTTTTGGTCAATCAAGCAAGTAGCTGTGACCTACCCCAAGTAATTGTACCACTTTCTAAGTTAGTCCCATCGGCAGTGGAGATGCCCCCATTTCTATACCAGTTAGAATGAGACTTTTCTGGCATTTTAACCAACTAGCTCCTTCATTCTGATAAATTCCTCCGGGCTTAGGT
>SDBU01006340.1_pt1 | contig 13921 bp, 19 predicted proteins | sample 2277071 | NCBI WGS metagenome assembly SDBU01 (sample SAMN10397929, study PRJNA504765) | marine sediment metagenome | isolation source: marine sediment core GS08_GC12, 126 cmbsf | place: Arctic Ocean: Gakkel Ridge, Loki's castle | collected 2008
GCATCCTGGTTGGGCCATGTTGACGCACAGACCGATGTCGTCCCGGTCCTGCCGTGTGTGCGGTGGTTTGAACTATCGATCATATCGTCCGGGGTGTGCAGTCTCTGCTGTATGGACGGAGAGGGGAAATTCCCGATCGGCGACGTAAGGAAGAACACGTTGCTGGAAATTTACAATGCGCCGTCATGGCGAGAGAGGAGGGAGAAGTTACTGAGCAGGCGTGAGGTTCCCGTCTGCCAGACTTGTACATACTAATGACCACTAATCTTGTAATCATCGAAGACGCACTCAGGGAGATCAACGTGATCTCGGAAGTCGATACAGCGAGCCCTGAACAAGGATCTTATGCGCTTCGAAAACTGAACCAGATGATGGAGCTGTGGAAAGAGAGCGACATCGATATTGGCTACTTTTCTCAAAACTCGACCACCGATACCATCCCAATCCCTGACTGGGCTGAGCTTGGCGTAACTCAGGGGCTGGCGATTGTCTGTGCCTCGAAGTACGGAGCAACAGTTTCTGCAGAACTTGCTGCGGTTGCCGATGCTGCAATCAGCATCATCAAGCGCAAGATGATCTCCGAAAAACTCGACAACACGGACATGAGTCATCTGCCGAGAGGTCAAGGTCATTTCAGCAGTGGCTACGATATTACGACCGATATCTAAATGACACAGCTCGCCTTACCCATACACAGCTACGAACTCCGCTCGCGGCCGGCCAGTCCATCAAGACTGGTCAATTGTTACCCGGAACAACTGCCGCCGGACGGCAAGGTGCCGGTTCTGCTGACCAGAGCACCCGGAATCAAGGACTGGACGACGGTTGGCTCAGGCCCTATCAGGGGCATGTACTCGGCACATATCGAGCTAACTACGGGCCATGTTGAGTATCTGTACGTGGTTTCCGGGTCCGAGCTCTATTATGTCGACTCCGCCAAGTCCTCGACCCTGATCGGGGATGTCGGCGATGGCGGTAGGATCGACCTGGACTCCAATCTGAACTACGTGGTCGTGGTCAACGAACCGTTGGCGTATTCATGGGATGGCGCGACGTTTTCACAGATACTCGATGAGGACTTCGTTTCCCGAGGCGCGGGAGATGTCGAGTTCCTGGACGACTTCATGATCTTCCGTGAACCAAATTCCGCAAGGTTCTTTATTGCCGAGTACGGAACTACCAGTGTTTTCGATGCGCTGCAGTTTGCGATCGCTGACTCATCGACCGATGACATGGTTGGTATGCTGGAAGACCACCGCCAATTATTGCTATTCGGCACTAAGTCGCTGGAGATTTGGGAGAATACCGGCAGCCCGGGAGTGCCGTTCGAACGCAACATCAACGGAGTGATACCGAAGGGCTGCCTGAATCCGGCGACCATTGCTGTAGTGGATTACTCTCCACACTGGGTCGCAGAGGATTTCACCGTTCGAAGACTAGATGGGTTGACACCTATGCGTGTATCGACTCACCCTATCGAGCAGAAGATCTCCGCAGCTACCGCAAGTACCGCCCAGGCATTTGCCTATGACCAGGAAGGCCATTTCTTCTACGTGCTGACTTTAAATGAGGGGACTTACGTTCTCGACGTAACAACAGGTCAGTGGCATGAACGACAAACCTATGGCCGTGAGAACTGGAAACCGAGATTTCATGCACAGTTTACCGGCGCCGAACTGGTTGGCGACTCTGATTCAAACAAGATCGGCGAGATAGACCCTGATACTTATGATGATTGGGGCTCCACCCAGAGGATGGAATGGACCTACCAGCCGATCTATGCTTTGGGGCAGAGGGCATTTCACAACCGTTTCGAGATCATACTGGAGACCGGTGTCGGTCTGACTGCCGGTCAAGGGTCCGCGCCCAAGATCATGCTGCAGTATTCTGATGACGGTGGCGAGACCTGGAAGTCTATGCCGGACAAGTCTTTGGGCGCACTCGGCAAACGGGAAACCCGTGCAGTCTGGTATAACCTCGGTTCATCGAGGCAGCGAGTCTATCGGGCCGCGGTCTCAGATCCGATACAGGTGACAATTACTGACACCATAGCCGAGGTCGATGGTGGCAGGTTATGACTTCTGGTCTGCGTCCTCCAAGAGTATTTCTCGAGGATCTTCGGGAGTTTACCCGGTGGTGTAAGGCGCAGGTTATCCCGTCTGCGCTCAGCGAGCTTATTGACGATATCGGCGCAACATCTGATACCGATGACGCTGGTGATGTCATTGCACCACTGACAGAGCTCGACCGGGCGTGGACCTTCGTAGACTTTGCGGTCAGCACTACACTGCAGAAAGCGCACCAGTACGTGATGATGCGATCCACCTCTGGGTCCGCGGTTAACCTGACTGTCCCGGCAGACCAGGACTTTGATCTCGGCGCACAGATTTCTGTATTCCAGCAGGGCGCAGGACAGGTAACCATAGTGGCGGCATCGGGGGTTACGATAAACACACCGACTACCCTGAAGATAAATGAGCAGTATGGAACGATTACGCTGATCCAGGAGTTCGGTAACACCTGGTTTATCGCCGGCAGGATGGCGTCGTGAGTATGTTCTCCGGGACTATCGCCCCCGCACTGCTTGAGTCTCCTATGGGACAGTTTGTATTGCGCTCGCTTGGCCTGGTTCTCAAAATAGATGAGAGTCAGTCTAGTTCAACTATGTCAATGCCTACGCATTTTGCGGGCGACTTGCTTATAGTTGGAGCCGCCATAGCGCATGATTTCACGCCTGCCGGATGGAATAATCGAATATCCTTAACGTCCGGTGGCGGTAACATCGGTTTCTTCTGGAAAATTGCTACTAGTGGTGTCGAAACTCTTGCAATTCCGAATAATGCTAATAACGAACGTGGGCATTTTTTGCAGGCAGCAGTGTATAAAACACCGTCCGACGCATCGCAAGCAGAGCAGCAGGCTATCGGTGCAACCAGTCTTCCTGATGACGGTGTATATGTCAGGGCTGGTATCGTAGAGGAAGCATTTACCGATACATTATTGATGATTGTCGGGACTAAAGTCGGCGTGACTTATAATCCAGACCCACCTGGAAGCGCGTCCGTTGGTATCCTTGGCCCGTTCCAAACACACGCACAAGCGTTTGAATCTGAGTGGGAAGCGGGCGCAGAAAGATTCACACACTTTTACTATGGACAATTATTTGAATCGGTATCGGATGCGATTGCAAATGGAACGGTTACGCAGACGCCCGCACTATTTACTCAGGATTTCGATGGTGTTGGGTCAGGTAGCAAAACCATACGCTTCAGGATCCCATAAAGTGCAGATTCATGATGCGTAAGGTAAACGGAACCGAACTGGAGTCGATGCAGAGTGACCGGGATATGGTGCTGGAACTTGAGGTAGAGATGCTGAAGTATCCCCAGGTCGAACTTGAGGTCAGGCACCACTTCTCACCGGGAATTTATGCCAGAGAGTTACATATCCCGGCGGGCATAATGCTTACCGGCAAGATACACCGCAAAGAGGTTCTGAATATCGTATCCCAAGGCCGTTTGTCGGTTTATAAAGATGGCAGACTCGAGGAAATTACAGGTCCTTGTACATTCCTTTCGCCAAAGGGCACGAAGCGGGCCGGCTATGTCCATGAGGACACCATCTGGACCACGGTTCATGCGACTGAAGAGACTGATCTCGAATTGCTGGAGAAGGAAATCATAGCCGAGTCATTCGAGGCACTTGAGAACGATCTTCCAAAGATCGAGGAGACAATATGAGTTTTGTTGCAACAGCGATTATCGGTTCCGCAGTCGTCGGTGCTTATACATCGTCACGGGCCGCGGACAAGTCCGCCAAGGCCATAGGGTCCGCAACCGATCAGGCGACCGCAGAAGATCGACGCCAATACGAGCAGACTCGGGAAGATTATTCAGATTGGCGGGAGATGGGCCAAGGTGCCGTTGCCAGGATGCAGGATCCCAACGCTTTCGAGGCATCGCCCGGTTATGACTGGCGACGAAGCGAGGGAATGCGTGACATGGACAACCGCTTCTCTGTTGGCGGCGGCGGCGGTAATGCGATGCGGGCATTAAACGAATACAACCAGCAATTCGCATCGAACGAATACGGTGCCTGGTTTGGCCGGCAGGCCACAATGGCCGGCATGGGTCAGCAGGCTACTGCAGGAACAGCGGCTGCTGGTGATCGTGCTTCCGCCCGGATCGGACAAAATTACTTGACTGCTGGTAACGCCCGTGCTTCGGGAATCCAGCAGAAGTGGGGCGGCATAAACGATGCGATCCAATCAGGAATTTCCAATGCTTATTATCGCTGGGGCGGCCCGCCAAAACCAAAAACCAATAACCTTGGTGTGGGCAGGGTGTCCTGATGAATAACTATCTGAATATGCCGAAACTCGATCAGCAACGTGGCCTGGTGCAGAGAAATGCCATGAACATGGCAAACGAACAGGAAGACCGTGCGCTCTACGAGGACGCGATGAGCGAACAGCAGCGCATTGAGAATACCCAGTGGATGGCGGAGATTGGCAGGTATGGCCAAGAGCAAATGTCCCAGGACCCTAACGCTTATATCAAGCTGATGCCGATGATCGAGGAAGAAGGCAAACGGCGTGGAATGTGGGAAAAGATCGGTATTGATTACACCACCGCCTCGCCCGAGGAAGTCCTGCAAGGATTTCAGAACATGGAGCAGCAGGCACAGTTGGGCCTTGCCGGCATGGGACAAGAAGATCCTAAACTCGTCAAGGATGCTGCCGGTTATCAACGATATGCTGGCGGTGATCAATTTGGTGAGAGGGCCTTTCCTGATGTGGAGCGTCCCCCTCCGGGACAGTCTGGTGGGATGACAGGTTCATTACAGGAACTCCATGCCATTAATACGGATCGTGAAGCGCGTGGTGAATCACCCATGCAGCCTGAACTCTATTTGAAAGACCGCAGGCGTAGCTCTGCTGATATGCAGGCTTACAGTCAATACGTCATTGATGCACAAAAGGCCGGAGTTCCTCCTATATCTGAAAATGAGTTCAAAATAATGCGAGAGGGTGGTGTTGCTGGCTCGAAGACAACAGGATCAGGCCGGGCACAACGTCAGCTTGATAGGCCACAGGCACAGGAAATGTACTCGCAAACTACGCACAACCTTACTCGTCTTTCTGAGGACGTAACAGCATTAGCCAACAATGACAATCTGTGGAAAGCCGTTGGTTTATCTAAATCCATAGCATTGGTTCCTGGTCAGGAAGGTGCTGACATTAAGGCCGCCATCCATAATCTGAAATCACAGATTGGTTTTATGGTTCTACAGAATATGCGTAATGCCTCAAAGACCGGTGGTGCTTTGGGTCAGGTTTCCGAGAAAGAAAACGAATTACTACAGGACAATCTGGCATCACTGGACACGAATCAATCACCAGAGGCATTTAAGAGGGGTTTAGCGAGGATACTAGATTATCTGCGCGAGTCGCAAAGCAGGGCAGACAACGCTTGGAAGTCTGCTTATCCCGATCTGGACTACAGTGGTCAAGCAAATGACCAACCCACAGATGATTTTCAGTCACAGTGGGATGCTGCACCGACAGCAACCGGGCCAAACGGCGAGAAGTTAGTCCTGCAAAACGGACAATGGGTGCCGCAATAATGGCTGAACCACTTCCACCTCTGCCGGAAGGCTATACGCTCGACCAGAAATTACCGCCTCTGCCACCGGGGTACACGCTTGATAGTGAAGTTGCTGATCCCACCCTTCAGGATTCATTCAAGTCATTCAAAACCAAAGCCGAGAATACTTGGAATGCGATACGGAACACCTCTGTCGGCGGCCTGGGCGTTGGTCTTGGAGAGATCGCACTGCAGGGGGTTACTGGCTTAGCTTCCAGCATTGTTGGCGGCATCTCTGGACTGAACGAATTGTCTTCTGTACGGCGAGATCCCGCCGACACCTTTGGTGCGCGTGAGGACTATGAATCAGGACGCCCCGCTTTCAAAGGTGAGCCAGACCCGATCGGCGCTATCGATTATGCGCAAGAGGCAGGAACTTACCAACCCAGAACCGAGGTCGGACAATCGATAGATGAGGGATTATCCGCGGCATTCGAGAAATACGAGACTCTCGCATACGAGGGCTCGTCGGCTGCCGGCGATCCAATCAAGCACGTTGCCGGCGCCACTGCTGCGTATACCGCGCTGATGATGCTGCCCGCCTTAATTGGATTCAGGCGTCGCGGCAAATCCATAGCGAAGAAAGAAGGTAAAGCACCGTCAACGGAAACACTTCGGCAGGAAGCAACCAGCTTGTACAAGCGGGCCGATGAGGCGAAGGCGGCGGTTACCTCCAAGAGCTATGACAGTGTCCTTGGTGCCATTGAACGGAAACTGGCGGACGAGGGTTTTGACCTTGGGTTACACCCAAAAACTGCGTCAGCCTTGAAGAATCTTCAAAGCAAGGCCGGGAACAATCAAACCCTCAAGGGCGCAGAGATAAATCGAAAGGTCATCAATGGTGCGAGGGGAGCCATAGAGAAGTCTGACGCCCGCATGGCGGGCATCATGATGGACGTTTACGACAACTGGATGGCCTCCCTGGGTAAGAAGGACATGCTGATTGGTGATGCCACTGCGGTTGGCTTATACGCCGAGGCGCGTCAACTCTGGTCCCGCAAAATGAAGTCCGATGAGATTGAGTGGGCGATTGAGCGCGCCGGGATCCGCGCTGGACAATTTACCGGATCAGGTTTTCAAAATGCGCTGGTTACGGAATTCCGCCAGATTGCGATGAACAAAAACCGCATGCGGCGATTCTCCCCCGATGAGCAGGTGGTGATCAAGGCGGTCGCAAATGGCGACAAGATTACCAACGCATTACGTCATCTTGGCAGGTTTGCGGTGCGTGGTCCGGTGTCTGCGATCCCCGCGGGAATTGCGGCCGGTGTATTTGGCCCGGTTGGCGGACTCGCGGCGCTGACGGTTGGGGAAGTGGGGCGCAGGGGTGCTACCGCCAGGACCATCAAGCTTGCCGATAAGGCAGCGAATGCTATGCGGCAAGGCGAGCCATAGCAACAAACACAAGAAAATAAACAACCTGAGATAAAGGGATTGCAAGCGTGGCGTAAATCCACGGGTGCCCCTTTCGCTTGCCTACGACATAGCCGCCGATAACGAAAATCAGGCAGAGATGAAGGGATGCCATCGGATGATTTCGTAGTTCACGATTCGATTATACATGACAAGGTCTAGGAGATATTAGTGAGCAGGTTATTTTTTATTCCCCAAGCAGTACGGGTTAATTCGACTGGCACGCCCTATGCCGCGGCTAAAGCAAATTTCTATTTGACCACGACCACCACCAGGACCGACACCTACACAGATAACGCCAGGGGAACTCCTCACGACAACCCTGTGGTTGCGGACGCTGCGGGACAGTTTGCTGCGATCTACCTAGACCCGGCTATTACCTACCGCTGCATTATTACCGAGTCCGACGATACCCTGATCGACGACATCGACCCGGTACATGCACCTTCAGCTGGTGCGGATATCGTGATCACGGATTCAGGCGGTTACTTCGCGGGAACAGAGGTCGAGGCAATTCTGCAGGACATCGGTAATAAGTACCTGAAGACTGACCGCGCCGACACGATCTCTGTGGTCGTTACATTTTCTGGCGGTACTGCCAAAATTGCGATGGCGGACAATATTATCGAGCGTCCGAAACTCAAAGACTACGGGATCACCCATACCGCGCCGAGTAGTTCCTCCAATGTACTCGTACTTGATCTTACGACCGGTAACTCGTTTGTCACCACCCTTACGGAAAATATTACCACCCTCACCCTCAGTAATCCCCCTGCGTCTGGAACCTACGGGCAGTTCACCCTGAAAGTCATCCAGGATGGTGCGAGTGGTGCCTATACGCTTGCCTGGCCGGCCTCGGTCAAGTTCCCCGGCGGGACCGCTCCGGTGATCACTACCTCGAACGATGCGGTTGACATTATCACCTGTTACACGATCGATGGTGGCACGACTTGGTACGGGGACTTTTCGCAGGCTTACGCATAAAATGCTGATGTTAATGAAAAACATGGGGAGTGACGTAGGTTCAGAGTCTGTACAACTCGCCAACTATGACTTTTTCCATGAACGTGGTTCCGGGGAGGTCTTCTCTGGAGTCAAGTTCGACAATGACGGGAACCTGTACGTCCTTCAATCCACCGGTAGTTACGGACTCGTCACGGCATGGCTGGTCAAGGGTTCTGCCAGTGGTTTCTACCTCTCAAGATCTATCTTTTCCGGGAGTCTTGATACCGATGCAGGGACTGGTTGGTTGGTTTTGAGTACCGACCGGGAGTACAACATTAGCCGGGCGTTTTTGGGCGTGAAGAGAGCCACCGTAGACTTCCAGATATCGTCCGAGTCCGATGGAGACCCGGTACTGGTAGAGGGCAGGATTGTGATGTCAGTAGAGCAGGGGTTTCCATGATTGAACATCTCAAGCGCGGTTCATGAAATTCAAACCGATCTACCTGATCCTGCTTTTCCTGTTCGCGCTTTTCTATTTGTTTGCCCGTGAAGCAAAGGCACAGGTTCACGTAGAGATTGGCGCGACTAATATATCTGGTGATTGGGTTGGCGGCGCTATCGTTCTTTCCGAACGATTTGGTAAATACGATGTGGGGATAGGCTACGTGTCGGAACAGGACATACACGTTACCTGCGGCCCACATCTACCCGCTACCTCAAAATGTGATTTCGATATCAGGGCAAATATTTTCGTTCACGCGCAGCGCATTGTGAAATACAAGAGGTGTGAAATGGGCATCGGGCCTGCGTATTTCCAAAACACCAGCCGGGTATTCGGTAAAGGTTTCAACTTTGGCCTGATGCTCGGGTGTTCAGTCACTGACAAATTATCCATACGCATTAGGCACTGGTCGAACTCCGGATCTGCAAGTCCTAATCTGGGGCAGGATCTACTTTCTGTCGCCTGGACTTTCCAGTGAGGCGCAGAACGGATTACATTGTCGTTCATTGCTCGGCGACTGGGCCGAATAGCGACATTGGCGCGGACGAAATTGATGATTGGCACAGGAAACGTGGCTTTGATTCTATTGGATATCACGCGGTCATCAGGCGTGACGGTCACGTTGAATTCGGTCGTCATTTCGATGAACCTGGCGCGCACGTAAAAGGCCAGAATTATCGCTCGGTTGGTGTTTGCATGGTAGGCGGCGTCGAGCAAGGCCATCCTGAAAATGCTGCAAATAACTTCACTGAAGAACAGTTCGAAGCCTTGGAAACGACTATCAAGTTTTTGAAGCTGGCATATCCTGCCGCGACGTTATTGGGCCACCGTGATTTATCGCCTGATCTTGACGGCGATGGTGTGGTTGAAGAAAACGAATGGCTGAAACAATGCCCATCCTTTGATGTTCGTCAATGGTGGGCTACGCCGTAGAGGAGAACAAAATGAACGATGACCCACTGTATAAACGAGTCGGCTTCGTCTGGAAATACTACCGTAAGGAAGTACTGATCATCGGCGCGATCATATCCTTTGTATTGGCCGTGATCGTTGCCTACGTGACGTGAACCTTTGGCTGACAATCGGCGGCTATGCGATCGCCGCCATACTTGGCCTGCTCTTGCTGTCCGCGAATAAGCGGATCGGCGAGCTCGAAACCAAGCTCGATGTGCAGGTAGAAGAAACCCGCGAAGCGGCTGATGCAAATGACTCTAATATGCTGACCATTGCCGAATTACGGGAAGCTAATCGACGCATGGTCGCCGCGAGAAAAGCCGATGCCGAGCGTAGCAAACGAGAAATCGGTATCCGAAACATGGCGATTATTGTGGCGCAAGAAGTAGCGGCAGAGGAAAGGAGACAGAGAATTGAAATTCTCAAGAGTACGGAGAATTGCGATACATATGCCAACTTGGTCGTGGCCGATGTTTGTTCTGCCATTGCTGTGGAGTTGCGCGAGCGATCCAGAGCTCCGGATAGTCACTGAGACAGATACGGTCGAGATCGAGGTTGAGGTCTATCGGGAGCTACCGCAGGACCTGGTTGATCTCCTGCCATATCCGCCTGCATTGCCGGAACGGTTCAAGCAGAGCGATCTGCTGGATCTGGTATTCACGCTGTACGATCGCCTGGATCTGGCGAATATGGACCGCGCTCGAGCTGGGCGTATCGTAAAAGGGCAGGAGACTGAACGATGACAGTGCCGAATGGACTCAGGAATAAGATTATTGCCGGGGTCATTGCTGCTGTGATTGCCGGCTCAATCCCAGGATCAATATACCTGCACAATGCCTGGGGCGATGATCGGTATGTGATGAAAGCGGATGATATTCGCGATCAGATCAGGATGATTAACTACGCGCTGTTTGAGGCCGATCAGGACTTGTCGTTTGCCGAGACCGAGAAGGAAATAGCGAAATATAAGGCAAGGGTCAAATATTATCAGAGGGAAAAGGAAGCGTTGGCGGAATTGCTTGCCAGCACAGATTGACCCCTTATATACGCCTCCGGGCAGCCACATTTTCCGGTAAAATCGCCTCGGCAGAGGCAGACACAGGCCAAGCTGTGCGACCCCTTGGGGACGCCATACTTAGCCTGTCAGGCACTTCAAGCCGGTAGTCTATCTTGCAGGTCAGGTCATCCGGATCAAGCGTTACACGGACAACCAGTGCCTTGAGCAGCGCAACTGGGTCATCTAGTGCATTCAAAAGCTGCCGGACATCATCGGCTGTCACATTGGCCAGTACGGCACGTTCTTCGGCCTCCAGCTCAATATCCCGTATCCGGTAGGAAATATCGTTTCGCTCCCGTTCGAGCTGATCCACTTTTCGCATGGCCGGGGCGTGGTCTGTCAGCTCGATTGCCAGTTCCATACAGCGGTCGATCTTTCGGTTGATATCGATCATGGACCGTTTCAGGCGCTTGATTTCGTCCACAGGTTTCGCCGCCGACCTGGCCTCAGAGGCTAATCCCTCAAGGAATTCGGCATCCGTCATGTTGTCCTGCAACTGGCCGAGGATAGCTTTATCGAGGAGCTCGCGATGGACACGCCGCGACTGGCCTGGATGCCTGAATCGGTAATATTTGCCCTCACATCCAGTCCACGGGCGTCCGTCAGGGGCGACTAAAAGACCAGTCAAAAGGTAGCCCGAGGCGCCTGCTTTGCCCGCTGACGTGGCCGCGGCATGCCGGCTATTCTCGCGGTCGTGTATGAGGATCTTGGCCTCGGCATCGGATATCACGCCTTCGTGCGTGTTGTTCTCGATGATCCATTCAGAGCGCGGCCGGTATTTCCGACCGGATCCTGATGGTGCATGTCTGTTCCAGACCGTATGCCCTGCATAGGTCAACGCATTCCATTCCAGAGAAATCAGAGTGGTGGTCGGCCACGATATGCCAAGGCCGCGTTTGACGGCCGTTCTGGGCTGTTTCCTTGCCCGTGCGGCAAGATACCGGCCGACCATCGGCAAGTCCGTGGACGGCGCCAGGCGGCTTTTTAGTACCGGCCTGCCATCGCGGATAACGTCCGTTTCCACATGATCCAGCCGATAGCCCTTCGGCGCTCTCCCTCCAGCTCTCCAGCCCTGCCGAACGTTCTCTTTCATCCCCGCTATACCGTCCTCCCGGCTTTTCAGGCTGTGAATCTCATCCATTGCCGTCAATACCGAGTGCATGATCAGTGCCGAAACCGGGTCCATGTCCGGCACTTGCTCAAATACCAAGTTGATATTCTCGCGCTCACATTCTCGCCTAAACACAAAGGCGAACCATTGGCGCCTGGACAGGCGGCTTGTGTTCAGGGTGATGATGGTATTCCAGGGCCGCGCCGGCAGCTTCATGTCTCGCATGAGCGACTGCAAGCCGTCACGGTCCTCGGACTTTGCCGATTCAACAACATCCAGATACTCGGCGTGGATCTCGAAGTTACGATCCTTGGCGAGCTTTTCCAGTTTCCGCCTTTGGGCGGCGATCGATACGTCGGATCGATCCTTGCTGGAGCGGAGGTACAGAACTGCTTTCATCTTGTTTTTGAGCAATTAAGTAAGGCAACGCGATTTTCGCCGATGGTACACCATTCGGCGGCAGCATTTTGATTATGTCTTTACTGAGTTTCACGCCAGGTCAGTGATTGTCGTGGTCAGAAATCACGGATTTAGTTCCTCTACCAAAAAATCCAGATAATGATTGCCCACAGCACAATGCTGATCAGCACCGGATAAATCAGTTTTTTAGGATTTGGGTAGCGCATCACTAATTCCCTTGATCGTCGTGGTCTGAGTACTCATCCATGCAATCCGGACAATCCGAATCATTCGGCTCGCCATGTTCGCAGTGATCCCAAATATAGTCGTCGTCCATTACTTCTGTCCTTTCTCGCCTGCGGAACACGGATATCTGCCCGGCACCGATGGGGGTCCGTAATAAGTGGTTTGCCGGAATCCACACCACTTGCACCAAAGATGAATGTCGTTCTCCGGATAGATCGGCGGCGCATAGTGCCAGTTATAGCGGTGGGCTATTCGCATGATGACCCTGTAAAAGAAGCCCCTGATCACTGCTTATCCTCGTCCCGATCCAGGCGTTCAATTTCAGCAATCAATAACGCAGCGGCAATAACAAGTTGTCGACGCCTTGGCTTTCTTTCTTTGTTGTATTCCGTGTAGTCGTAGCATTCGATTCCGCGGCTGAATGTTGTCCAAGGCCACGGGTCCACGAACGAACAGCCATTGTTTCCGTTCTGCTGTTTCAAAATCGGAATCGGCGCCGCATAACAGGCTGCCGCCATTGCCAGCGATTCATCGTCATGGCCGTCATCATGCTTAATTGACCATCCTTCGCTATCGATCTGTCGCTGGCGTTCCTCGCCGATCTCTTTCAATACTTGGTAGGTCACTGCCTATCTCCTACTGTTGCCAATGTCCGCCAAGATGGTTTTTGCACTCCGGATAGTGCATTTCAAACCCGAATGCCTTCTTTCCAGGTGGGCATCCGCATGGGAGAGCACGCTGTCGAGCGCAGTCGTTGCAGATTCCGGAAGTCATGCCATCATCTGCTGGCATACCGTCGTGGTTCGTCCATTCGTGACCGCCGAAGCATTCTCCGCATAACGGGCACGGTAGCCAGAAATAGCCCATAAATGCTGCGTAAGCGCGATGAACAAATCTTGGTAAAATAGTCATGGGTTACTCCGTTAGCTAGACTGTGGCACCGACCAGTTTTTGCTTGAGACGCCAGATACGGAGCGCGCCCAGACGAGCGACCTTGTATCTATCGTCCGGCGAAAACGACGTTGCCAGCATATTCAATATTGGTTGCCGCACAACGCGACATTTCCGGTTCCATGTGTAGGTCCTGCCGCCGTATTTTGTTGTTTTCAGCGGCCCGGTTTCGACGACGATGATACCGGCTCGCTCCGGTATCAGATCCGTCGAATCTTCGAGGTAATCGGGAATCGCGAAGTACAAGTATTTGATTCGGTTGTCCTGATGGCCGTGCGATTTCTCGGCGTCCTTTTTGAGGTCAGCCTTTGTGATCTTGATTTCAACCTCGTAGGCGTAACCAGCCTTTGTCACGACAAGCAAATCGCACTCGTGAATTGCCATTCCCCAATGGACGTTAGGCACGATCAGGTTCGCTCGGTAGTTGAAATGATTGGCCACCGCACATTCAATCTCGGGTGTCGTGATCTTGGACACTATCCGCTGTCTCCGGTGGTCAGGCGCATCAGTACAAATCCTCGCTGTAGAGCAGATTAAGGCGGTCAGTTATCTGGCCCGCGTCAAACGCAAACTCGGCAGCTTCCGTGCGATCATGGAAGCGACCCCACTGGTCGATAAACCCCTGATCGGCGTCGGCCCATGTTCTATTCAATTCGGCCTCTACGCTATGCCCCTTAATGGCCTGCTGCATGATCGAA
>SDBU01006341.1_pt1 | contig 13921 bp, 16 predicted proteins | sample 2277071 | NCBI WGS metagenome assembly SDBU01 (sample SAMN10397929, study PRJNA504765) | marine sediment metagenome | isolation source: marine sediment core GS08_GC12, 126 cmbsf | place: Arctic Ocean: Gakkel Ridge, Loki's castle | collected 2008
TAATCCGGCAAAGGCGACTGTTGTAGAGTCAGCGGAGTAATCCTGACTTACAATGGCGTTACTTTCGACAGTTAGATTGCCAGTCATATCCAGGGTGCGGTCTCCAGCATTTAGAATCAAATTTAAAATACGATCTGTATCATCATCTTCATTCCAGATTAAACTCAATACATTAGATGAATCAGTGTCATACAGATTAACCGTGCCGATCATCTCCCCTTCCATGCTGGCTATGAAATCTGCTCGATAATAGGCACTCAGGATATCATCGGTACTTAGCTGATACCAATACCAGACATAGAAATCTACGTTATTTCTGGGAGCATAATCGAGAGTAACTAACCCCCCGGCACTTATTGATGAGACTGTGATTCTATGCCGGGTAAGGGGAACAAGGGAATCGTAGATAGCCTTTTTATTGGTTTTGGTTATATGGGCGGGATAGGTAGTATGGATATTACCTGCAGCCCAGGCTCCATGCGTAGCAAGCCATGTGGCATTGGCAGGGGGATCTGTTAGTTGAAAGGTTGTGTCACTTCCATCTCCAGTAAATTGCTCATAGAGAACAACACTGATCCGCTGCTTTTTTTGTCCGAATACATAGGCTGTCATGGCGATCCTAAGCTATTGATTTGACTGTCGAAGAGCACCCTATCATAAAGCCTCAAATCCCTCATCCACATCGGCCCAAATAATCCATATGCAAGCCTGAAAAGATTTCCTGTTATATCATATGCACCGTCAAAAGTTTCCTCCGCTCCCCAGACAACCCCCGCACCAGTGTCAACACCAACTTGCATCTTTAAGGTTGTGGAAGACCACTTTACGATGAGCTTATACCAGGTGTTGGCTATGAAATTATATTCCCTCATTGCCCAGGTTGTCCCATCAAACGAACTAAAGCTAGCGTTAATAACAAAATCACTATCCTGCTCAACAAACACCAAACTGCTTGCATTATCTCTCGTTACAATAATACCACTGTTTGTTGTTGTTGTGTCTTGAGGCATATCCGTCTCGCCCCAACCAAACCTCACCCAAACACTGCACGTCCCCTGAGCATCAAACAACCCAACGGGCAGAGTCCAGAGGGGATAGCCTGATTCCGTGGCCCTTGTTGCCGCGCCAGTGGTTGTGAGAATACGAGAGGAGCCTACCTTGCCAGCCTCAAGCTGGTTATAGTCAACAGCTATCTTATCCGCATCGGTTACAATCCTGATCCCACAAACAGGATTTGCTTGACTCCGTGTGATAGTGTGCCGATACCATGCGGTGGTAGAAAGACTTGCCTTGATATCAGTCCAGGTGCCTCCATTATCATCAGTTACCTCGATATTGCCTGTGCCTGTGATTCTCTTGATGGATACCGAATAGGCATAATCGGTGTCAGCGAGGGTAAGAGTTTGAAGGACAGTGGCATTGCCGGCTGTTGCCAAAAGTGAAGAAGCTGAATTAGCTACACCATCCTCTCCTACTTGATCTTTGGCTGTCGTACAGTTTGTCTCTGCCCATTCTCCTTGCGTCAAATTACGGGCATAAAGAAGGTTGTTCGTGCCAACGGGTTCAAGGAGAATAGCCCTATGACCGCCTACGGATTCAAAGCGGGGGATGTTAGTGGTGGCAGATTTTACGAGGCCATCGGCAGGATCAACATAGGTGGCTGCCGAGTTTCGGACGTGGGTATTACCAGCAAGCCCACGTTCGGCAATTATACTATTATATAGAGACACATAGCAAAGCGGGCCAGTTCCAAATTCACTTGGCTCGATTGTGCCTGCATGGGGATCATTCAAACCAAAGATGTTTTTGTTGTTTGCTCCTATCCCAAATATATAATTTGTCATTTTTCACTTAGGCTGACGTAGTCCACGTCCCATGTGCTCCCATTATATACCATCTGGTAGCGGCATGGATATATCTAAGGGTAATCTGTGAGATATTATCATCATCGCTGTAGATAGTAGTATTGCTTCCATGGGCTATGGTATCACTATCTACTGCATCTATCGTGAGTTTCCCGGTATCCATGTTAATGAAGGTAAATTCCACACCATCCTCGCCGGAACCTACCGAGGGAAGGGTAAATACGTAATTACTCGTTGCCCCATCCATCACAAGGGTATACCCACTTTGGGCAAGCGTGACAGTGTGGCTACCAGTATATTTTGTGGCTACTTCCCAATTGATCTGGGGATTCAAAATATATGGCTCCCTTATTACCAGTTGTCCATTTATCATTTCTCTGCTCATCTTCTCCTCCAATAGACTTCTAATCCGTAGGTTACTTGTGCCGCGTTGGCCCAAGCGAAAATAAGTTCATCATTTTTGTCAAAGGGCTCCGGGTTATCCTGAATATTCCAATTAAGAAATTGGATTGTTTCCATGCTGGGCTCTCTATATAACTGATAGTCATAAACAGTAGCGGCATGTCCCGCATCAACAGTGATGGTTAAAGGCTCACTGGCCGTCCCCCCCACCGCACTGAGCTTTAACTTGAATCCGCCAAATTCAAAGGCATGGCCTGGGGCCAGGGTGAGCTTAACAGTATCACCCGTGGCAGTTGTCTCAGCGACAAAGTTATGGGGAATATAAAGCAATGTGGTAGCCGTCCCTGCTAAAAGTTGATGGGTTCCATCATAATTGTCTGTGCCATCGATAGTAATCATACTCCCAACTGAGAGATAATGGTCAGCAGCAGCAGTGAGTTTAACCGCCGGTACTCCTTTTATCCATGATGCTACAACAGCCGTGGCAGATAAGGTTTTCCCATTCCATGTTCTGCTTCCGGTAAAGCGTAAAATGTCCCAAGGTTGATTTCTGTTCATTTGATTGTCCTCCTTAGTTTATTGTTGTAATCCTTTAATTCCACCTTTTAATTTTGGTGGTCTTCCTTTATATGTCTGTAATCCAACACCAAAAATACCCAAAAAGGAAATAGGCAATAGGTCTGGATCTTCTTGTGCAATCTCGTAAATATCACTCATTGCCATTGGGATAAATCTTTTAGCTATTTCTTTTGGTACGCTGATTTTTTCACCAGTAATATCCTGCCCTTTCATCAAGGTTGTAAGGAAAGAAAATATTGGGGCTTCTTTTGATTCAATTTGCCTGTGTAGAATCTCTAAACGGGTCAATGGCCTATACCCTTCCCCGAGAGTTACAACTTTTCCCGTTGTTGTGCTTACATATTTGCCTGTTATGAGCTGTCCTGCCGCCCTCATATACTGTTGAAACCCTCCCAATATATCAATCCTGGTATTACCTATTTTGATTTTAAAAGCATCAGCAGATTTAAGGTCTGAAGAAACTTTTGCACCGCCAGCTTTTGCCACTCCTAAAATCGTTCCTGCTGTACCTGCAAGAATAAACAATGATTTCAACGCCTCTTTTCTTACAAAAGGATCTTGTTTAATATAATAAACAGGATTGAGCAAAGTAAGACGAGAAGCCATTAATCGAGGTGAAAAGAAGAAAGCATTTAATACAGTAGCAGATCGTTCAAGGCCGCCCAATGAACCTCTTCCACTCCCTGCATTAACAAACTTTGCTATTTGTTTAGTTAAATCCATATTATTTTGAGGGTCAAGTCCAAGTCTTTCAGCTTTCATAACCAAATCTTCAAACACATCTGCCCTTAATTTATTAAGAAATCCCATATGGGCTCTTCCTGATGCTCTTACAACTCGCCCTATAAGTGGTATCTTTTCAGCCCATTGAGACATAAACGCTTCTTCCCTCAAAGCCATACCCTCACCCACCTTAGTCAACATCAGACCACTTTCTTTCATCAACTTATAAGTCGGTTTTTGTGCTATGGATTCCTGTAATGCTGTCAGAGCATCGTCACTTCCAAATAATCTAAACATTTTCATAAAGGCTTGAGTAAATCGTTTCGGATGACTTGGCCCAAGGAAAAGCCCTTGCCTGAATGGAGCCGATAAGTCAAAAGAAGCCATTATAGAGCGTGGGATATTAGCCAATTGAAGACCTGCTTCTCCCATCCGTTTGAGTAATGGTCTTTTCTTCAGTAACGCCTTGGTAAAGTCGGCAGGGAATATTTTACGCAATAATACCAATTCTCCCTCTGTCGGAACCTTGCCACCGGGTACACCTAAAATTTTTGCCAGCCCTGCTTTAGCTGTAATATTTTGAAATCCCGTAACATCCCCGGATTTATTAACTATATCAAATAAGGCATCAATGTCTTTCTGTCCTACTTTGCTCCGTATTGATTCAAATTCTACCTTAGTTAATTCTCCCTTTAGTTTTCCGAGCTGTGTAACAAAACCTTTTTCTCCTGGTATCTTCTCACCAACCGCCATGGCCTTCCCTAATCGCTTGGCGCGTTCCTGAGAATATATTTGCTCCTGAACTTTGCGTATGGGCTTTGCTTCTTTTATTGCTGCGGTAATTTTCCGGACAGGATCATCAGTTACTGTAGGTTTTTCAGAAACCACAACAGGCTTTGCCCCTGGGGGGATCTTTTTTTCTACACCGGCTGCTGCTTCGCTCCACCATCCCTTTATTGTTTCCGGCTTTGGATGCTCGCCACTAATACGTTTATATGTGGCTATCTTTTGAGCAACCTTAGATTCAAGTTCTGCCATCCCTTTCCCTGCCACTTCTTTAGCCGGTGTCCTGGCTAATTCACCCATTTCCTTAATAGGCGCTTTTATGAACTTTAAAGCCTTATATGTCTTTGGTAAGAATCGAGCAACAATAGGAACCACACCCTTAGTAATGACAGGGGCAGCAACCATCGCAACGGTTTCAAGGTTCTGAATTAATAAATCTCTTGTCTGTTCTTGCGTAGAAAGGTTAGCAAATTTCTCTCTTTCTGTAGGATCTACATACTTCAGGTAAGGAATAAGGGATTGCGCCGCCCCAAAAGCACCGTAAAGGTTAGGATGTTTAGCAATAAAAGACTGCTCTTCCATAACTGCTTTTTTCTTTTTGGGAGTAGAATACTTCTCAAGAAAACCATCATAATCCATAGGTTTTGATGGAACTATTTGATATTCCTTGATGAAGTCCTGGTATTCCATAATTATTTATCTCAGTAATCCCAACTCTTCAAGAACTTCTGCAATTGTTTTTCCTGAATCATTGGCCTGTTGCTGAATTAGAGCAGGGCTTAATCCTTTTGCTATTAAAGATGCGGGAAGTTTGATTATCTTTGTTTCTTCATTTGTTCCATAAAGCTTACCCGGTACAATACCCCAATACGCCACTTCATTTCTACTATTGGTTGTGTTGAAAATCGCAACATTAGCTTCATAGAAGTTTTTATCCCCTTTGTTCTTAATCAATTCGCTTCTTCTTTCTCCAGCAGTTATTTTCTTTGAGATAGCAAACTTTTCTTTAGCAATGGGTGATGGCGGTTTTTCCCTTATGGGTTTCTCAAGGGTAAACCCTTCGGGCGGTGTATATTCACCTTTAGGTACCGTTACCCTTCTACCCTTGCCTTTGACATCATAGATTGTCAGAGTCTCTGTTTCCGCCTTCTCCTCTTTAACTAACTTCCCAGTATCTTCCCAGTCCTGAATGTTTTCATTCCATTCATGCCATGTTCTTTCGCCTTTTGGGCCTACTCTCGCTTGAGGTTTGATTTCCAGTTGTCTTAACCTCTCTTTTCCTATCTGGGCCTTTCGCCCTTCAACTTTCTTACGCTCTGTATCGTATTTACTCATGGCATATTCGTGAAAGCTTTTTGCATAATTAAGTTTTCTTTCAGCTCTTCTATAAATATCAGCTTTAAACCGTAACCGTTGGTCATTCACATATTTCAAGTCTTTCCCTTCAAGTTGGTCTACATAAGCAAAAGGAATACCCGTCATTCGTTCAAACTCCTTTGACCATTGGGTGGCCATAGCCTGGTCAACTGCCTCTGTAGGGTCAATTGCGAAAGGATTCCCCTCGGGAATACGGAACCGCTTTTGAATTTCCCTGAAGATTCCTTGCTCATATCTGTGCCTGCCTGCATCGGAGAACTCCGGTACTTGAAATCCTTCAGGGGGTCTTTTTGGGTACATCCTGGCTGTCTCCGCCCGATATTCGGCTGCTGTTAGTTCCGGCGGTTCAAACTGACCTCCTTCTTCAAGCACCCGCATTGACTCCTCTGGCGTAGGCGGTTTATGCCCTACTGGATAATCAATCCCGAATTCCTCTTCCCCTTCTGCCCATAGGGATGGTTGATCTATTTCTGGAACATCATGTCTTATCTGCATTGAAGGATAATCTCTTAATCTGGTTCTGGCCATCATTCACCTCTCATAAATCTTTTCCATACGCTTTGCGTAAAAGCTTCTTTGTCTTGCTCTTCCCTACGCCTCATCTCTTCTTGAATGTCTCTCGGATCAATCTGAGGTTTAGGTGGAGGCAATTCAATACCATAGCTTTTAAGTGCCCGTCTTACTGTCATTGGCATGATGTTATTCCTTTGTTAATCATACATTCCGCGTGATTCTTCCCATTCTCTTTTTTCTTTTTCCACAGAAACTTCCCAATCGGCTCTGGCTTTTTCTATTTTACCTTGCCATCCTAATTGAAACTTTTGTCGTGCTGCTCCATATCCAGCCTCATACTTCATCCTGGCTGCTGCTCCGGCACCCGCGAATTCAGGCGCATATTGCATCTCTGCGGTTTGGGCAGCTCCACCATAAATCTTTGACAATGCTTCGCCATGTCCGCCAAGAATATCACGCATGGCTAATCTTGCCAGATTAGGGTTTCGATATTCCTTCATCAATGCTCTTTGTATTCCCCTTGTAGCAGCTCTTACCCCAGGGGCAGCGGCCTTTGTTCTAAGCTCCTCTACCCGACCTACATCTCTTGTGGGGGTCTCATAGGGATCATACTCAAATGCAGGCATATCAGGGATTACATATGGAGAGGGCTCAAAGGGTTCTTGTCCTGGTGGTGTAACGCCTGGAGGTTGAGGAGATACCGCCCCACCTGTCGTTCCATAGTCCCTTATTCCGTTTACGGCTCTTACGCCGGTTGGTTTAGGACGATTAGGATACCAATTAACTCCAGCCCCGGTTGTAAGCATATAATTTGGATTAAGTGCCATTTTATTTCCTCCTATATTCCCCATACTGGGCGAGGTTTTCTTCGTTTGGGTATCTTTTTAATTTCCTTTGCCTGTCTTATTGCCTTCTGTAATTTTGCTTCTGTTAATTGACGATTCAGATCTGCAAATTCCATCTGTTTTTGCAACTCCATCTCCTCTATTTGAAATTGCAAATCTGTTAATGTATCTTTTCTTTGTCTCTCTTTTTTTGCCCTTTTAGCCAATAGGATAGGATGTAATCTTTCTGTCCAGGGTTGTGCGGGAGGGGGCTTTCCCCTTTCTGGTCTACCGGCTTCTCTTAATCCTTTTATTCTTGCTTGCTGTTCCAGCTCTCGTTCTATGGATTGCAGATGAAAGCTACCGGGCCGGGGTCTTGAAGAAATTGTCTGCATCTGTATTGGGCTTAAAGGTCGCATACCACCACCCCCACCCCCAGAGGGCCTTCCATATCTTCCGATTATCTCAGGATCATTCCAAACTCCTGGTCTACCCTCAGTAACAAATTCTTTCCCGGTATACAACGCTGGAGCAGGGCCTGAAGGTCTTTCTATGCTTGGCCCAGTAGGAGAAGAAACTGGTGTTTGTGGATATGATTCCCACCAAGGTATTTCTTCCTCTTCCCCAAATGGCTCCAATGGGCCAAAGTCTTCTTCCCCAAATTCGCCAGTAGGTGGTCTTTCTCTTGGTATTGCCATTGTTATCTCCTTATGTTATCTCTTCATAGAATTCTATATTGGTAACATGCTGGTCATTAACTGCTAATCTCTCCGTTCCTAAAATGTAAATATCGCCCCGGCCTGCAAAATCCATATCAACAATTTGAGTAGAATAATAAGGATCTTCATCATGAAACATTATCTCTGGGGGATAAGTAAAACCACCTGGATCTGTGTCAGCAGAACCACAATGGACGTTATCACTTGTTGTAGTTTCAAATGTCACTCTGATTTTTAACGGTTTAAAGTTCTTTTCCCATCCATTTATAGGCGTTAATCCCAGTCCGTAGCGTCCACTTCCAGCGAGATTAACAGTAAGCCATTTCTTGTTTGCCGCATCCCATGATCCAGCATTCCCCCAAACGTAGGTAATTGGCTCCCAAAATGTATTATCGAACCGTGCTACCCATCCATATTGGATTTCTGGAGCTGTTGCGTCTTCAAACTCATCCCAGGTATCTTCAGGTTGATCCACAAGAATTGCATCTATTGGTGGAAAGTTACCATCATCGTATGGATCTGGATTATATGGAATTGGGTCTGTGTGGAATTGTTCCATTTCCTCATAACTTCTTGCGAGATAAGGCTTCTTGTACATAGACTGTTTTTCAAATCTGTTATATTCCTGTAATACGTCAAAAATCGCCTTCTGAGGTATTCGCTCAATTAATCGGTCATAATTATCACTCATATAGGGCTTTCTGGCATACTCTTTCATCTATTTTCCCACTCCTTCATATTCACGCCCACAGCCTCAAGATAGCAGGATTCATCCACTGCATTATGCTGGAGCTTGATAGAGATATGCTGATTGGTTATATTCAAGGGCGTTCTGTGCCGCCTTACAATCTCACTGGTATTCTCTGCCGCCATGCTAAGTGTTAATGAAGTTCCGGTAAGGGCGTTCTGGGTGATTGTAACTGTCAGGTCTCCGGTCTGGGCTTTCATCAAGACAAGCAATTCCCTCAAGTTCAGGTATTCCCCCTGCCCATTAAACTCCATTGTAATGTATGAATCAATGGCCTCTTTTACCGCAGCATCATAATCATTAAGGCCGGTATTCAGTCGATAGATAAACCCATCATTGGTTCCCCCGCCATATTGAAGGACAGCCAGATCCCCACTTGCCGCCTCTACTTCACACATGGCGGATAAAGCCTGGCCCAGGGTATCAAAACTCCAAGTCCAATCAGCAAGGTCGAATACCGGATATAGATTTACCGTTCCTGAAAATATCTGGTAGCCTTCCTCGTCAGCCATAATATCCGTGTCGATGCTTAAGTCCGTTGCGCTATTAACAGCAGTAATCAGGGCACTTGTGCTATCCGTGGTGTTGTAAACCGTATCACCTATTGCAATTTCATGAATAATCGGATGCCCTGTAACCGCTTTCGTTGTGGTGAATGCTCCGGCACTATCGATCAGTTTATCACCCGTTGTAGCCGTAGCAGTGCTTGTCATAATAGGTTCACCGGAGACAAGGCCAAGTCTTAGTACATTGCAGGACGTATCATGGAATATAAAGGCTTCATCATCATAACCACGTCTAAGACATTCGCTTTCCGTTGTATCAAAGTAATTCTGAATATCATCACTTACCGCCGATACTGTTCGGCCATCCGAGGCAAACACCCCATAGTGAGAGATGAAAAAGGCAAGCGTTTTTAATGCCTCGTCAGTTCTGGTGGATGTCATCACCCCATCAACGACAACTGCGCTTTTCGCATTTAAGGTTCCTACCCTTGATGATAAAAGGAGCTTGCCGAAGGTCTCAGGGCTATACCCTTCGAAGAGTGTCAAACATCCACCTTCATCTCCCCGTTCTTGTTGCCACACCAAAAGCTCGTTATGGAATTTCTTGGTACAAACCCATCTATTTGACCGGCCATCTCCGGCCTCTAATACCCCGAAGTCAGGACCGTTCAAAGCCATAGGTTTCAACTTTGCAGTCACATAGCCAAGATTATCCCCAAAATTGTAAACCGCCCTGTCCTTCCATGCACAGCTTACATATCCAACTGCCCCGAATTCCTCTATATCGAAGTAGGGCATTGTGGTTATGCTGATTATGACATCGCTGCTTAGACTTGCAGTACCAACCCAAATATAATACGAGTAGGCATAATATTGAGATTTTTGGAATTGCGTCCGCTCCGGATAGTAACTGGTATTATATGGGGGCCTGCCCCATGTAATCCAACCACTATTATTAAGCCCATTTGTCCCGTCAACTACCGTGCCTACGCTCTGGTTACTCGCTCCACACCATACTTTCACACCCCCATCTGTGCCGTCTATTGTGGTTGTTGTGGTTAGATTAGGCTTTTGCCCAACATCAATGTAGACACCTATAACTGGATCTGGCGTAGAGAAAAAAAGTCTGTCCTTATCATCGGCTGTTTGTGATGCCTCATGCTCCATGCTGTCTATTTCAACAGCATCGGAAGAGAATCGCTTATAAATGCTTGTTGCGGACTTATCAAAGTGCTGTGCCTCTATTGCATAGGGAACCGTGCCGTCCCATACGTTCTGAAGGGGTGAAAAATCACTGCCGTATGTCACAGAACTTACCTCCACCTCTCCACTGAGGGCTCCAACTAATACTTCCCACCGATACCAGAAACCCGAATAGCCGTACATCATCTTGGGCACTTCATCCGTATCCGTGGTCCAGGTCATTGCACCATCCTTGCCCAATGTTGCACTTCCACCATTAATTAGTTGCAGGGTCTCGTCTGTCTCTGCGGTATCCGCCCAATCATTCGTACTACTTTTCCAATAGCTGAGAGTACCTGTCCGAACCGTTGCATTCTCCTTGCCTGATACAAACGTCCAATATAATCTCTTAGCCGGTACAGGACAGCAGATGAAGATACATTCATAGTTAGCAAGGGTATCAAGAGAATCCAGCACGGCAAAGCTTGAGGTCTTCCCATCAGTCACATCCTGAGTATAGTCGAACCCATCCGTGGGAATGTCAGGGGGGGCGGCACTTGCATGGTCATATTTGACAAATCTCTTAACGTAATTATCCGTCCCTGCATAGACTTGATGCTGGTCCGTGCCATTAGAGAAAAGCAGGACATCATCAAGGTTGCCCCAGGAAGCAGGCTTTGATGTGGCTGTGCCTGTGAAGATTGCTGCGCTATCAGAAAAGTTATCACCTGTAGCTGGTGGAGCATCTGAGGCATCGTAAACATCATCATCGCTCATCTGAGCAAGAAAATGTCTCTCCGTCCTTTTACCCTTAGAGAATTGATGTAGGGATAAAGTCTTGAGGGCCCCTAAATAGGTGGTATGATGCTGTGCCGAACCCTTGCGGTTCTCAAACCCTGGATGCTTACCTCTCTTGTTCTGAACCATAGAGAAGGCGCCGAAAGGGAGCAAAGGTTTCTCCCTGACGGTTATGGCCCCGCCTTGCAGGGCAACGGTCTTAATCTCTGTTTTTTGCTTTAAGGTCATTTATCCTTTTTCTTTAAAACTGCCTGCTTGAGAGTAGACCCGATAATATCAATTACGATATCATCATAGGGCCACGGTGTTACCTTCACAATCTTCTCTGCCACAAAGAGGCCAAGCAAGATATATTCCCAATTTGCAAATATCCAGTCCATTTAATCCTCCTTATTTGTGTCCTCGGTGCTCAAGGCTATAATGGTTGCCATCTCCGAACCGTCCGCCCCAGGCCCCACCAATGGATTCCCAGAACTCCCCTAACGGTCGGTGAGAGTTGGTTGATCTGAGATACCTACCGTTTCTGAAAAGATTCAGGTCAAAGGCAAGCCGGATATAGTGGTTGCTATCTTTTTTATGGCCTGATTGAGCCCAAGCATCTCCGAAAGTAATCTCATATCCCTGCTCATAGGCAAACAGAATCAACAAGGCAATCATGCTGGCAAACTTCGATTGTTTCTGTCGTAACGTCATTATCTCAACCCTCCCCACCTAAAGCCCAAATAACAGGCTGCCCCGCCTATAACTCCCCCAGAAAAGGCAAGCCCCTTATGTAACCATCCACCGTGCTCAACCTTGGTTAGTCTCTTATCAAAAGACGTTAGGGTGTCATAGATAAGCCATGTTCTTTCAGTATCATCCATCTCTTTCCACCGTTCAGGGCTGACAGTCATCCTTGCATTAGTCATTATCAACTCCTAACTGGTTAGTGCGACTCCATTGCATTTGTTAACTATAGCACGCCTGCAACCATCATCTTTTATCCAAAATTTATCCCCTTCAACCACACAAATTCCATCCTCAAAATAATCACAGTCCCAAATGGATTTTGCGGGACAACCTTCTGGTAACTTCATTTTGGCATTGCTCATTCTGAACTCCTAACTGGTTGCCACAATCCCCAATCCTCTGGGGACAGCAGGTTCAAGGGCAAGGAATAATTCCTCTATAGTTACATCCTCACTCGATCCGGCAAAGGCTCTCAGGGCACTTATCACCATATCGTTGAAATTATCTGTATCACCCTTAGTCAAATCTACCATTGTCGTAGGGAGTAGCTTCATCTGAATAATTGCCCTGGGTGTTATGAGGCCTAAGAACATCTCAGGCATATCAGGCACTATCCCGTAGAAATCGCCTGAATCTAAAGTCTCAGTATGTGTAATAACCCTGGCAGCCGTGTAATCCGTAATCAAATCGGCCTCAGAATCGCTCACATTCTCGATATACATGCCATTGTAATAATCGACTATGGCCTTTGAGGTTGTTGCCAGAGTATCTTCTGCGCTGGCCTTCCCCATATCCACCTCCCTGGGCCGTTTGTAATACCAGAGGGTGTAGGTATCGGTTATGCTATCCCGGTCCAGAACCAGGGTATTACCCTTACGATAATAGAGACGTTTGTTGCCAGTCCCGGCTATTTTAAGTTTATCTATATCTATGGGCCAAACCTTGCGATTGTTATCATCTTTAAAGACGCAGAGTTTCCCATAATCCGAAGGCAGGGTGAATACTGAGGCAACTCCTGTAATGCTGGCAGAGGTCAGAAACTCCCCAGGAATGCGTTTAATCAGCAAGGCGTATATAAACTCCTGCGCCTTATTGATTTCGTCCACTATGAGGGCATTTGAGTGAGTGGATGAGGTATCTGTGGCCTCCATGTAACCTGTGGAGTATTCGTTTATGCCTCTGCGGACGTCCTCAGTTAATCGGTACGCATTCTTGTATGTGGACATTTACTCTCCTTTAAAGCGTTTGTCAGGCTGGCCGGACTTTGTTGTTGGAATATCTGCCTCTTCCTCTTTGGGTTCCGGCTTTGTCATCTGCTCTAATATCTGGTTCATCTTCTCATTCATCTCTTTCATCTGGTCTCGTAAGTCTTTGTTCTCAGTCTCAAGCGTATTGACCTTCTGCAACTGGGCATCGTCAACCTGGTAAGATTCAACCAACTTTACCCCTATCTCCTCGGCATAGAGCTTCAGGGTAGGTGTAGGCCAGAGATAGGGAAGGCCCATGTGTTTACGGGCCGAGTTCTTTTCATTAAAGTCATTGAGTTGCCTAACTTTAAATTCCCTATTTCTCTCAAGCCCTTCCTTTGCAATTTCCTCAACCTTCTCCTCATCTCCGTACTCCAAAGATATGAGACCTCGGGGAGCTAACTCATTTAAAAGATGCCTTGCCGTTGCATCGGGGACCTTGAGCTTTTGCCCAGGTTCAACCCTTATCCCCTTGCCAAGATACTGGCCTTTAAATATTTCCTGAAACTTCTTGTCCAACTTATGAGTTGGGTTAAACAATACTGTAGCCATAACTTTTCTCCTTTCAGGCGTTGTTTGCACAACGACTAAAGAAAAAGGCCCCCACCAGCCCGTAGCTACGGTAAGGGCCTTAACTCCCCATAGGTTATCCTACAGGGTTATCAATAAACTTTTCCCTTCGCCTTCTCTTTCACTCTTCGAAATGCAGAATTCCCCTTGAACCCTGCGGCCTTGCTAAAGGCATTCATCAACTGATTCTTATCGTCAATGGTTCTCTCTCGAATCATATCCTTTGCGTTCTTACGATCCTTCTCCCTCTCATCGATCATGTACTGGGCTACCCTTTTCAATCGGGCTTTAGGCCCCTCTTTCCTGATATCGGCCGCTTGCAAGAAAGAGATGTCCCTTAGATCGGGATGCCT
>SDBU01006342.1_pt1 | contig 13920 bp, 12 predicted proteins | sample 2277071 | NCBI WGS metagenome assembly SDBU01 (sample SAMN10397929, study PRJNA504765) | marine sediment metagenome | isolation source: marine sediment core GS08_GC12, 126 cmbsf | place: Arctic Ocean: Gakkel Ridge, Loki's castle | collected 2008
GGGTGAGGTAGTGGGTGAGATACCCCCTGCCGACGAGCTGGCTGGAGCCGCAGAAGGCGCCCGGCTGCTGCTCACTCTATCGAACCTCATCGATGACGTGGTGCGGAGCGACCTGGTTGGCAACCTCATCATCAACGAGGAATTGCGTGGCGTCCATATTCGAAACATCCTCCAAGTGGTCACCTCCGCTGGTTATGGCGGCGTGGAGATCGCCTATGGGGGCGTGAGCGCCGACCTTAAGCCAGAGTTCACCTCGTTCATCGCCGAGTTGGGCCAAGCCCTGGGCGAGGCGGGCAAGTTGCTGGCCGTTCGCGTGGATGCACCTGTTGGTAGCAGCGTGGCCTGGCACGCCTACGATTGGTACGCTCTCGGGCAGGTTGCCGACCTTCTCCGCATTCCCGCCATGACCGACCCTGCCGCATATGCGCCGGGTGGCGACATGGATCGACTCTTGTCCTGGGCCACCGGCGAGGTCAACCGGAAGAAGATCGAGCTGTGCTTGTCCACCCGTTCTCGCGTGCTGGGGGATGGCCAGGATAGGTCGGTCAGCTACAGGCAGGCCCTCAACCTGCTGGCTCGGAACATCTCTGCAGACCTTCGGCCAGACGCGATGCTGCTGCCCGGTGAGGCCATCAACATGGACTTTCCCAACCTGGAGGACCAGCCGCTGCAGCTCGACCAGGACGCTCAGGCCTATTCCTTCACCTATTGGGACGCGGAGGCCGCGACGGCTCGCACCGTCAGGCTTGAGAGCGCGTCGAGCATCGCTCGCAAGCTGCAGTACGTGATCCGGTATGGGCTGGGTGGAGTATCTCTGGAGGGTGCGCTTGACCCGGAGAACGACCCCAGGATCAGCCTGGTGATAGAGACCTTTCAGGAGAACTTTGTGCCGCCAGAGCCTCACTTCGCCTTTGTCTGGACCGTCGAGGATGCAAGCGGAAACACCATTCGCCAAGAGGTCGCGTCGGTGACCGATCCCCGATGGAGCTGGACGGCTCCCAGCGATCCGGGCTACTATACCATCAGGGCCGCCGTCTCAGATGATGGTGGTGAGACCGACCTGGGTTCGGTCTCCGAGTTGGCCGTCCAGGTGCCGTCGCCCACGCCGACACTGACTCCCACGCCCACCAACACACCAACACCGACCCCAACCCAAACCAACACGCCGACGCCGACCACCACGCCCACCCCAAAGCCCAAGCCAAAGGTTGCGGCCGGCGGTGGGGGCAGCGCCAGGGTTGGAGGGTACTTTGGGTATGGCATCCAGGCCGACATGATCACCGACGGCAACCACGATAACATCTTCCACCACGTAAAGACCATGGGCTTCAACTGGATCAAGCAGCAGGTGGAGTGGTTCCGCTACAACCCAGGTCCTGGACAGTATGACTGGGGTCCGCTGGACCGCATCGTGGACGGAGCCAACGCCAACGGGATCAACGTCCTGTTCAGCGTGGTCAAGGCGCCCCACTGGGCCAGGCCGCCGGGTGACACCGACGAGGGGCCTCCCGCGGACCCCAACACCTACGGCGACTTTATGCGGGCCATGGCCGCGCGGTACGCGGGCCGGGTCAAGGCCTATGAGATATGGAACGAGCAGAATCTCTACTACGAGTGGGGTGGCCGTGGGCATAAGCTCAACGCGGCCAAGTATGTGGAGCTGCTCAAGGTGGCCTATAATGCCATAAAGTCGGTGGATCCTGCTGCTGTGGTGATCAGTGGCGCGCTAACCCCAACTGGATTCAACGATGGCGATACCGCCATCGACGACCGTGTCTACCTGGAACAGATGTACCAGGCCGGGATGGCTCCCTACTGCGATGCCGTTGGCGCTCATCCCAGCGGCTATAACGTGCCACCCGATGCCGACTGGCGCACCTACGAGGACCCCAGCGCCGGCTTCAGGGGCCCCTTCCACAATCGCCATCCAAGCTGGTGCTTCCGGGCGACCATGGAGAGCTATCGCAACATCATGGTCAAATATGGCGACGGCGGCAAGCGGATCTGGCCCACCGAGTTCGGCTGGGCGACGGTGGAGGGCCTTGGCGTGCCCCCAGTCGCGGGCTATGAGTACGCCGCGGATAACACCCAGGCCGAGCAGGCCCAGTTCCTGGTTCGCGCCTATCAGATGGGCAAGGACTGGGGATGGGTGGGCCCCATGTTCGCCTGGAACCTGAACTTTGGCCCCGTTGCCGGCGCTGGCGACGAAAAGGCCGCCTTCGGCATCGTGAACCCCAGCTGGGGGCCGCGGCCGGCCTTTACAGCCCTACGAGACATGCCCAAATAGCTCCCGTTGACGACCGAAGCATCGACGCAGAGCAAGAGTGCTCTGCGTCGCTTTGTGTACGGAGCGGCTCGGTACGGCAAAGTATCTCCAAAGGCGCGAGATGACTTGGCCGATGCCAGCCGCCCACAGGGAGCGCTCTCCGGCGGAGCCATCCGCGATGCCGTCGAACAGGCCTCTACGTGTCGAAGGCCCTGCGCTCCATCTCGGCTCGATAGCTGGCCATGTCGATGATCGTGCCCGTCTTGCGGGCGCGCTCGGCGGCAAACCCCATCAAGTGGCTCTCCAACGAGGCGCGAGCGCTGGTGAGCGGAGCCCCGCTTTGGTTGCGCAGTGCGGCCACAAAGGCATTCATCAGCCCGGTATCCCCCCCGCCGTGCCCCCCCCTGACCATGCCGGGACGGATCGTCTCCTCATTGCCGGTCAGGTGGTCGTAGATGGCGATCTCGTGAGTCGCCTCGCTGGCGCGCAGAGTGCCCCGGGTGCCGTCGTACCGGGTGGTGCGCACATTGTTGTGCGAGTGACCGTGCATGGTGAAGGTGATGGTCGCGCCGCTCTCCAGCTCCATGTTGACCACCTGGTGATCGACCACGTCGTTGTCGCAGCGGTAGACGCAGCGACCATAGGGCCCCTCCCGTAGGGCCTTCAGCCGACTCTCCATGCTGGAATCCATGGATATGACGTTGACTGGCCAGCCAGCTTCTCGCCGCAGGTAGAAGCCAGGGGCATAGAAGGGACAGTCCTCCTGGGCGGGACAGCCATCGGTGCAGCGGTCAGGTGCCCCCTCCGGAGCCTGGTCGGCACGGAAGTGGCTGAGCCGGCCAAAAGAGGAAAGCCGGCGCACCGGGGACCCCAATATCCAGTGAAGGATGTCCAGGTCGTGGCAGCATTTGGCCAGGATCATGGGAGAGCTGGTCTCTGCCCTGCCAAAGTTGCCCCGCACAAAGCTGTGGGCCATGTGCCAATAGGCCACGTTCTCGCGATGGTCAACGTTGACCACCTGGCCCAGCCGTCCCGACCGGACGACATGGTGCAGCGCCTGCCAGAACAGCGTGTAGCGCATCACGTGACAGATTTGGAGGGTGCGTCCGGTGCGCTCCGCCGCCTGCACCAGTCGCACGCAATCGACGGGAGTGGTGGCCATCGGCTTTTCCAGCAGGACGTGGTATCCCGCCTCCAACGCCGCCAGCGTCGAAGGAGCATGGGTCTGATCCATGGTGGCGTTGATCAGCGCGACCGAGAGCTGCGAGCGGCTCAGCAGCTCTTCCCAGGAGTCGAACTGTCGCTCCGGCGGGATGTTGTGGGCCTGGGCAAAGCGAGCGCGGCGCGCCTGGTCAGGCTCGGCGACGGCCACGAAGCGAACCTGGTGGGGATTCATAGTTGCATATCGCCCGTGGGCAAAGGTGCCCCGGTTTCCGGCGCCAAGCAGGACCATTTCAACGGGTTTGGGCATGGTAGCATCTCTCCTATGATCTGATATGCACGGAAGCAACCAGCTGGGTGCCTGTTAGGGCCATGGTAGGCGCTGATCTGAGCGAGGCCCGAGGCGGTGAGGCGAACGGGTCGATCGCTTGCCACTGACCAGGCTCCCCCGGACTGGCATGGAGTCCCGCGCCATCGAACCCGGCCTCTCGGATCCATTCTAGCTGTGCGTCTATGTCGAGTATCTCGCCGATGCGCCACGCCATCATGCAGATGTCCCACACGGGCTGCCTCCTTGAAGGGAAAGGTGTCCGGCGCCATCGCCAGTAGTTGACGACCCTGCGATTCTGCCAGAGCTCACTGGTTCTTCCCTTGGCGCCGTCTCTTGGCCAATCTGCGCCGGTGCATCACCAGGAGAAGCAAGCCAGCCCCCCCGAGAAAGGCGACGTAGGCGCGGCAGACGGCACGCCGACTTGATGTTGACGACGAAGAGCTTGCTCGGCTCGCAGCCACGGCGGTGGATATGAGCGCGGCAGCCCTATCAGGGGTGGCCGTGCCTGCGACCGCCGCCTCTGGTGCCACCGACTGAGCGGCGTCAGGATAGTCTGTGGCCCTGGCGTCAGGCGGGAAGGGGGTCTGGGGAAGCTGGGTGGGCGTGGATGTGGCAGGGTAGGGGCTGCCACCGATCTCAGGCTCTGACGCGGTTGGGGGCCCGGCTGTGGGCTCTGCCGTGGCCGCTGCAGACGTGGTGGCGGGAGTTGGCTCAGCTTCGTCCTCCGGTGTCGCCCTCTGCGACGGAGAGGGTGTCGGCAGAGGCGGAGTCGCACCATCTGTGGCGGTCGGCTCTGGCTCGTCGGTGGGATGCGGAGTAGGGCTGGGCATGAGGGTCTCAGCACGGGTTTCGCCCGGAGTGGTCGTCGCTGTGGCCATGCCCGGATAGGGTTCCGAAGCTTCCTGAGTTGCAGCGGGCGGCTCCGGGTAGGGGGTCGAGTCGGCAGCCGCAAGGAGGGGCAGCCGGGTCGTCATCAGGAGCAGCAGAGCAACTACCCAGAAAGCCGCGCGCAGGGTTCGTCTCATCACCTTTGTCCCGTGCTCCCAGGAACCTGGTGCCAAGCATTATCTACCTCCTCGGCCTCAAAGTCAAAGCGCCCCTGAAACGAGGGCATCGAAAAACGCCGAGAAGGTGGTCGTCACCCAATAGGGGCGATTCGTCGCAGATCCTGGCGAAGCCGGGGCGAATCGCCCCTACACCACAGTCTATATCCGTCCTTTGTCTTCGTTTACACCGTGCTGGCCGGAGTATCCACGCAGCACGGCGCCGCTTCGCCTCCAGTCAGATTCGGAGCCGCCTTTTCGATGCTCTCCCCTGAAACCTAACACGTGTGTCAGCGCTTTGGGTGGGGCGGGAACGCTCTGCTCGTTGCGCAAGGCTATTCACCGGCGTCGCCGTCGAGTGCATCGATGCTGGCGAGCCCGCTCCAGGCTGGGTAACTCCGGTAGCCGAGGGCTTGTACGACTACTTCTCTGAAACGACGATGACTGCGGCGACCAACACCCCGGCCGCCAGAGCAAGGACACTGTACTTCCTGTGCTCTTTCTCGACCGTCGGTAGCAGGTGGGAAGCGCCCACGTAGATTAGTGCGCCAGCGGAGGTGGCCAGCAGTGTGCCCAAGACGGGCCGCGTGATCCGGCTGACGAAAGGGTACGACACCAGCGTGCCCAGCGGGGTGGATAGGGCCGCCACCAGGAACGCGTAGATGGCCGCCTTTCTTCTGCTGAAGCCTCCCCGCTCCAAGAGCACAAAGGTGACGATCCCCTCTGGGAATTCATGTAATACCATTCCGATGGCTGCCAAGACCCCTGTGAATATGCTCACATTGAAGGTGACCGAGTAGATGACCCCATCCACAAAGGAGTGGAACCCGATCCCCAGCACGGGGACGATGCTCGCAGTGTGGTCTGCCGACCCTAATCGGTGACAGACATACAGGTTCAGGAGACGGTTCGACAAATAGATGGCCAGAAACCCCACCAGCAGGAACGCCGGAGCTCTGTGGTGCATCTCCAACGACTCGGGGATGATGTGGGTAAACGAGACGGAGATGAGCACTCCCGCCGCGAAGGCGATAAAGTAGACCGAATGCTTCCTGCCCCACTCTTCGCATCTGCTGATGACCCATATGCCAATCGTGGTGACCGCACATGCCAGAAAGCTGGCCAGCGTGACTGCTGCGAACGTGTCGATAGCCATTCGTGTGCTCCTTCCCAGAGCGCTCACAGCGGATTTTGCGGCTATTACGACACCTGCTGGGGCTGCGCGAACCTGTTCACACCCGCATGTGCCAGGCTATGGGTTCATCCCCCAGGCGACAGCGAGCGCCCTCACCCCGCCCCTTGCTCGCATTCGGGGCATCTGCCGAACAGTTGCAGCAGGTGGTCGCTCACCCTGTAGCCAGTTCTGACCTCGACCTGTCCGATGAGCACGTCCAGGTCATCTCCGCCGGGGAACTCTGCCGCATGGCCGCAGTCCTGGCAGACGACCACGTGGTGGTGTCCCGTAGAAGCAGGCAGGTAGCCGTGGCAGCCATCGGCCCGATGGACGCGGCGCACCAGATTCAGCCTGGTCAGGATTCTCAGCGTGCGATAGACGGTCCCCAGACCGAGTCGGGCGTGTTGGCGTCGGCCCCGGTCGAGGATCTCCAGGGGCGTCAAGCCCTCTCTGGCAGAGGCGATCGCCTCACTGATCACCTGACGCGGACGCGTGTTAGAGTACCCCGCCTCCACCAGCCCGCGAAGTGGGGTCTCGTGGCCACCAGGAGAGCATGTCCGGAGTGTTTTTTGAGAAGGATTATCATTCTTCACACCGGTGATTATAGCCCAGACATGAGGTATGGTCAAGTATCGCCTTGCTCTTGGTGCCCCCTCGTGCCTTCGCCGAGGCCAGCCCGACAGGGAACGCCAGGACCACCTTGACAGGTCGCCAGCGCGCCCCTACACTGGCTCCCATCGGACGCATTGCCTGCAGGTGGTCCAGTCGGCCTGTGGGGGGCGGCAGGTCACAGGGGAGGTGCCATGGCGCTGGCTGAGAATCGGTTTCTGGTTCTGCCTGGAAGCAAGGTGTCGCTTCAGGCACACGACGCGGCAGAATGTGGTGGACTGACCAAGAAGGAAGGGCGCGCCAGGCTAGGTGAACTCATGAAGCCGTTGAACGAGCTGCAGCAGCTCCTGTACGCCTCGGGCGAGCACTCTCTGCTCGTGGTGCTGCAGGGGATGGACACGGCGGGCAAGGATGGGGTCATCAAGCGCGTGGTGAGGGCCTTCAATCCCCAGGGTTGCCGAGTGACCAGTTTCAAAGTACCCACCCGCGAGGAGCTGGCCCACGACTTTCTCTGGCGTATACACAGGGCGACGCCAGGGCGGGGGATGGTGGGCATCTTTAATCGGTCGCACTATGAGGATGTGTTGGTGGTGCGTGTGGCAGGACTGGCGCCCGAGCTGGTGTGGCGCAAGCGGTACGAGGCGATCAACCAGTTTGAGGAGATCCTGTGGGAGAGCGGTGCGCTCATCCTAAAGTTCTTCCTGCACATCTCCAAGGAAGAGCAGCGCAAGCGCCTGCAAGAGCGGCTTCAAGACCCTCACGCGCACTGGAAGTTCAAGGTGGCCGACCTGACCACCCGCGCCAGATGGGACGACTACATGGCGGCCTACGAGGACGCCCTGAGCAAGTGCAGCACAGAGCACGCGCCCTGGTACATCATCCCCTCCGACAGGAAGTGGTACCGCAACCTGGTGATCTCCCAGATCATCGCCCAGACGCTACGCTCTCTGGACATGACCTGGCCGCCTCTCGAGGAAGACGCCGAGGGATTGGTCATCGAGTAGGGGATGCCCTGGCGGAACGGGCAGGGCTAGAGTGAGGCGTAGAGGGGCTCCAAGCGTGCCACGATGCGCGCCCAGCCATATCGATTGACAACGAGCCGTCGAGCCGCCATGCCCAGGGCACGGCCACGCTCCGGGTCGCGCAAAAGGGCTACGACTGCATGGGCAAAGCCTTCGGGCGTATCCGATAGAAGGGCATGCTGGCCGGGTGTCAGGCCCACCCCCTCGACGCCGAGGGTGGTGGCGACCAGGGGCAATCCCGCAGCCATGGCTTCCAGAACCTTGAGCCTTGTGCCTCCGCCGACTCGCAGGGGCACCACATAGACGTCGGCGCCGCCAAAGTAGGGAAGGATGTCTGTCACGTAGCCGGTGATGGTCACGCCGGATTCCTGACCCAAGGAAGCCAGGCGGGGATGGGGTTGTTTGCCCACCACGTACAGATGGGCCTGGGGCAGCTCGGCGCGTATCAGAGGCCAGACAGATTCGTAGAACCAGAGCATGGCATCGACATTGGGCCGATAGTCCATCTTCCCGGTGAATAGGACGGCCGGGTGCTGCAACGGCAGTGAATCGGGCAGGTCCGGATGATGGCGCGTCAGGTCAACTCCGTTGGGTATGACCAGCGGCTCGAGGCCGGGGAGGAGGCGGGTCAAGGCCTGAGCGTCAGCCTCGGAGACCGCCAACACTGCGTCTGCCTGACGACAGACCTGGCGCTCGAAGCGCCTCAGGCGACGCCACTGGATCAGGGAGTAGAGGGCTGCGGGCCAGCGTCGGGGGTTGCCCCGGTCAGTCTCAAAGTGCCGTCGTTGCAGCAGATACTCGGCGTTGTGATCATCGAAGACGAGGGCTGGTCGCCCATGGCGCCACCGATCTTGCGAACGTGGCTTGGTGAGCTTTTTTCCGTTGCCTTCATCAAGCCCGCGATACTTGGCCGGCCCACGGCGATCCACCCACCTTCGGATCATCAGAGCGTAGGCGGCGAGTTCGATGCCCTCGACCTGGATGATGTCGAACTCCTCCGCGTCCACCAGTTCGCGTAGAGCAGCGGCAAATGCGGGAGAGTAGAGTCTGCGGGCCATGTCGGGAGCGCAGGTGGTGAGCAGCGTGCGCAGGCGGTCGCCAATCGACCGCCTGGGCGCCGGCACCGTGACCAAGGGCTCGCACAGAGCATGCAGCGGCCCCCCATCGTCTCGAGGATGACCACCATCCATGAAGGAGAGCAGTGCCATGCGGTGGCGTCTGGATATCTCCTTGATGAGGTTGTAGTTGCGGATGGCCGTGCCCTGCTCGGGCGGATATGGAAGCTGCGGAGTCAAGAAGAGGATGCGTCGCTTCCTGATCGAGTCTGCGGCGGCGACGGGGCCAGGACGTGCGGACATCAGATGAGGCTGTGATACAGGTTCAGCGTCTCGCTGGCAGTCTTGTCCCATGAGAAGCAAGCGGCGCGCTTCACGCCCTTGTCGATCAGCGATGCGCGCAGCTCAGTATCGTCGAGTATCCGCCACATGGCAACGGCGAGCTCATCGACATTGTGGGGGTCAACGGTCAGGCCAGCGTCGCCGGCAACCTCTGGCATGGAAGAGACGTTGGAAACCACGACAGGCGTCCCGCAAGCCATAGCCTCCAGGGGCATCAGCCCAAAACCCTCATAGATGGATGGTTGGACCAGGGCCTGGGCAGAGTTGTAGAGCCAGAGCAGCTCCTCGGCAGCCACCCGCCCCAGGAAGATCACTTCCTCGCTCAGTCTCAGTTCTCTGACCAGCTCAAACGCCTCGTCAAAGAGCCATCCCTTTTCGCCCACCACCACCAGTCTTACGTCTTGACCATAGTCGTCGAGAAGCCGGCGAAAGGCCCTCAGCAGGTTTGGCACGTTCTTGCGCGGCTCGATGGTACTCACAAAGAGGAGAAAGTCGCCTGCGACACCGAACCTGCGACTCACCCTTTGGGCCGCCTCGTGCCTGTCCATGGGACCGAAGAGAGGATTGGCCGCCTCATAGATCACGGTGATCTTTCGGTCGTCCACCCCCAAGAGCCGCATGACGTCTCTCTTGGTGGCCTGAGACACAGCGATGATGGCGTCGGCGTGGCGCACGGCCTGGTCGATCCGCCCATAGTAGCGTGCCGATGCCTTGGTCAGGAAATGGGGATAGAGCATGAAGGCCAGATCGTGAACGGTGATGACCGAACGGCACTTGCAGCGGAAGGGAGGAATGAAATCGGGACTATGCAGAACGTCCAGGTTCTTGTTGAGTATCTCCAAGGGCAGAGTGAGCTGTTCCAGACGGTGGTGAATGGGAGTCAGCAATCGTCGCGTAGCAAAGCTGGGCCCTTTGACGATAGGTTCTCTGTGTCGGACGCTCTGAAGAATGATGAACTGGTCTGGCGCATCTCCCCTACTGTGGGCGGTGCCTGTGCCGCTCGCGGTACAGCGACTCAGCGCCTTGACTAGCTGGATGATATACTGGCTGATACCCGCCTGCCTGTAGTGCACCAGCCGGGCATCGATGCCAATGCGCATGAACAGGTCTCCTCCTCGGTTCCCAACTCAATCTCGGCCGGCAGGCAAACAAGAACCCCCTTGCCGGTCGCCCGGACGCGACTGGTAACGAGGTCGCCTTTGAATCCCGCACGCCCTATCATGATACCATCACTATCGGAAGGCGTCAAACTGCACGGTGGGGAGAATGATTGTCGCATTTGCGACATACTCAATGATGTTGGGCGTCACATTTGGACCTGACATGCAGCTTCTTGGGCTCTCATTGAATCAAACTGCTTCGAAAGGGCGATGTGTTGCTGCACCAGGTGTTCTCGCAGATTGGTCAAGAAGCTGATTTGGGCGACGGTGCGGTCTCCGAGAGCCCGCCACCGCGCCCGCACGGAGAGAAGCCGGACCTGGTGCTCCGACGATCACGGCAAGCTTCGCTCGGTCCATTCCACCGGGTCCACGGCCACCCCACCCACGCGCACCTCCCAGTGCAGATGAGGTCCGGTGACCAAGCCGGTGCTGCCCACGGTCCCCAACGGATCCCCGCGCTTCACCGTCTGACCCGCCTCGACCTCGATGCTACTCAGATGGCAATAGCCAGTGAGCACGCCCGCCCCATGGTCGATTATGACCATGCCCCCCCGCACCTGCAGCTCTTCAGCCAACACCACAGCGCCCGCAGCTGGTACCTGAACGGCCACACCCTCCTGTCCCCTGACGTCGATCCCCGCGTGGAAGCCTGCCAGCTTGCCGTTGTACCGGCGTCTGAAGCCGAACGGTGAGGTGGTCGCCCCCGACAGCGGCCAGTCGAAAGGACCCTCCCAATGAATCTCGGGCGAAAAGGATGCGAACACCTCGCCAACGTACAGGTTTTCTTTTTTCATGATCTCGGGATCCAGGAGCTTGGCCACGGTTGGGGAAAACCGTATCTCTTCATGGCCGAAATCGCCCTCTACGACGTAAAGCTGGGTAGTCAGCGAGAACTCCTGCCCATCCTCGCTCTGCACCGAAACCATCAAAGCTTGCGCCCCCGGTGGGGCGAGAGCATGCACACCCAACAGGCCAACGTGCTCTCGGCCGTCAATGGAGATGAAAGGGAGAGCGCGCCCGTCGATCGTTCCTCGAACGCGACACTTCCGATTGGTGCCCACGTGCACAACAGCAGAATGCCCCTGAACCACCTGCCCCGGATCGAGCAGGATCTCGGCCTGAAGGGGCACCGGAGTCGGTGTCGGCGTGGGTGTATGGGTGGCCGTAGGTGTTGGTGTCGGTGTGGAGCTGGGAGTAGCGGTGGATGTTGGCGTGCTTGTGGGCGATGGCGTGGCGGTTTGAGTGACTGTGGCGGTAGGCGTCGGAATCACGGAGACGCAACCGGCCAATTGCGACAGGAGCAGCGCCACCGCTGCAATCGCAGCCAGCGCCCGGGTTCCGCGACATTTGCCCTGTCGATAGATGTCCATCACCCTGTTGCCCGTCTCACTCCCACCACAGGCACGGGAATACTGCCGACCGCGTGCCGCAGAACGGTGCAACGCTTAGCCATCCCCGACGCCTCGCTCCGGCCGATGCGTCCCTGCTGATGCCTCGGCGCCGTGCTCTTTCGTTGTGCTCGCAGAACCCCGCCGCTACTTGATGGGCCAGATCACCTCGGTTTTCCATTGGGACGGGTCCGGAACCTCTTGCGGATCGGACCAGTACGCCTCCCATGGCGCGCCCGCAGGCTCGAGGCCCTGCGCCCCCATCCAGCGCTCCAGAGCACCGTATGCCTCTCCTATCGCGTCGTAGGCACCGATGTGCCAGGTAGCCGCCACCCGTCCGCCTGACAGTTCACTGGCCAATACGCGCCCCTTTCCCTCGACGGGCTGGGACACCGGCACCCCGGCCTCCAGCTCTATCTCCGCCCCTCCCCACGTATGGTAACGAGCGAAGGGTGGACCGCAAGGGGTCGCGCCGAGGCTTGCCGCGCACGCGAAGGTCTCCCCAAACAGCGCCCCAAGCACAGAACTCATCTCGGCCATGGTGGTGGTGATACGGATGCTCAGAACTGGCTGAGCCTTGGCTTCTCTGATCTCGATCTCGTAGGCCATGCCGGCCCTCCTTTTCTGTGTGCGGACGATGCCAATCCGTCGTCAGCCTGACTCACGAGGGATCCCCACCAGCTCAGGCGGTGGTAGAGAGGGAATCACTGTGCCCTCATCGCCTCGATGCCCGCAGCCTTTCGGCGAGCCGCTTCCCTCGCCTGCCCCGCAGCAGCGACGATCCACAGTACTTGCAGAGAGCGGCGGCGCCGGCGACCTTCTTCCCGCAGAAGGGGCACCTCCTCTTCCTGCCCCTGGAAACCAACACAAGAAAAAGCATAATGAGCGCAAAAACGCCAAGAAGCACCAGCGCCAGAGGGATTCGCCCCACGACTATTGGGCCGATGTCCGGCCACGGCATCCGGCCAAGGTCTGGCAAGGTTATGCCGATGCTATCTGGCATGGAGCCGGCTCCTCTGGGCGGACCGGCACGTCGGGGTCCGCTGAATCCCACGCCGCAAGCCCACCCGGTGACGACGTTCGCCCGATCGTGTAGCGGCAGCCTGCTGGGTCAGGTGACGGCATTTCTCGCCTCAGCATCTCGCACGAATCGAGAACATCATGGGGATCGTATTCGGCTGATCTCTCACCATGTACTGCCCTGGGGAGCTCTCTTCCATGAACGGGAGAAACTTTTGGCTGCAGTAGGGGAACTCGTGCAGATAGTCAAGCTTGAGCCCCGCACGGATCAACGCAGTGACCACCTCTCCCAGACCGTGAGCCCATTCGTACGATACGTGCCTAAAGACTGCGTCTGGATCCGCATAGGATCCTTCTGTCTCGGACTCCATTGGCTCTGGGCTGTGGAAATACGGATACGCCCAACGCTCTCCCGTGTCGTCCAGCATGGTCATCAAGGGGTGGAACTCGACCATGTAAAAGACACCGTCCGGCTCGAGGTAGCGAGCGATGATGGCCGCCCACCGGTCCAGATCGGCCAACCAGCAGAGCACGCCGTACGAAGTGAACACGATGTCGAAGTGGCCGTCCAGCACCTTCTCCAAGGCATGAATATCCGAGCAGATGAACTCGGCCGGGATACCCAGCTCTCGGCTGAGAGATCGGGCCAGCTCCACGGCCTCGTCGCTCAGATCCACGCCGGTCACCTGTGCGCCTCTTCTCGCCCAAGAGAGCGTATCCATCCCAAAGTGGCACTGCAAATGCAGCAACGATTTGCCCTCTACATCCCCGAGCTCCTCCAGCTCCACCGCCTTGAGGGACGTATTCCCCGCCTTGAACCCCTCTAGATCGTACATCTCTGATGTCTGGTGGATTCTCGTCCAGCCATTCCAGAGATCGCGGTTTGTCTCGAGGTACTTGTTCATTGGGTTCTTTTCACTCTACGCATCGATGAGCCGGGACTGGGCTCTGGTCTTGGGGGAACTCTGACCGAGCTCGTTTCCGCTTCGCCGCACTCGGCTCCTGCCGCTTGAGTGGCTGTGACCACTGCTGGTACGGTCAGTGGCCGGCGGGGCGTGTCCTGTCGCCACCGGATGGCGCGGCGTATGGGTGCAGAAACGCCCGCCTTCACCTGTCGCCAAGACCCTCGTGCGCCCTTTCTCCAGGCCTACGCCACCCTTAGCTCACAGCGATGTGGTCCCCAGACAGCATACTGGAAGCCAGAACGCGTGCACGCAGCGCCAGACTCCCCGCGGCCGAGGCCTCGGTCCAAGAACGTCGCCTTGTACTGGATCACCCTTGGGGGATCGAGGGACGCCTCTCTACACCAGGTTGGAGGCGTCGTCGGGCATCCAGTGCTCGTCCTGGCC
>SDBU01006343.1_pt1 | contig 13920 bp, 5 predicted proteins | sample 2277071 | NCBI WGS metagenome assembly SDBU01 (sample SAMN10397929, study PRJNA504765) | marine sediment metagenome | isolation source: marine sediment core GS08_GC12, 126 cmbsf | place: Arctic Ocean: Gakkel Ridge, Loki's castle | collected 2008
TTTCAGCTCTTCCTCCAGCCTGGTGCAGGTGTTCTCGAGGAAGCCCTTGCGCTCGACGAGCGAAGCGTTACTCACCTTGAGATCGGTGAGTTCCTTATCTAACGCTGTCCTTTTCTCCTCCGCGCCGGCTCTTCCCCTGCGGATCTCTTCCATCTCGGCCTCGACCACTGCGTGTTCTCCCCGGAGCTCGAGGAGTCTCTTCTCGATATCCTTCCGCGACCGTTCCGACCCTGCGATATCGTTCCGGAGTTTGTCTGTTCTTGCCGCGTAGAATCCGTATTCCTTATCGAGAGAATCCCTCATTGCGGATATGCGTATCAACTCCCTCTCATTTCCCGTCAGCTTGTCTCTAAGAGGCTTAAGCGATTTAGCTATCTCCGCCTGCTCGCGCTCAAGCTCCAGTAAGACGGCGCCCACACTTTCCTCAAGGCTGGTAAACTTGTCTATTTCCTCGCTCACGCGTTCCTTTTCATCCGCAAGCTCGGTCATCCGGGCTTCGCGCATCAAAATGCCGCGGTTGCTCTCCGGTGTCGACCCTCCACTAATCGCTCCCCTTTGAGACACAATCTCGCCATCGAGAGTTACGAGCGAGAGGTTGTAGCGCTTTTTGCGGGCTATGTTCAATGCGCTCTTGAGGTCCCTCACAACCACGGTGCGAGAGAGCAGAAACCTCGCCACCGACGTATATACCGGCTCGCAATGCACAAAATCCAGCGCTGAACCCAGGACCCCTGACTCTTTGCCGACAAGCTCGTTCAATTCCTCGCTCGGGACGCGTGTGTCGCGCAAAATGTCGAGCGCCAGGAATGTCGCCCTTCCAGAGCGGTTCTGCTTCAGAAATCCTATAGCGTGTTCGGCCGCCTCGCCCGATTCTGTGATGATGTTCTGCACACGGCTGCCGAGTGACGTCTCGATAGCCGTCTCATATCCTTCATCAACGCTGATTACGTCGCCGACCACGCCATGTATTCCTGTCAGTGTGCTCTCTTCGGAACTGGATTCTTTCAGCACGGCTTTGACACCGGTGTAATAGCCCTCATAGCTCTCCTGCATTCCGCACAGAAGGTTGTATTGCGAAACCGCCTTCGCTGACCTCTGTTCCAGCGTCTGCATCTGCAGGCGGTTATCGGACTGTTTCTTGTTGCGTTCCTCTATCCTGCTGCCGAGACTGGTCGCCTTTGCAGAAAGCCCTTCAAGCCGTGTCTCAAGCGAAGTCTTCGTCTCGGAAAGCAGTCCCTCCTTCCCCTTCAATTCCGCCAGCGCGGTTTCGACCCTCTGCTGCTCACGACTTGCGTCCTCGAGGAGCCTGGCGTTTTCCTCTTTACGTGCAACCAGCGTCTTCAGCTCATTATCGAGCTCCACCTCGCTCCGCATAATCTCTAACGAACGATCTAATTTCTTCTGCAGGTCACCGCCGCTGGAATCGAGGTCGGTCCTGAAAGAATCGATTTCCTTCTCTTTCGCGGCGAGCGCTCGATCGCAGACATCCTTCTGCTCTTGGACTTTCTCAAGCTCCTCCCGCCTTGCTGCCAGGTCGTTCTCGATAGTCCCTATTGAGGCCTTCAGCTCCTCGATCTGTCGTCGACCCGTCTCATCGAGGTTCTTGGTGTCCTCGATTCTGTTCCCGCAGAGTGATATGTTGTTGTTCTCTCTGTCGATGCCCCTCAGGATGTCAAGCTTCTTCCCCTGCAGCTTCTCATATTTGGCCTCAAGCTCCTGCAGCTTACGGCGCTTCCCGCTTATCTCTTCCTCCTTCGTTTCAATGAACTCGCTCGTATCGTCAATCGAGCCCTTCATCTCCTTGTGTTTCGCTTCCAGCTCGTTGTGCTCCTTTGCATTCCTGTCCCGGTTGCGGATGAGAAGGCCGACCTCGATCTCCGCGAGCTCTTCAAGCAATCTCTTGTATCTTCGCGCTTTTCCGGCCTGCCTGTTGATGGTGTTTATCTGCCGCTTGATCTCTCGGATAATGTCATTGAGGCGGATCAGGTTGTCCTCCGTCGCCTCGAGTTTTCTGATCGCTGTGCGCCTGTCCTTCTTGTACTTCATTATCCCCGCCGCTTCCTCGAATATCTCGCGGCGGTCCTCCGGTTTCGAGCTGAGGAGCGCGTCTATCTTGCCCTGTTCGAAGTGCGAGTAGGCGTCCACGCCGATTCCAGTGTTTGCAAAGAGATCCAGTATGTCGCGAAGGCGGCACTGCTTCTTGTTGATGAAGTACTGGCTCTCGCCCGAGCGGAACAGCCTGCGCGAGATCATCACCTCGCTAAGGCCAAGACCCAGTGTGTCGTCGTCATCGAGAAGCGTAATATCCGCTTCAGCCATACCAACCGGCTTCGTCTCCACGGTACCGTTGAAGATAACGTCTTCCATAAGGTCGCCTCGGAGGTCCTTAGCCCGCTGCTCACCGAGCACCCAGCGGATCGCGTCCGCGATATTGCTCTTGCCGCAGCCGTTAGGTCCAACAATAGCTGTGATTCCCGGCTCGAATTCAAAAACCGTTTTACTGGCGAACGACTTAAATCCGATTAATACGAGCTTTTTGAAATACACCGTTACTCCAATCGCCTGGCAGGCGAAGGAAACCAATCCACATCAGGAGAGCCCCTTTCGTATCCACGAGAAAGCTGGCCCAGCTTCGCTGAAATCTAACAGGTGAAAAGGGATCTGTAAAGAAAAAAAAATACCATAAAATGTATATTATTTCTGACATCCACTATATATGGTGTTGGCCCGCTTCGGCTGAAGCAGGGACCTCAGCAAAACCGCGTGAGATTCCTGCGATCTCGTGGATCGTGTTATCCTCGCTTCAACCGACGAGAAACCTCGCATCCCTGCTGAGAGGCATTCACCCGAACAACTGATTAGTGCCTCTTCGTCGAAAATGGGCCGTCGAGACTTCACTGTGGAGAGTGTGACTGTTCGGCGGTATATGTAAAATTATTGAATACGACTCAATGTCGAAGAGAGCGGTCGGGCAAATCAGCTTTCGGAAAATTGAGTTTCGAATTATGTCGAATCTCTGCCTTGTCCAAGCTGATGTCGTATGCCGAAAAAAATCGAAAATTCCCTCTTGCATTTGCAGGACATTGGTGGTAAATGGTATAAGATATTAATGGATGTTTCGGAGTAGCCATACTTTTCTTGCTTGTTTTACTGAACTAACCAGACAGAAGAGTATGGTTACGAAAAGGAGGGCTATAGCATGTTTCGGAAAATATTCTCAGTCACACTGACTTCAATCTTCTTCCTGGTCGTTGCGGCTACTGCCGAGGAGGTCGATCTCGGCACAGCCGGTGAAGCGATCTCAGGCTTTCTCTCAGCGGGAAAAGCTGATCGAGCAATCGCAGTGGCAAGACAAGGCAGGCCGCCTGATACAACCGGCGAGTATTCAATCTCGGAGATAACGCCGCTTGTTGACGATACGACGGGAGTAATCCTCGCCTACATCGCGCACTTGGAGCCGAAAGGCTTCATAGCGATCTCGAGCGATACGCAGATATCTCCCATCATTGCTTATTCTTTCAACAGCAACTTCTCGATGGATGACGACCCGAATAATGCTCTTCTCGACCTGGTCATAATAGACATGCAGAACCGGCTGATGTCCCTCCCCACGGCGGGGGAAGAAGTCAAGACCAGCAGCGAGAACAGTTGGACGCGATATCTCTCGAGCGGCGGTGTTCAACCTGTGGGCGCTACTACTACTTATCAGTGGCCGGGCTCTAATACCGGCTGGCTGGATACCGCTTGGGGCCAGAGCTACAATCAATATTGTCCCCTGGATCCCAGGACCGCGCGGGAAGGGGATGATCCGGGAAATCCCTTATGGGATGTTAAGAGCGACTGGGAGCGTTCCGTGACCGGATGCGTCGCTACTTCCATGGCACAGGTTATCAACTACTGGGAATACCCGACTTCCGTATCATTTGACTCTTCCGATGAGTACGATTGGGACATAGGAGAAGATATCCCCCCGGAAGTTACCATCATTCCTGACTATATGCCTCCTTATTACATGCCGGATACGTTCTGGGAGATGCCGGGCAACGCAAGTTTCACCATTGAAGACTATGACAGCATTGAACCCGACGAGATTGCGCGCCTGATGTTCGCATGTGGAATATCGGTGAAAATGGGTTATGGCGCGGCCAGTCTGGGCGGTTCGGGCGCCAGCTCAGCCCTTATCTCTCCGGCGCTGAGAAATAAATTCGGATACGAATCCGCCGATGTAGTCGGCGGTGGAGATCCGAACTTCTACCGGACGTTGAAGAAGAACATGCAGGCAGCCATGCCTGCGACGATGTCAATAAGCAGCACTAACGAAGAAGTCGACGCCCATTGTATAGTCTGTGACGGCTACAGGCTCGAAATAATAGTCGATGATGATGATGAACAGAAAGAAGAACAATATGAAGAATACTTCCACTTGAACTTCGGATGGGGGGACGGATCCCCGGACCCGTTGGATGAGGCGTGGTACCAGCCACCCAAACTGCCGGTTCTTTACGACGTCGTAGCCCTCGCAAATATGAATATCCTCCCGGACAAAACACCTTGGATTATCTCCGGTTATGTGCGCGAAAATGATGGTACGCCCTTAAGCGGCGTGACCGTAGCCGCGGACAACGGAGGTGGTTCGGACGTCACTAAATCGGACGGATATTACGAGTTCATTGTGCCCGATGTCTGGTCCGGCGCTGTGACGCCCACCAAGGCAGGGTCGCATTGGACTTTCGTTCCCGCAAACAGGGTGTACGCAACCGTCATCTCTGACCAGAGCAACCAGGACTTTACTGCAACAGGCTATGAAGACGCCGTAAACATTTCCGGCTACGTAAGGAAATCAGATGATACGGGCCTGATTGATGTGATTGTGGCCGCAGATAATGGCGGCGGCTCGGACATGACGGATACGTATGGCTACTACAGCCTGGAAGTCCCCGAAGGCTGGTCTGGCACTGTGACCCCGACAAAGCCCGGCACCGGATGGGTTTTCGCTCCTACTCATATAGATTATGTCAACCTTATCGTGAGCGTATACGAGCAGAACTACATTGCCATTGGCTATGGGGAAGCCGTAACCATCTCGGGCTATGTTATGAAGGAGGATCATGCGGGCCTGATTGATGTGATCGTAGCCGCGGATAATGGGGGCGGTTCGGGCGTAACTGGATCTGACGGCCATTACGAGTTCATTGTTCCCGAGGACTGGTCTGGCACTGTGACGCCGACGAAGCCCGGGACGGGTTGGACTTTCACTCCTCCGAACAGGAGCTATGTAGAGGTTGATTCAGCGCTTACTGACCAGAATTACGTTGCGATTGGTTATGAGGATGCTGTAATGATCTCGGGCTACGTTACGAAGGAGGATGGGACAGGTTTTCCCGGTGTGCCCGTTATTGCGGACAACGATGGTGGTTCGGATACGACGGACACGGGTGGCTACTACCGGATAATGGTGGTTGGGGGCTGGTCTGGTACTGTAACGCCGACGCAAGCCGGTTGGACATTCATTCCTGCGCAAAGAACATATGTGGACGTCAGCTCCGATTTTGGGAACCAAAACTATATAGCCATTCATATCATTTCAGGTACAGTAGAGGATTCGGGAGGTACCGGTGTAAGTGGCGTGATCATGTTAGCCAGCTATGGAGGTGGTTTGACAATTACCGACGGCGACGGCGACTACACCTTCGTGGTGGAAGAGGGCTGGTTCGGCACGATCACACCGAGCAAGACTGGTTGCACATTCGAGCCGGACACAAGGACATACACTGCTGTCACGTCCGATATGGTTGGCGAGGACTATGTCGCTACGTGTGGCGGCCAGGTCTACCAGCCGCTGGTCACTCAATCGACCGCGGGCGGATCCGTCACCAACCCTGGCGAGGGGATCTTCCAATATCAATATCCTCCAGCGCAACAAGTTACTATAGAAGCAACGGTTGACCCGGGTTACTACTTCGTCTCGTGGACCGGCACAGGCGTTGATGCGGGTGCAGTATTGGATCCTATGTCTGCCAGCACAGCGATAATAATGGATGCCGGATATGTGGCGCAGGCCAATTTCGCGTCGATAGCCGATGCTGTCTTCCTGGCAGCGTCCTCGACTGTAGGGGGATCGATAGTCGACCCGGGCGAAGGCGTCTTCCCGTACAATACCGGTGACGTCGTCGACATCGAGGCGGTCGCGGAAGGTGATAACACCTTTATGGGATGGACCGGTACCGGAGTCACTGCGGGTGCGGTTGATGATCCCACATCTGCCGTCACGACAATCACAATGAACGCCGATTATACTCTTCGGGCCAACTTCGGGGATCCGGCGACCTCGGTCGGTTTGACCATATCTTCGATTTCAGGCGGGTCCGTAACCAGCCCGGGAGAGGGGACGTTCTACTATACAACCGGCGCCGTCGTGACAATTGTGGCGGAGGAGGATGGTGAAGAATACGGATTCCTTGCATGGACGGGTACGGGCGTTAACGCCGGAGCGGTAGATGATCCCGGTTCCGCCACCACCACAATCACCATGAATGCCGACTATACCCTTCAGGCCGGCTTCGTAAAACAGAAGAAGCTGACAGTCTCTGCCACACCCGGAGGAACCGTGACGATCCCCGGCATCGGCGTACACTATTACACGCCCTCGGCGGTAGCGGGCATACAGGCCGTGGCCGATCCGGGTTACGAATTCGTTGGATGGACCGGTACCGGAGTCGCTGCCGGCCGCGTGTTCGATCCTGCCTCTGAGAGCACACTAATCACCATGGACAATGATTATACTCTTCAGGCCAACTTCGAAGTGACGGTGGTTACGTACGAGCTGCAGACCTCATCAACCGCAGGCGGATCCGTCACAACCCCCGGCGAAGGGACATCTGATTACGCTGCTGGTCTGGTGGTCACGATCGAGGCCACGGCTGATGCAGAGTATTATTTCCTCGAATGGACCGGTACAGGCGTTGATGCAGGCGCGGTTGATGACCCCAATTCCATTTCTACGACCATCACGATGAATGCGGACTATACCGTCATAGCCAACTTCGTAGCCGCCAAATCTCTCACAGTCTCTTCCTCATCAGGCGGATCAGTCACAGACCCGGGCGAGGGGGTGTTCTACTACCCACTTGACGAGCCAGTCACAATCATAGCGGATGAAGAATCCGGCTTCACCTTCACCGAATGGACCGGTACGGGTGTCGACGCCGGCGCGGTGGATGACCCCAATTCTGCGACGACAACAATAACTATGGATGACGATTATACTCTTCAAGCTGAATTTTCCCTTCCATCCGGCCTTGCGTCTGGATTGAGTATATTCTGGCAATCCAGCTCCAGTTGGGACGTGGACTACTGGTTGCTCAACGCGGATGGCTCGATCTTCTTGGAGGAAACAATCGCCAGAGGCCCTGCGTCGTCGGTAGCCAAGTTGGGCGATATTGACCGAGACGGTAGAGCTGACCTGATATGGCTGACCAGCAGCCACTCCGTCGATTACTGGATCCTCAATCCCGACGGCACACTTGGCTCGAGCGGGACAACTGCAATTGCTCCCATTTATTGGGCCATCAAGGCCGTGGGTGATATCGACAAGGACGGTACTGCCGACATCGTATTCCGGGACACCTCATCGGGCTTCGTCTCGTGCTGGTTACTGAATCCCGACGGCTCGCGCAAGTCGGTGCATACAGTCGGTGGTCCCGTATCAACGTCCTGGATCATTGCTGCCTCAGGCGACATTGACGGAGACGGTACCATGGATGTGATCTGGCGGAACCAGGTCTCCGGCCAGGTGGCCTACTGGCTGTTGAATACCAGCGGCACGCGGAAATCTGCAGGCGTAATCGGGGGGGCCGTTTCAACAAGCTGGGTCATTGCTGCTGCAGGCGACATAGACCGGGATGGTATCGTCGACCTGATATGGCGCAGCATGTCGAATGGTCATGTAGCATACTGGATGCTCAATCCTGACGGCACCCGCAAATCTGCAGGAGCCATCGGCGGCTCTGTGCCGTTGAATTGGGTGATCAAGGGAGCGAACGACATTGACGGAGACAATACCGTTGACCTGATATGGCGCAACGCTTCAACCGGTTACGTAGCATACTGGATGCTCAACCCCAACGGCACCCGTGAGTCATCAATCGTGCCCGCCGGCCAGACCAAGACATGGGATTGGGATTTCCTGACAAGCGGCCGGTAGAAGATAGTTCGGGCAAAGAACTGACATACGCGCGTGTCCCTGCGCGCGGCGCTATTCAAGGCATTCCGTATCCTTTTGTGTCGGGGCGTGAAGACCTACGCAGCACAGCGTAGCTTTGCTCGAACAATCAAATGCAAAACAAACAGCCCACGATATCTGTCCTTTCTCTCGGAATCCCGCAAAAATAGCGTTGACACTCACTCCTGGGAGCTATAATATTAGTGACCACTTTTTTCCTGAGTGCTGTCTCGTCAATTGAGAGGAGCTGATCAATGGCACATCTTACAGAAATACGATGGCACGGCCGTGGAGGCCAGGGCGCCAAGACCGCCGCAACCCTCTTGGCGGAAGCCGCTCTCCACGAAGACAAATACAGCCAGGGCTTCCCGGAATACGGGCCCGAGCGGATGGGCGCACCAATGTGCGGGTATACACGAATCAGCGACGAGGAAATCAGGCTGCACTGCGCGATCTACACCCCGGACATCGTCGCCATTCTTGACGAGACCCTTATTGACGCCGTAGACGTCACAGCAGGCCTCGTGCAGGATGGTGCGATCATCGTGAATACCGCGAAAGACCCCGACGCAATACGCCGGAAGACGGGATTCGGCGGGAAAATCGCGACAATAAACGCCACACAGATTTCAATCGAAGAACTCGGACGGCCAATACCGAATACCGTCATGATGGGCGCACTGCTCAAAACAACTAATATTCTGCACATCGATACCGTGATAAAAGACATCGAGAAAAAGTTCGGCGAGAAATTCCCCGAGAGAGTTGTCCAGGGCAATATCAAAGCAATCAACCGCGCTTTCGAAGAAGTCGTGATCTCCGAGCAGGGAGATACCGGCGCGAAGGTAGAGAAAACTGAGCCTGAAACCAAAAAAGGGTGGAGAGATATCCCCGAGGGCGGCCTTATTCTCGACGCCGGAAATGCAGTCACATATAAAACCGGTTCGTGGAAAACATACACACCGGTATGGTATGAGGATAAGTGCGTCCAGTGCCTCAATTGCTGGATAATGTGTCCCGATGATGCCATCCTTACCGAAGACGGCAAGATGGGCGGTATCGATCTCGAGCTCTGCAAAGGCTGCACAATATGCGCCGTCGTATGTCCTCCGAAATCGAACGCCATCGAGATGGTTCTCGACCAGAAATCAGACGAAGGAGAGTAAACATGCCGCGACTTTCATTAACAGGAAACGATGCCGGGGCCGAGGCCCTCAGGCAGATAAATCCCGATGTCGAGCCCGCATATCCCATCACGCCCCAGACGGAACTAATGCACAAGTTCGCTGATTTCGTGAGCGACGGGCTCGTCGACAGCGAGATGATACTCGTCGAGTCCGAGCACAGCGCAATGAGCGCCGCAATTGGAGCGTCTGCCGCAGGCGCCCGCGTCATGAGCGCGACATCTGCGAACGGCCTCGCTCTTATGCATGAGATGCTCTACTGCGCGTCCGGAAACCGTCTTCCCATCATCATGGCGGAAATCAACCGCGCCCTCAGCGCACCTATAAACATACACTGCGACCATTCCGACACAATGGGCTCTCGTGAAGCAGGTTGGATTCAGATGTATGCCGAAAACTCACAGGAAATCTACGACAGCCTGATCATGTGCGTGCGGATTGCTGAAGACCCCGAGATTCGCCTGCCCGCCATGGTAGCTTATGACGGCTTCGTCATAAGCCATACTAACCAGGTCCTCGATACTCTCGAGGACCACGAAGTCGCGAAGTTCGTCGGGGAATACGACCCGAAGCACACTCTCCTCGACATAGAGAACCCGAAGACATTCGGCCCACTCGACTTGCAGGATTACTACTTCGAACACAAACGCCAGCAAAGCGAGGCCATGAAGAGAGTACCGGACAAAATAATAAAGGTAGGCGAGGAATACGCAGCCGTCTCCGGCAGGCAGTACGGCCTGATTGAACGATACAAGCTCGATGATGCCGAAATTGCAGTCGTGGTCCTTGGCTCTACCGCCGGTACCGTCAAGGTCGTCGTCGACCAGCTCAGAGATTCCGGAATAAAAGCCGGCCTCCTCAGGATCAGGCTGTTTAGGCCGTTCCCCGGCAAGGAGATCGCCGAGGCATTGAAGAACACCAAGGCCGTTGCTGTCCTCGACCGTTCCGAGACCTTCTCGAATCAGGGCGGACCGGCATTTATCGAGACCAAGGCCGCCCTCTATGGCGACAACAAGCCTGCAGTCAACTATATCTACGGCCTTGGCGGACGCGACATCGATACCACCATGATCGGGCAGGTCTTCAACGACCTCCAGCACATACTGAAAGAAGGGCCCACAGAAGAAAAAGTCTACTACCTGGGCGTCAGAGAATAGACCAACGGAGGAAATTATGGCAAACCCGCTTAACCTCAAAGAACTATCAAAGAAAAAATCCGTCTTCACCGGTGGACACCGCGCGTGCGCCGCATGCGGGTGTGCTACTGCGCTTCGCCAGATAACACTCGCGGCCGAGCGGCCGATAGTCGTCGGATTTGCTACCGGCTGCATGGAAGTCGTATCCACGATATACCCTTACACTGCTTGGAACTCCCCATATATCCACAACGCATTCGAGAACAGCGCCGCGACCATCAGCGGCGCCGAGACCGCATACCGGGTGTTAAAGAAAAAAGGCAAAATAAAAGAAGATATCGACTTCATCGCATTTGGCGGAGACGGCGGCACCTACGACATCGGCCTCCAGTCGCTCTCCGGTGCTCTCGAGCGCGGCCACCGTATGCTCTACGTCTGCTACAACAACGAGGCCTATATGAACACGGGTATCCAGCGCTCGGGTGCCACGCCCAAATACGCGTCGACAACGACCGCGCCGGCGGGCAAGGTCATACCAGGCAAAACCCAGTCAACGAAGGACCTCACGGAAATCGTCGCAGCGCACAACGTCCCGTACGTTGCACAGGCGTCCGTACACAACTGGCGCGACCTCGCCAAGAAAGTCCGCAAAGCGCTCGACTGTGACGGGCCGTCATTCATCAACGTCCTCGCCTCGTGCAACCGCGGCTGGCGCATAAAGCTCGAGGAGTCCATCTCCGTCTGCAAAGAAGCGGCCCAATGCTGCATCTGGCCTCTCTACGAAGTAGAAAACGGCGTCTATACAATTAACTATGACCCGAAGGACAACAGAATACCCGTTGCTGACTGGATGAAGAAACAGGGCCGGTTCGCTCACTTGTTCAAGGGCCAGAGACAGGACCTCATCGACGAAATACAGGCCGAGATCGACGCCAAATGGGATGCCCTCCTCGTCAGGTGCGAGTACACCCAGAAAGCCGCTGCCGAAACAGCCGAAGTGACCAAGTAGTCGCCCGCACGTTCACATGAACGATCAGGAGAACTCGATAGAACGCTTCTCCTTTTTCTTCGACTGGGAATAGCCCGATTCCCTCCCAATCAATTCAGGTGTTTTTACTCTTTTGTCTTGACATAATCGCTCGGACATGCTATATGCATAGCAAGAGCATTAGTAGTTTTTCTGCTTTTCTGCTTTTCTGCGGGTTCGACGAATATATTTCGCGTCGGGCCTTATTGACTGCAGAAAGACTGTGGGATTTCAGTACCTGAAAATGATCACCGTCGAAGAAAGGCACCAGTGAGAAAACCAATCTTTGTAGTTTCTACGTTATGCGCCGTGCTGTTTACGGCTTGCTTCGCTGTTGCAGGGCCGAGTCTCGATATCAGAAATGGGCCGGTCTTTAACAACGGCTGGACTGGCCCACCGAATGATCCGACAGCAGGACAGGGTCAGTGGTTCCTTGATCCCAATACCGGAGCTAAGGAATTCCTAACGCACGAGTTCTACGACAACCCGATAGGTTACGGCGGCGGGTCGCAAGGTCACTTTGCCATCAGCGGCATCGTCACTTACCTCGACCTCTGCGGATGACCACTGAACCCGAATATTGCGGGCTTCACCCTGAGGGTGAATATCACAAACGACACTCCGGCAGAATCGGGCTGGGCCGACGGCGGCAACAGCCACGGCGAGACCTTGGCCACAGTTGACCAGTACATCGGTGCCCTGCTTGGTGCCAAACTGACCATCGACTTTGCAGTTGCCGATGAAACTGTCGTTCCTGATCAATGGATTGATCCATACCACCGCGGCGGGCTTCCGCAGCTCTTCGCTCAAAACGAGGACCAGCTTGCATGGTACTCCTATTCCCCGGGAAACCCTCTCGGACTTCCCGAAGGCGGTTACTACATCCCCACCTACGACTTCGGCGACATCCTGCCGGGGCAGTCCGTGGCGAGAGATCTCTATTTCGCGTTCGAAGAAGGCATCAGCATCAACAGCGCGGACCCGAGATACAGCGTTCTATTCGGCTCGCGTGACTGGCATTATGATATCCTCTATAACCGCACCTCTTCGCTCAAGAACAGCGATTGGGTTTCTGGCATCGACACCGACTTCGGAAACCCGATCAGCCTCGGCAGCAACTCCTCCGTCTTCCACAACGTCATCCCCGAACCCGCAACGATACTTCTCCTCGGTTTCGGTCTCCTCGGCCTCCTCCTCACAAGGAAGCACTAATCAAGTAACTCAGGTTCCTTCTATGCCGTACCATTGTGATTTCCTTTTGCCGAGTTTTCATTCGTTTGTCTACAGCTGTTGCGTTCTCTTATGCCGCCGAGGTACCATTCAGGATAGCTTATGGCCTTGGCTTGGGAGCTGAACGCTGTATCAAGACTGGACATAAGACAACAATCAATGGAATGGGGACAATTCATGGGAATCCGCGAAGACCGCATAAAAGCCATCAAGTACGACCACCCTGAGTACATACCGGTTTCCGTATATCTTCTGCCAAGAACCTGGATGAAGTACCGTGAGAAGCTCGAGGAAATCGTTCTCAGGCATCCGATCATCTTTCCAGGATACGAGAAGGGCAGCAGGGATTTCGACGAGGTCGAGGGGAAATACGCACTTGGCAGGCATGCCGACGCGTGGGGATGCGTTGCGAACAACGTCGTGCGCGGACTGGACTCCATTGTCACAACTCATCCCGTACCTACAAGAGAAGCGATCCATCAGTTGAAGGTTCCCGAGGTCGACGAGGGCCTGCCGCACGGATTCATGTTTCTGCGCCTGATAGACCTGCGTGGATTTGAGGAGGCGATGCTGGATTTCGCGGAAGAACCGCCTGAGCTGCAGATGCTGATTGATATTGTTCTTGAATATAATATGAGGCAAGTGCGGCTTTTGCTGGACGAGAAAAAAGAGGAAGAGATCTTGTGGTTCGGCGATGACCTCGGCATGCAGGGCGGCCTGTTCATCAGCTCGGAGAAATGGCGAAAATACTTCAAGCCTTGTTTCGCCAAAATATTCGGTCTCTGCCGCGAAAGAGGGCGTTACGTATACCTGCATACCGACGGCTGCATCCACGAGATTATGCCCGACCTGATAGACTGTGGCGTACACGTCGTTAATCCCGAGTTCCGTGCGAACGGCCTGGAAAACCTTGTCCGCGTCTGCAAGAGGAAAGTATGCGTGGACCTCGATCTTGACCGCCACGTGTTCGTATTCGGCGGTCCCGACGAAATCGATGCGCACATTCGCGAGGGCGTTGAAGCGCTCGGCTCACCTGAAGGCGGCCTGTGGCTCGAGGCCGAGTGCGTTCCCGATGTTCCGCTTGAAAACATTGAGGCGATATGCGTCGCGCTCGAGAAATAC
>SDBU01006344.1_pt1 | contig 13916 bp, 17 predicted proteins | sample 2277071 | NCBI WGS metagenome assembly SDBU01 (sample SAMN10397929, study PRJNA504765) | marine sediment metagenome | isolation source: marine sediment core GS08_GC12, 126 cmbsf | place: Arctic Ocean: Gakkel Ridge, Loki's castle | collected 2008
CCTTCAAGATAAGGTATCCCTATGAGACCCCCAGAAGACTACTGGGTTAATAGGTGAGGTGTGTAAGCACAGTAATGTGTTGAGCTAACTCATACTAATCGGTCCATTGACTTGATCATTTTTTTTTCATCATCGGCACAATTCTTACCACTTATGAGATTTGACCCAATGATGACAGCGCTGATTAAACTTAGTGAAGTGAGTTTTCAAGCGTCTTTTTCTATCAGTGAACGCAACCAACCTTTATTACGACTTTCAACAACTTTTCGAAAGGAAATGCGTACAACAGCTTTTCTGGTGACAATAGAGAAGGGGAACTACCTGATCCCATACCGAACTCAGAAGTCAAGCCCTTCTTCGCCGATGGTACTACACGCAAGAGTGTGGAAGAGTAGGGCGTCGCCAGTTTTTTTTCATGAGCCTCAGAGCAATCTGAGGCTCTTTTTTTTTGAACTATTTTCCTTTAGGAAAGGGATTCAAGGAGATGAACATGAGTTTACCTGAAAGATTTGACGGAAATAGCATAACTGGAAGATTTGACGGAAATATTCTAGAGTTAGCCAGAGAGCTAAATGATACGGCATCACAGTTTGCTGGAATGGTTTATTCAAAGGGAGAAGGGAGTCTCAAGCTAACTGTCGATGGATTGAAACTTGAAAACTACAGAAAGAACCCGCATGAATTTAGCTGCACTCCTCCAGAAGAAACCCCTAAAGTCATCAAAATATTCGAGAGGGTTGAGCTTACTAACCAATATAATGCACGTTGCTGTACAGAAATAGATGGCGCAACGCATGTAATATTCAATAGACTCGTAATGGAAAGCTACAGTTTGATGCATGAAAAAAGAAGAGCTACCTTAGACAAAACTTTAGCTTAAGTTCTAATGGTCGAACCTGTGAAAGAATATAAGTATCGCCAGTTTTTTTCATGAGCCTCAGAGCAATCTGAGGCTTTTTTTTTGGTTCTGATAGCAATAATTCACTTCTTTGAGTATCCTGGGAAAACTTTGGAGGAACTGACTATGAAATGGAAACTGTTATTTTATCTCTCTTTTTGTGTAAGTACTATTTTTGCCGATGGACCAGAAATTCGCTGCGTAGAGAATCCTCTTCTCGACGAAGAAATTAAGATACAAGTTGTAGGATTGAAACCAAAACAAGTGATTCTGATCGAAGCATCTTGGATCGATGGAGACAGGGTGCAATGGACTTCAGAAGGAGTCTTTCAAGCTAATTCAAGTGGAATCGTCGAAATTGCCAAGCAAGCTCCCCTTACAGGAAACTATCAGGGGGTCGATTCCATGGGCCTTTTTTGGTCGATGGAGATGCATCATGTTGTTCCAGTTTCTGAAGCAGAAACAGATCCCTGTAGTGCCTATTGTTTTCCAAATGAGTTGAGGGTTTTTGATGGGAAAAAACTCATAGCAATGAAAACGATTTATCGCTGTTTTAAAAATGAGCAAGTGGAGAAAATCTCCGTTCGAGAAAAAGGACTTGTAGGGTCGTTATTTCTTCCATCGATCGAACAACCAATGCCCGTCGTCATTGTGCTGACTGGCGCAAAAGGAGGAATGCAAACAGAAACCGCAGCCCTGATTGCTTCCCACGGTTTTCCTGCTTTTGCACTTGCTTATTCAGGGCTTGAAGACCTTCCTCCCTCTATCCAAAATGTCCCATTGGAATATTTTGAAACAGCCTTTGCCTGGATTGAAAACCATCCCAAACTCAACGGAAAAATCTATCTCCATGGAACTTCTCGTGGAGCGGAACTTGCTCTCATCCTTGGGAGTTTTTTCCCTGAGAAAATTCATAAAATTGTCGCAGTAGCTCCCAGTAGCGTAGTGTTATCATCCAATTCTTGGCTCTATCATAATGAGCCCATCCTTCCTGCTGCTCCCTATTTCATCGACTTGAATAATGATTCTCTTTCATTAGAGGACTCTAGAGAAAACCCTCGATCCATTCGGATTCACCGAGAGAGGGGGCTTGTTTTGGATCGCGAGCGATTTGATGAGGCGGCGATCCCTGTAGAAAGGATTGATTGTCCGATTTTGCTGATCACTGGGGGAGCTGATCAACAGGGTCCCTGCACCACCTATGCTAATCTTATCTTGGAGCGCTTGGAGAAGTATGATTCAAAAATTGCCCGGGATCATTTAGATTTTCCAGGTGCTGGGCATCTCATTTCGCAGCCCTATCTTCCCCGCTCTAATATCTATTGTTCTGAAGGGAGGTGGATGAATTATGGGGGGACACCCAAAGATGATGAACGTGCCAGCAGAGAATCTTGGAAAAGAACGCTAGAATTTTTTAATGAATAATTTTCTTTACGGGCACTTAGCTTCACTCAGCTAAGAAAAAGTCGTTTTGATGAAATTGCTCTTGGGATTTTTCTTTCTTCTGCTGCAGAACCCTATCTAGGGTTTTAAGAGAGTCATCCCTTGTCTCTTTGGCTGCTCCAACAGCAATAATAAATGCTGCCTGAGCATCGGATAAACTTTGAAAGCTTTCTTCAATTTCAAGACTACCTAGAGGTGTTTCTTTCAGAATTTCAAATGAGCTACTAAACCATGCATCTGGCTCGGCCGTTTCCAAAAAAGCGGCCTCACTCTTCCACACCCCGATCCTTCCTGCTTGTGGTGGAGTACTACCATTGGAGGAATCTAAGACGTGTTGAAAATTCGCTACAGCATCTCGCAGCTTGCCTTTGAAAGCCTCCTTTACATTGTTGACTGACATCTCCCAGTTTTTCTTATAAGTAAAATAATCTGTCGCAGCAGCGTATAATTTATGCGTGACAATGCCATAATCATAAAGCTTTTGGATGTCATATTTTTCAATAACTGCACAAAAGTCCATCCCAATAATTTCCTTTCCAAATTTGTCTTTAAATTCTGAAGGGTGAGGAAGTTGTATTGAAGATTGATATTTCTCAATTTTTGCCTGAAGCTCTTCATAGAGGCGAATGAGAGAATTGATCGAATAGTTGCTCACTTCGACTCGAAAGTTATTTGTGAATTCTCTTGCACGGGGGATTTCATACTTTATCATATTTTCCAAGCCGTGTTTTTCTCGCATTTCAGCAAACCCTAATGCTTCAGTCCGATAACCCTGTAGTTCTTGTGGATTTTCGTAATCTTTGCTCCGGGAGAGGGTCCACAAAATTGCCCCACAAATTGTAAAACAGGCGATAGCAAAGACTGTTGCTATTGGGGTTCCTACAGAAAATGAGGAGTATCCAAGGAAAAGAGAAAGCATTGCAAAGCAAAAAAGAGCCACCCGCTCTACTTTCGCTTTGCTTAGCTGGAAGGGTTGTTGTGAAACCAATTTTTCATTTGCCGGTACGAAAGAAGGTGAAATTGCCTGAATCATAAAAGTCCTTTTTTAGGGGCACTAGCCTAAAGTAAAAAAAAAATTGTTTCAAGTTTTTTTCGGTAATCTGCTAAAGAAAAGATATGGATCCTTATTCCCATGCATGGAGTGAAATCATCACTTCTTCTGTTGTCCCTGTTGTGATCATTTCTGCTTGCGGATTGCTCTGCCTTACTTTTTATAACCGGCTCTCTTACGTTGTATCAAGAATACGCACCTTGCAGCGCGAGCGGCTAGCTGAGTATAAAGATCTTTTCCTTATGGAAGAAGAAAAACGGGGGAAATTGGATCGTCATGAAGCAGAAAGGTTCTTGCGTTTTTTAGAAGACCAAACAGCTGAGTTTATGAAAAGAGCCCGGTATTTGCAAAAGTGCCTTTTTTGGCTCATTTGTTGTATCTCGACACTTGTTGTGACTTCTTTATTGATTGGAATGAGCGTTCTTTTTCCAAAACTGGGTATTGTTGTCTTATTCTTGTATGTTTTTGGACTTGGTTCCCTTCTTTATTCTCTTAGCTTTGCAATCAGGGAAATTCGCATTGCCCTTTATCCCATTCAGATGGAAAGCAGTTTCATTCAAAAGCTAATCATGCGCGAATTCAAACAAGGCTCTGAAAAATAGCTTTTTCAGCTCATCCGTTTTCGGGCCGGGAGTCCCGCTTCCAATTTTCTGGCCATTGATGGCAACAATCGGAACCATTTCTTTGATGCTAGAAGAAGAAAAAGCTTCATCAATCGCGTCAATTTCATCCAGATGCAAAGGGCGCAGTTCAATGGTAAAAGACTCCTTTGCCTCTTGCAGGATGATCTCTCTTGTAATCCCTGGCAAAATGTTCTGGGGAGCGGTGATGAGAGTGCTGCCCTTTATGGCAAAGAAATTGCATGTTGTCCCTTCCAAGATTTCATTGTTAGAGCAGTAGAGAACTTCTTGAGCGCCTTCTGACCGCGCTTCTTCCAAAAGCATCAGCGCATGCAAGTAGTTGAGTGTTTTCACATGGGGCATCTTTCTCGTTTCATTCACAGTAACGGCGTGGATTCCTTTTTGATAGTATTCGGGAGAGGCAGGGACAAACGGAGTGGTGAGAATCATCAGAGAACTATCTCTCAAGGGGGTTATCCCGTCTTCCGTTAACCCCTTTGTCAGGATGATGCGCACGATTGATTCGACGAAACCATTGTTTTCGATAAGGGAGAGAACAATTTCTTCGATTTCTTCAAAAGATTGTGGCAATGGAATTCCCACCGCATTGGCCGATTTTTTTAATCGCTCTAAACGCTTTTTGAGAAAACAAGGCTGTCTTTGATGCGTTCGAAAATTCTCAATGACACCATGTCCTCTGAGAAATCCGAGATCTAAAGGAGAGATAAGCGCTTCATCGAAATATTGCCCATTAATATAAGAGGTGATCATGTTGGCCTCTGTTCAAGTTCTATCAATGAAGGTTCAATTAACCTTTCCAACATTAAATTTAGATAAGCGAGGTTAGGGTCTGCAGGATCCTCAATCGAATATGCTCGTTGATTACGACCAACACATTTCTGGAAAAAATAATAACAAAACATTGTTTTAAAAAACATAAGCCCAATGCCAGAGATAATGCCGGTTGTGATTTGCACGTTTTCTGAACAAACATCAAGTTGATACTTCTTATAGCCTGAGAATTGGGCGTAAGGCCATGCACAAAGCATGCCGAAAGATATCACTCCGGCTAATCCCCTCAGTTCATTTTTCCCTAGTCTCATTTTCATTTTCCTTTTTCGGAGTTTGCAAGGAGATGATCGTAGTTGCTTCCAATCCAGTTGTGAAAATTTGACAAAATGCGCGCTTTCTCTTCCTTGAGGTTGAGGTTGGGATCGTAGCGAATCCTTCCCACATCAATTTGGATCGGTTTTCCGTCTACAAAGCCGTAGTTGTTTTCCATTGTTTGAATCCGATCCGTGATTCCCACCTCAAGGCGTTTTTCAAAAAGAGCCTCAATGCGAGCGAGTGCTTGTTTAGCTTGCGTGACTTGATTTTCTTGCATTAGCTGATGCAGATAAGAAGAAACCAATTGGGCCTTTTTCTGTAAGACAAATGGGGTTTTAGCTAAACAAAACCGATGTTCTTCCCCAAATTTGTCTGTGACAGAAATGAGGTGACAAATCCTTTTCGAGGGACAAAGATGAACAAAGACCAGGCCTGTTTCTTCTTTGAGCAGTTCATACGCGAGTTTATGCCGAAAAAATAGTTTTTGCAGACGCTGCTTTTTACCGAACCATTCACGAGAGATCCATTTGAAAGAGCTATAACGTTGCCAATATTTTCCACTTCGGTACCAATTTTTTTTCAGAGGCCGACTTGGATTGAAAAATTTGATCACGTACTTGTCATCTGCAGAGACAAAAGCAATCATTTGTTTCCCTTGCCCAAGTTGATGAAAAGGCTGCGAAAGTATTTCGTCTAGTTTTTCAAAATCAAGCCCAGACACCTCTTGGGAGTATGTTTTTTCAAAGCCATGAGAGAAAATTTTGGTTGCGAATTTCCCATCGTAATGAAGAAAAAAGAGTTGAAAAAGATGCAGTGCAAAAGGCAATGCAATCAGAGCAAAAAGAGCTTTTAGTCGCATGTAAATGAGGTTAACAGAAGCGACAATTTTTTATACCGATCGTAATTCAAAAATCGGATTTGGGCTGATGTTAAAGCTCCCGCGATTTGCCTATCGTAAGTAACCCAATATTAATAATATGGGGTTGCTTACGATAGTCGAATCCCGGGGCTTTGACACAGCCGAAATTCCAATTTTTGAATCACGATCGGTATACCTTTTTGAAAAAAAACGTTGCAGATATATCCCCACACAGAATATGGAAAATAGTAGAACAATTTTTATTTGGGTGTGTGTAGCCCAAGAGTTATTCTCAAATGGAACTTAAGAACAAACAGGAGATTGGCCATGGCTCTTAAAACAACAGTAGACCACTTGAAGAAGTTACTACACGTGATTTCTCATGATCTAGAAAAAGCAGGGAGAGGCAACAAAGCCGCTGCACAAAGGGTGCGCACAAACACCATCAAATTTGCAAAAACTGCTAAGGCGTATCGCAAAGAATCGATTACAGATGGAAAAAAAGGTGGAAAAAAGAAAAAGGCAACAAAGCGCAAAGCAGCCCCAAGAAAAAAGGCAGCAAAGAAGAAAACTACGCGCAAAAAGACAGTACGAAAAGTGACAAGCAAGAAAACAACAGCGCGAAAAAAAAGAAGACGTTAACCCCAAGACCCTGTCTTTGCACCCCGCCAACGCAAAGGCAGGATCTCCGCCGGGGGGGCCGTAAGGTCCCCCTTTTTTTTTGTGTTTTTCTCTAGGTCTAGGTATGTTAGATCGGGATGCCTCAGACAACAAGCCTCAAAACAGAATCTCTTTCCTCAAAAGGTCGGGCCCTCGATCGGGAAAAAAAATTTGAAATCATTGGAGCTCTTCCCGGGGAAGAAGTCTCCTTTGAGCTAGGCCCAAAACGAAAGAAACGACGGCTTTGCTATTTGCGCGAGATCCTCAAACCTTCTACGGAGCGCTGTGCTCCTCGGTGTTCCCATGTGCCCCTCTGCGGTGGATGCGCCTTTCAGCACTGGGACTATCCCTTTCAGCTGAAGCACAAGATGGAAATTGTAAAAAAAGAATTTCATGAGCTCATTGAGGAGCATCAGCCAGAGATCCGTCCCATATTGGAATGTGATGATCCTTGGCGCTATCGAAATAAAATGGAATTTTCTTTTTCAGAAAACCGAGAAGGAGAAAAATTTTTAGGACTCATGATGGCGGGGGCGAGGGGAAAAGTGCTTTCGCTTAAAGAGTGCCATTTGACCTCAGAATGGTTTGCCGATGTGGTACGTACCGCTCAAGCCTTTTGGGAACAAAGCGATCTTCGCGCCTATCATCACAGGACTGATAGGGGCCATTTGCGTACCTTAACGGTGCGCGAGGCCAAACAGGGGAAGGGAAAGATGGTGATGCTGACCGTTTCTGGCAACCCAGACTTTGCACTCAAGAAATCCCAGATTGCCCAGTTCGTAAAAGATATGCAAGCAACCGCCCCAGAAGAAAACTTAAGCATTTTTTTGCAAATCCAGCAAATTGCAAAAGGGCGTCCTACCCAGTTTTTTGAAATGCCCCTCTCTGGCCCAGATCATATTTCCGAACGATTGTATATCGAGCTTTATGGAGAAACGCATACATTTGATTTTAAAATTAGTCCTACCTCTTTTTTTCAGCCCAATACGCTTCAGGCCCAAAAATTGTACAGCTGTGGACTGCAAATGCTCTCCAACCTAGAAGACGCAGTGGTTTTTGATCTCTATTGCGGAGGGGCAACGTTGGGGCTATCGGCTGCAAAATGTGCTCGTGAAGTCGTCGGGATTGAACTCAATCACCATTCCGTATTCGATGCAGGTTGGAATCAAGAGGAAAATAAGATAAAAAATTTCTCGATCCACCGCGGCGATGTGGGAGAAGTATTGGAACGTCTTAAAGACAAACTCACCTCTCCTGATATTGTGATTGTCGACCCGCCCCGGGCAGGACTTGATGAAAAAGCTCTTTTCCATCTCAAAGAGCTTTCTCCAAAAGAAATTTTATACATTTCTTGCAATCCGAAGACGCAAGCCGCCAACATCGCCCAGCTTGTAAAACACGGCTATCAACTCAATATCCTACAACCAGTTGACCAATTTCCTCACACCCCACATATCGAAAATATTGCGCTGCTTCAAAAAACTTGATTTTCCTCTCCAAATCGGGCATAGTTTGGGAATTTGCATTAACTCGAGGTTTATTCCAATGAAAAATATTCTTATGTTGTTGTCCCTTTTCTCTTCAGCTACTCTTTTTGCTCAAGCTGAAGGAGGAGGTCGTCAAGGAAATTTTATGCAAACTCTGATCATGATTGGGATTGCAATCGTTTTCTTTTACTTCATTCTATGGCGCCCAGAAAGAAAACGCCGCAAAGCGCTAGAAAATCAGCGTGCGACCATGAAAAAAGGGGATCGCGCAACTGCTATGGGCATTATCGGCACGATCGACCAGATCAAAGACAAGTCAGTTATTCTCAAAATGATCGATGGCTCCAAGATTGAAGTTCTTAAAATGGCAATCACCGAAGTGCAACCTGCTGGAACTGCCGCCGAAGAAAAGAAAGAAGAAGCAGAAACAAAAAAATCCTAGCCGGAGTTTTTTGAGAATTATTCGATTCTCAGTATACGAATAATTCCATTCTTGGTATCTGTGTGAGACATGCGGATCTCACGCTCGTTGTCATTTGTTTTTCTTTGGTGCTCGGTTGTTTGGGCAGCGGACCCAGAAATCCTCTATTTGACTTGGAAAGGGGATCCCACGACCACCATGACCGTCATGTGGCATACCACGGATGGAAATGGTCCAAGCGTTGTCTACTATCAACATCCAAAAGAAAGTCAGTGGCAAAAGCAAGAAGGCACTTTTCATCGACTGCAGAATTCCAGTGTCACTGTCCATCAAGTTGAACTCACAGGGTTAGAGCCCGACACAGAATATGCTTTTCGGTTGGAAAATGGGGAAATTCATCGTCTGCGAACATTGCCCGATGGCTTAACCAGACCCGTCAAAGCCGCCATCGGCGGAGATGCCTATTTTTACAAAGACCTTTTCCAAAAGATGAACAAAGAAGTGGCGAGTCGCGATCCCGACTTTGCCATCATTGCTGGCGATATTGCCTATACAGAAGGGCTGCGCCGTGCACTTCGTTCTCGCTACTGGAAGATCAATCGATGGGAAGAATTTTTCACCTATTGGACCCAAGATATGAAGACAAAAGAGGGGAGACTCATTCCAATCCTCGGTGTCTTGGGCAATCACGATCTGAAAGAAGGATTCGACGATCCCTATAAAAAAGAAGTGTTTTACTACGAATTTTTTGCTTTTCCCAAAAAAGAAATTCCTTACTGGGTTTTACCGGTTGGCAGAGACCTTTGTTTCTATCTCCTCGACTCGGGCCATACCTATCCCATTGGAGGTGCGCAAGCCGAATGGCTTAAAGGCGCTCTCAAAGAGCATAAAGATGCGATTTATCGTATCCCTGTGTATCACATTGCAGCCTACCCTTCTGAAAATGCTTATACACATCGCTCTTCCAAAGACATCCGCAAGTTTTGGGTTCCGCTCTTTGAAAAATACGGTGTAAAGTTAAGCATGGAGCACGACAACCATACCTTTAAAAGAACCTTTCCTATTTGGCAGGGGGAGATCAATCCCAATGGGATCCTCTATCTTGGTGATGGGGCATGGGGTGTTGCTCCTGAAAAACCTCGGGATTATTGGTATCTCGCCAAAGCTCTTCAAACGAATAACTACTGGCTTCTCACTATTGATCGCGAAAAGATTCATGCTGAGGCTTTCGACATTGAAGGAAAGCTCATCGATCAGGTAGACATCACTCCCAATAAATGAAAAACGGAAACGTCACTTCCGTTTTTCCTGGATTTTCGGAATTGACATTTCCAAAAATCCATTTATAATGAGAGGTATGTACACCAGAATACTCAAAGAACCTACCCGGAAGAGCTTTTTCCTTTTTGGACCACGAGGGACAGGAAAAACATTCTGGGTGCGAAAAAAATTCAAAAAAGGACTCTATCTCGATCTTTTGGAAAATGATCTCTTTGTCGATCTAACAGAAGATCCGGGTCTTTTGGAAGAGATCATTCCAAAAGGCTTTAAAAATTGGGTCATTATTGATGAAGTCCAAAAGATTCCCGCGCTCTTGAATGAAGTACATCGCCTCATTGAACAAAAAAAATATCGTTTCATCCTAACAGGGTCAAGTGCCCGTCAATTGCGGAAAAAAGGAGTCAATCTCTTAGCAGGAAGAGCATTGACCTATTCGATGTATCCTCTCACAGTGCAGGAATTGAAAAGTGAATTCGATCTAAAAAAAGCTCTGAAAATTGGAATGCTTCCTTCTGTGCAAAAAGAGCCCGATCCCAAAAAATATCTCACTTCGTATGTCAAGACCTATTTGCGTGAAGAAGTGTTGCATGAAGGAATTACGCGCAATCTTGGGGCATTTAGTCGTTTTTTGGTCGCAGCTAGTTTTTCCCAAGGGAGTATGCTCAATATGACCGATGTGGCTCGTGAATGTGGTATCGAGCGGAAAACGGTTGCTGGGTATTTCGATATCCTAGAAGATTTACTCCTCTCTTATCGACTTCCCGTATTTTCAAAGCGGGCAAAGCGCAAAGTAGCATCCCATCCCAAATTCTATTATTTCGATGTGGGAGTATATCGGACGATCCGTCCAAGGGGACCATTAGATTCTCCTGAGGAGATTGGGGGGATTGCATTAGAGACACTTTTTTTCCAACATCTCATGGCCATCAATGACTATTTCAATGGGGAGTATGAGCTTTATTATTGGCGGACATCTTCGGGCATAGAGGTCGATTTCATTGCTTATGGTCCAAAAGGTCTGCTTGCTTTTGAAGTGAAACGCGGAGCAAGGCATAAGCCTGCAGACTTTCAGGGTCTTCTCGAGTTTAAAAAAGAGTACCCGATGGCAAAACTCTATCTTGTCAATGGATCCAAGCGAGCAAAAAAAGAAGGTAATGTGCAGATCCTTCCTTTTGAGCAAGCTCTGAAAACGATGCCCAAAATCCTTTTATTCTGAATCAAGACACCGTTGCAAAACGATGATGCTGCATATTGTACCGATCGGAAGGGCCAAAATAGTTCGGGGCATTCTTCGGTCCAAAAACAAGTTTTTGTGGCATTTCAATAATTGATGAGAAGAGGCATTTGATTGAAATGATGCAACTGCCAATCGCGCATAAACCGTACGATCCTGAAGAAAGTCCGATTAGGGCTAGGAGCAAATCAACGGGAGCCGTGATTGCGTGGACACAAACTTGATAGCAGAAGAAGAATGGAGCAGCGATGGCAACAACTCGTGCAAGGACTTCTCTTTGGATTGTGTTTTTTGGTTGGGATGCTGGATGAAAGGCATGGTTCTCAGCGTAATAAGCTGGACTGACGATAGGATTGGTCGCATAACTGAAAGACATACTAAGCCTCCTCTTTGGCTAAAAATTTCTCCAAAATTGTAGTGCTTCGTGCAATAAAATGGGAGAGTTCTTTTGGAGGCAATTCCTTTTGAGAGAGTTGTGCGAGCTGATAAAGATGAGTGAGAACTTCTTTGGCAAGCTCTTTGTCGGGATGTTTGGATAGCGAAGAAATGATCGGGCTATTGGTGTTCACCACGAATGTTTTTTTGTCGGCAAAACCGGGAGGAAGTTCTTTGCTAGAAAGGGCAAGAGTATCGCGCATCCGACGGGTCTGTTCATCGAGCATAAGAAATGCGGGAAGTTGATCACTTGCCAGGCTTTTAGCTTCCACTTCGAGATTTTCAATATTGAGGGCGGAGCGAACAAAATCAGCGATTTTCGAGGATTCGGTTTTTCCATCTGCATCCAACAGGGTTTTTTCTCTCTCGCTATCAAGGATGGAGGGATCGATACCACCATCAATTCTTTGGAACTTTGCAGGACTCAATTTCAACTCGAGGAAGTTCATGAGGGGAGTGTCGATCGGGCCTTTTGCAATGAGAACTTCGATTTTTTTCTCTTGGTAGACATGAAGAAAGGGGGATTCGGTGTCTTGTGTGTAGAAGATTTTTTCAGGATGCCGTTCGAGATACTCGGGCAGAGTGGTCCACTCTCCGCCTAGATTTTTCCAAATGAGAAAATCTTTGACTCGATCATAGAATTTATCATCGTGGATGATGCCGAGTTTGATGATGGTTTCAATGTCTTCCCAATGGGAGGTGAATTTTTCTTTGTCGGTCCGGTAGAGGGTAGCTAGCCGATCGGCAACTTTTTTAGAAATATGGTTGGAAAGAGAGCGGACATTTTTGTCCATTTGCAGAAAGCTGCGAGAGACGTTTAATGGAATGTCGGTGCTATCGATGGCACCGCGCAAAATGGTGAGATATTCAGGAATCAGGTCTTGGCAATTGTCGGAGACAAAAACCCGGTTGCAGAAGAGTTTAATCGGGCTTTTTTGGAAGTCAAAGCGCTGATGAATTTGAGGAAAGTAGAGGATGCCTTTGAGGTGGAAAGGGAAATCAATATTCAGGTGGACCCAAAAAATCGGATCGGGATCGAGAGGATAGAGCTGCCTATAGAACTCAAGATATTCTTTCTCCGAGCAGTCAGCGGGTGATTTGAGCCAGAGAGGATCTTTGTGGTTGATGTGATCCCCATTTAGGTAAATTGGATAGGGCAAAAAGGCGCAATAGCGGGATAAAATTTCTCGGATCCGGTTAACATCGAGAAATTCTTCTTCTTCGATGAAAAGAGTAATGGTGGTTCCCCGCATCTTTCGCTTTCCTTGATCCAAGGTATAACTCGTTGTTCCATCACAGGACCAGAAAGCAGGATTTGCCCCTTTTTCGAAGGAAAGGGTATCGATTTCAACATTGGAGGCAACCATATAGACAGAATAGAAGCCCAGACCAAAATGACCGATCACTTGGTCTTTTTCTTGCTCACTTTGGTATTTGCTTAAAAATTCCTCAGCGCCAGAAAAAGCGAGCTGGGCGATGTAGTTTTCCACTTCATCTGCGGTCATTCCAATGCCGGTGTCGGCAATGGTGATGGTTTTTTTTTCCTTGTCGAGAGTGATTTCGATTTTCAGTTCGTCATCAGAAAACTCTAGCAGATTTTGTTCGCGTAAAATTTTAAGTTTAGAAAGAGCATCGCAAGCATTTGAGACAAGTTCTCTCAAGAAAATATCTTTGTCAGAGTAAAGCCATTTTTTGATAATAGGAAGAATTTTTTCTGTATTGATTTTGAGTGTGCCTTGCACCATTAGAATCTCCTTTTTGGAAAGAGTATATCTGATGCGGGTTAAAAAATCCTCTATGAAAAGCTTCTATTTTAGACTATTCCCTTTCGAGGATTTTTAATTGGAAGTGTGGAAGTTTGTGGAGGAGCAGTTGCTTTTCGTTTTCTTTGAGTATGGGTGTTTATTGCTTCTTGTTCGAATTCCACAGCTTCGAGTTTTTTAATCACTTTCTGAATAAATACTTCCTGTTCGATTTTTTTAACCCATTTTTGCATATCAGGATTGTGGAATCTGTCAATATCTAGGGCTTCTGCGACATCCCGGTCGTCGAATTGGTCATGCTCGTCGTCGTGGGCGTCTATCTCGCTCTCTTGGCCACGCGGGAACAGCTAACGGGGAATGTGTGGTTCTACCCCGAGGACCGCAGCGTGCTCTACACGCGGAACATTCGGCGGGTGGTGGCCTTGTTGGGCAACCCGGCGTATATCGCGGTGAGCATCGGTATGGGCCTTCCCTTTGCATGGTACCTCTTTCTCACCTCTCATCGACACCGGCTCTGGTATCTGATCGCGGCAGGTGTGATGATGGTTGGTATCTACTTCTGCATGAATCGCTCGGGGTGGGCCGGCGCTCTAGCATCGATGGTGGTCCTGGCACTCTTCGTCAGACGATTTCGTCGCGTGTTCATTATCATCCTGC
>SDBU01006345.1_pt1 | contig 13915 bp, 7 predicted proteins | sample 2277071 | NCBI WGS metagenome assembly SDBU01 (sample SAMN10397929, study PRJNA504765) | marine sediment metagenome | isolation source: marine sediment core GS08_GC12, 126 cmbsf | place: Arctic Ocean: Gakkel Ridge, Loki's castle | collected 2008
TCCTTTAAGAATAGGAAAATATCATTATTACAATGGAGCAGGATGTCGCCCTAATAGAAAAATAGAATTTTTTAGAACACCAAATGACCCAAAAACATTTCAAGTAAAAGTAAAAGCTATGAAAGGTGGAAAATGGTATGATATTTCAACTATTGAAGCTGATTTAACTACAGTTCAAATGCAACCTTCTTCAGTACAGCAAAAAGCTTTGCAAAGAAAGATGCTCATGAAAAATGATTTTCATCCAATCAACCGGTCATCCTCAAACTATATCCCAAATGAAAAAATGAGTGAATTATCATTATTCCAACAAAACATGATTATCGATAACCTTAGACCTAAAGGAAATTGGGCGATAGGACTCACTACAGGTATCGGAAGAGATCCTAGCTTTGAAAAAATAGAGGATTTACACTTCTATGAAAATGATTTAAAATCTTAGAAAAAATCATAAAAAATTTCATTTACTTTTAAAATCAAATCATCATTGGAAGCTTTCAACCACTTCTGATACTAGCTCTGGCCCTTTCTTTGAAAATGTTATTCGTCTAAACTTTTATTCTGAAGATTAGAAAAGTTAAAAACCAACCTCTTCTAGAAATATTACTTTAACTAGCTTCATTTGAGCTATAGCTTTAAAAAAAGAACCTTTTATTTTACCGATAAATGAAATTATCTTTTCTTTTTCTCTAGCATCTTCAGGATATACTTTAACTAGCTCTAGTTGAGCTAAAGCTTTGTGGTAAGGATCTGTTATTTTATCGATAAAAGAAATTGCTTTTTCTTTATTTTTTATTTGAAGATATACTTTAACGAGTTCTAGTTGAGCGTCAGATTGAAAGACACAGTGTTTCATCTTTGAAATAAACACTCTTGCTTCTTTTTCATAAGTATCATCTTCAGGATATGCTTTAACAAGCTCTAGTTGAGCTAAAGCTTTATTGTCAGGATCTGTTATTTTATCTATAAGGGAAATTGCTTTTTCTTTATCGCTTATTTTAAGATATGCATAAACTAGCTCTTTTTGAGCTCGACCTTTGTAAAAAGAATCTCCTATTTGACCGATGAGTAAAATTGCTTTTTCTACATCTCGTATATGAAGATATGCCTTAACAAGCTCTACTTGAGCTTCATCTCTATAAGGACTCAATCTTCTTGGTAGTTGATCGATAAATAAAATTGCTTTTTCATTTACAATAGCATCTTCAGGATATGCTTTAACAAGCTCTATTTGAGCTAAAGCTTTGTGGTAAGGATATTCTACTTGATCGATAATCAAAATTGCTATGTCTTTTTCTTGCATTTGAAGGTATCTTCTAACAAGTTCTATTTGAACAAAACCTTTAGAATAACTATCTTCTACTTGAGAGAAAATCAAAATTGCTTTTTCTATTTCACCTATTTTAAAATATATTTTAATAAGTTTTCGTTGAGCTAAAGCTTTTTGATAAGAATCTTCTATTTGATCGATAATCAAAATTGCTTTTTCTATTTCACCCATTTTAAGATATGCATAAACTAGCTCTTTTTGAGCTGAAGAGTTATTAGGCTTTTGATCGATAAGTAAAATTGCTTTTTCTATTTCACCAATTTCAAGATATAACTTTACAAACTCTATTTGAGCTGAACCTTTATCGGTTTCTTTAATTTGATCGATAAAATAACTTACATCTTTTAGTGCTTTTATCATTTCTTTATATGATTGTAGATAAGTACTCTCTACTTTTTTTAATCCTCTTGATTTTGCAAATAAGCACCACAATTCATCCTTATCATCACCTTTAAAGACAATTGTATTAAATTTATCACAAGTACGGGATAAACTGCATAAAGCTCCAAAATCTTTACCTAAATTTTGAAAAATCTCAATTAGTAACTCAGTGGGAAAATCACTTAGTTTTACATCTTCATTTAAAGTAGTATTTTGTGAAGAATTAATAGTATTAGTGAGTACTTTCATGTTTTACCTTATATTTTCATAACATTAGTATTATGATATAGTATTTTTATGCATTTTTCAACCATAATAACAATGACAGCAACTATTTCAGACTTGCCCCCAGAAATCATTTTAAACCATCTTCTGGCCCATTTAAGCATTAAAGACACTGTACGGGCTTGAAAAAACAAATAGACATCACAATAGATTAGTTAAAACAAATAAAGTCTGGAGGCAAAAAGCAAATGATCTAAACCTTTTAATACATGAGGAGGCTAAAAACATCTATCTTCTTGTTATAATCCATCTAAAAAACATTCATGATTATACTTTTAAAGTAAGAAGGCATTTAAGGATAGAGCTGTTAGAGAAATGTATAGTGTCATATCTCTGGGGTTTATATCCTATTAAAGATTTTATAATATATGTTTCTTTAAACTGCTCAAAACTTAAAGGTACTTGTTCTTTAAATTCCCAATAAGATAGTTTTCTTTCCCTCTTTTGTAAAATCGAATATTTTTTAGAAGGACCTGTTGGTTTTAGCTTTGATAAAATATCCTGATTTTTTTTATCTTCTAATTTTGAATATTCGATTTCACAAAAATCTTCATATAAAAATCTTTAATATCATTGAAGGAAATACCAAGATCTCTAATAATATCTACTTCTTGAAACTCTTCTAAAGAATTTATCTTTTTAAAATCCTCAAAACTTATTTTTTCTTATTCTTTTGAATTTGCTCTACTATAAAAATCTTTTTTTTGGGTTACTAAGTCTACAAAGTGACTGATTAAAAAATCCTGTAGTCTTCCAAGTTGCTGCTCCAAGATAAGTAAAGTCTCTTTTTGAAGTGCTATTTATTTTTAAAGCTTCTCTATTTGCAGAAAAGGAGCCTGGAAAACTTTATGGGATTGATTAAATAAACCATTTCTTATCCATGGATTTTTTGTACTATAAAAAACCACTCTTAAAGACATAAAAGACTCCTTTTTAAAAATGTTTTATTTTGTTAAAAAAATGATTTAAATCAATTTATACAAATGAATTTCATGCCTTTACAAACCAACAAAAAATCCTAGGATTTTTAAATCTTTTTTCATCAACTGAATCTAAATTTGTTTTATAAAGATGAAGTTTTTCTAATGCAAGTAAATCAAATATAGATTCTGGTAAAGCCTCTAAAGGATTATGATTAAAATCTATATTTTTTAGATCTTTTAACTCAGAAAAAGCATCTGGAAGTTCTCTGATTTCATTTGAAGAGAGCTTCAGCCAAAATAACTTTGTCAAACGACCGATGGATGGAGGGATTCTGCTAAGTCTATTTTCAGATAAATCTAACTCCCTTAGTTTTGTTAAACTGCCAATAGATTCTGGAATTTCTTCAATTAGATTATTCGATGCTCTAAACATATCAAGTTTTTTTAAATTTCCAAAATCTAAAGGTAGAAATCTTATTTGATTTTCATACATAAAGAGTCCTTCAAGATTTTCTAATTGAGTAATTGTTCTAGGTAGAAATCTTATTTGATTAGTTCCAATATTGAGTCGTTTCATCTGCCTAAAATTGCCGATAAAATCAGGGATCTCTTTAAGCTTATTATCTGTTAACCATAGCGACTCTAGTTTTAATAAAGTTTTTAAACAATCCGGCACTTCTTCAAATTCATTATCATTAAGAGTAAGATCCTTTAGTTCTGTTAAATTACCAAAAGATTCAGGTAGATCTTTTAAATTATTACAACAAAGATTTATTGAGGTTAAAGTTGTTATGGTACCTATAAATGAACTAAGAGAGGTCAATTTACAGAAATGAAGAGAGAGATTCTTTAAGTTTTCCCACTTAAATATAAATTTAGGAATAGATCCAGATAATAAACTTACAAAATTTAACTCTGTTATCTTAGATACGTTAGTTTTGTTATCTACTAACCATAGATCAAAATTATTTGTTATATCTTTTAACTCTTTAAACTCTAAATTTTCAAAATCAGGGTGGTGTTTATTATTAATATCATATAAACACTTCATCCATAGGTCATGAGATATTTTTCTCCATATAGCAATAATTGGAATTTGCTCTTTTAATATTTTTAAATCTGAAATACAAACCTTTCCAATATCTGCTTTTAAAAGCTCAACTTCATGATCAGATCTATCCCTTGGAAGAAGACCCAATTTCACTTGTTTAGCTTTTTTTCTTAAATTTTCAATGTTTCTTTTTACTAATGGATAGATATCGCCCTTTTTGTTTTCTTGAGGAACTTCAAATCCAATCTTGTTTGCAATTAACACCCAAAGCTCATTTGATATAGCTATTTCTCTACAGCTTTTGCTCGCTAAAGAAAAAGTAAAAATGTCTTCTACTCTATCGAAATTACTAAGAATTGTAACTTGTATTGGCCCTGGCGTGTTTAATAATGGACTATCACAACTAACTAAAGACATAACCTCTCTAAAATTTTTTGTATTTTAGAAAAATATATAGAATTGATAATTTATTAAATAGATTAAAAATTTAATTTTTAAAAGAGCTTTTCAAAACTCTGCTTAAGTTCTTTCTTTCTCTAGGTCCATTGCATTTTTAATAAAATAACAAATTTTTAATTATTGCCAATTATCTCGTCTTACAATATCATTATAGTTATAAAATAAAAAAAACTTTTCAATGTTTAAATAAAAAAATATAATATGACATCAACATCAATATCAACTCATTCAGAAGGCTTTCAAATAGCAAACCTTACAGATGAACTTCTTTTTTCTATTTTTTTTGAATCCTCTATCTCTGATTCTATAAATGAAAATAACATAGAGTCAGCAATCGCTATAATTAAAAATTTAAGTGAAGTGTCTAGAAAATTTAATGATTTATCAAATGATGAACCATTATGGAAAAAACTCGCTCAAACAAGAGATTTACTGTCTCTTGGAAATCTCACATGGAAAAATACCTCAAAATTTTATTACCTTATAGATCAGCTAAGAGGCTCAATTGATAAAATAGAAGATCTTGAAAAAAAAGCTGAAGCTCAAATTTCATTGATATCATTATATCCAGCTAACAATGGAAGTGCTTTAGAAAGCAGCAGTTCGATAAAAACTGAAATTGAAAAAGCTAAAACTTATATAAATAGTATTGATAACGAAAATAATAAAGAGCGTTCATTTTTCAAACTTCTTATTCAGTACATTCGATTAAAAAAAGTAGCTGAAGCCGAATCATTATATAATTTTTTTAAAGATGTGGGCTTGAAAAATAAAGCTACAAAAAAACTTTTCTACCTCTATCTTGAAATAAAAAATCCTGAAAAAGCAAAAAAAATATTATCCGATAATTTCAAAACATTGAATAATCCCTATAAATTAGAAGATGCTCTTTTTCACTATTATTTAAATAATAAACAAATTGATAAAGCTAAAGAGTTCTCTAATCCACATTATATGATAGAGCTTTATAAAGTTTATCCTGAAAAAGAATTACTAGATGATATTAAAAGTCTGTTAAATACAGGTGACATTTACAGCATAAAAAGTTCTGCTTTTGAACCTAATAGCAGTGATAAGAAGGATTTTTTATCTGAACTTTTTAGAGCCTTTATACAAACAAATAATCTTGATGAAGCAGTTGCTCTAATAGACAAAATAGATGATGATATTGAATTCAAGCTAGATCTTCAACTACAACTAATTCAAGTTTTTAAAAATGATATTCAAATACAAAAAACTCGAGATCTAATAAATCAATTACATAATTCTTATAAAGCTATTTATCAGATTCGTTTTATGCAAATTTCTCCAACCAATATTGAAATTGATAAAGCAATAGCTTTGACAAATGAAACAGAAGATTCTCTTTGGAAAGAAAGAGCGCAAAAAAGTCTTTTAAATGCTTTAATAGAATTGAAAGAGGATAAAAAAGCTAAAGATTTTATAACTGCAATTAGAAAGAATAAAGATCATGAATCGCTATTTCATATTCTAAATGCTTGTCTTCAATTAAAAGATACTGACCAAGCTAAAGATTTAACAAATGAAATTTATGCAGATATGGATGATCCTAATGGAAAAGCTTTACAGCAAATAGAACTATTAAAAGTATATCTTGAGCTAAAAAATTTAAAAAATGCTTATGAACTAATAAACGACATTAAAGTTTCCTATTATAAGTTAAAAGCTCAAATGGTACTGTTAGATACTCTCATTAAACTAAAAGATATTGAAAAAATAAAAGCTTTGATCTCTGCAATTTATGATCTAGAAAGTAAAGCTATAGCCCAAATAAAACTACTTTCAATCAATCCTATTGATGATGAAATAGAACTAGCAAAAAAATATATAATTGATATCTCAAAATCAGATGATTCTGCTAAAGATCTCTATGAAGCTCGATCTCTAAGAGAATTAAGCAATACGCTTCTAAAATTAAATAAATTAGATGAAGCTAAATTAGTTGTCTTAAATATGGAGAATATCTTTACTTATGAAAAAGAACAAGCGTGCATAGAGTTTATTCAAAAAGCTATTCAATTAAATGAAATAAAAAAAGCTAAAGATTTTATAAAAGAAATCTCAGATCCATATCGAAGAGCACAAATGCAAGCTGAGTTTATGAAGCGATATTTTCAATTAGATTAAAAAAACTATTTCTATTTTCCTTCTTCTTTAGAATTTTTCTCATCTAAAGATGGATCTTTTAAATCTAATGAATTTTCAACTATCTGAGCGTAAATATCATTAGCATTCTTATCATCTGATGCCAGAGCTGAAATATAGTGATTACCATTTTTAAATCCTATAAATAAAGGAGTGTTTTTACTCTCTTTATTATAAATCAAAGGTCTTTCTTTTGGATTTAATCTAACTATTGGGCTATCTAACACTTTTGCTAAAGCAATCATCTCAAGCTCACCTGCCCAAGCCGGAGGTTTTGAGATAAGTTTTAAATATTCATCGAAATTATTATATGATTTTTTTATTCCACCATCTCCAAATTCTATAGACCCAGATCCATCAAAATATGGCATCATTTCTTCTTGATGGTTTTTTAAATAACTAACTGTAAGCTCTCTTAATTTGGAGCTGTTTCTCAAAAGTTCTAGTTGAGATTGTTCTGTATAGATCTGATGAGCTACATTATCAAATAGACAACTTCCTAAAAAGATTGTTGCATCAAAAGGTTTTAATCCTAAAAGAGAATAAAATGCAGGAACTTTTTTAGATTTTTTATCAAGAGTCTTAATTTCATCGTTGAATTGAATGGTGTAATATATCTCCTTTAAGCGTTGATCTACTATTAATTTAATTGATTCTAAATATGTTTTTGTAGGAGCGTCTAGATCACTTTTTTTAGTCTGTTCTTCGATAAATAATTTTATCTGTTTTAAAAGATTATCATCCAATGGTAAAAAGTTTTTAATTGTATCTGAGTATTTAATCAATCTATAAACTTGTGATTTTTCTATAGGTTTATCTTTTATTTTTTGACAAGTCCTAATAAAATCTGAATCTTTTTCAATATCATCTAGAAGGTCTTTTACTTTTGTTACATCTTTTTCATTTAAGCTTTTAATTGGCTTATCATTTAGCTCTCTAGACTTAAGTATACTCTCAATTGAAGCTTTTAAAATTGCTTTATAATTTTGAAAGTATTTTTTTATATTCTCTTCATTCGGTTTTTTTTCTTCAAGAGCTTTTTGTAGATTATTTAACTGATTTAAAAGAGACTCTTTGACATAGCTAATAGCTATCCATTTTTCATCAAGAGAAAAATCAAAAATCTTTTCTTTATATTCTTCATCTGAAGAAAAAATGCTTTTTAGATCTGCTAAAAACGCCTCATTCAAAGTAACATTAACTAGTTCAATAGTTTGTGGTCTTCTCTCATTCTTCTTTGCAAATTTTAAAACTTCAATTATCCCAAGACTTGCAATTTGAGATTTTTCTTCTTTTATAAAGCCTGCAAAAAACTGAGTATTATCTTTAAAAGTACCATCACCTACAAATTTTTTAAGAGTTGAAAAATAAGGATTTTTATCATCTTCTAAATCAAACACAGGACTTTTAGGAGCAATGCCGAAAAATAACTCTTTTTTTTCAACAGCATCTTTTATCGCTTTTGCTTTAAGCTGTGATAAATAATCGCCACTCTCAGAAAAAAGTGGTATTATCTCCCCTTCTAATGTTTTTATATATGTTTCTGAAGGGTATCCAAAACGAGTTTTATGCACTTCATTTCCAATTTCTCTTCCAGTTTCATCAACTAAGGTCCATAACTTTGGATATGTCTCTTTTAAAGTCTCATAGACAATTTTTCTAAAGCTCTTGGATTTGTCCGACTCATCATAACTCACTATTGTTACTGGACGATCTTTCAACATTTTTTCTAGATACTCTTTTGCTTCTGTTTCGATACACTTTGGAATGATTATCGTAGCTTTTTTTGATAACTTATGAGGTCCAATTGTAAAAGAATCATAAGGTGCTATACCAAACATTCCATCTTTACTATCTGGATTATCAAATTCCTCTGCAGGCTCCAGAAATGCAATAGAGGCTTCTTCCCAATTATTTACAACACTATGAGGTTGCACTAATTGATTCCACGCCCAATGAAGAGTTGGTCTATTTAGGGGTTTTTCTTGAAATTGATTTTTATGGTATTCTAAATGCTGAGCAATTTTTCCTTTTTCACTTAAAACCTTTTTTAAGAAATACATAAATTTATATTTATCATCATCTATTCTATCCCAATCTATTCCATCTATAAGATTTTCTGAATCCACACAAACACCATGCACTAAAACTAAATGCTTCTTTAATTCTTCCCAAGAACTATCATGATCTGCCACAAGTTGAGGCCCCTCTATTTCTAATAAACCACCTGAAGGATTGAGTCTATTAACACCTTTTAACATATCTACGATGTTTAAAGGAGGATAAACAAAATTAGGCCTCAAAGACGGATCTATTGAGGGTCCCATTGGAGGATCTACTTGATTTTCCCTAGCATCTAAAGGCCTTTCCTTTCTTACACCAGGGTAATCATCTGCCATTTTTTCACCATGCATAGGGGGTAACTCATCTGAGGGATCTACTACTAAATCGGGCTCTTGGATTTGTTGGAATGTTTTTTGACTAGCTTTATTTTTATCTGGGTTCCAGATAACGGAATTTTTCATAGATTCTTCATTTAGCTTTCCTAAAACATTTTGTCGTTTATGTGTTGTAGCGGCAATCTCATTTTGTGTTTTATCTATTTGCTGACGTAAAAACTCGTGCTGAGCGCTAAGATTTTTACCTTCTCCAGTTAAGGTTACCTTTGCTCTAAAATTACTTGTATGTTTATGTCCCTTATTAGGACTATATCCTTTTCTAAAAGTCAGCCTCGTTCCAGAATAAGTATCTAATTGTTTTACTATTGCATTTGCATTTCCATTTAAATCATCATTGCTAAGAATAAAATCAGCATCTATTAAACTTTGAACCCATTTCGTTAATCCTCTAAGTTCTTGAGCTCCCTTTTGTTGTTCTGCAATTAATGATTCCATTTTTTGAGATTTTTGTTCGTTTTGAAGATCTAGTTTTTGGACTTCACTTTGTAATTTTCTTATATTCTGCTTATGAGAGTTTTGACCATCAGATGGCTTAAAAGCTGGTTTATTTGGAGTATCATTATCAGGATTTTGCACATTTTTTTTACTTTCAAAATCATCTCTCGCTCTAGCGCTCTCTAACCCTTCCGAGAACATTGCCATGAATTGCTCTTCACTACTATCTGCTTTTTGTTCAGCTGTTTTATTTTTTGCTCCTATATCGACAGGCACTGAACTCGTACGATAAAACTCAGCGCCACCCGAAACAGCGCCTTGACTAAAGCCCGTTAAAGCAGCAACACCTGCAGCTTCTGGCAATCCCTTTGTTAAATTTTTCCCTTCAAATTTATTATCAATTGCTAGAGATGCTACAGCATCAGCTGCACTTTCTGCTGCTCCTGTCGTTCCCTTTTTTAAAGCTTCTAGACAAAGGCTTGCGGATTCAGGAATTTTTGACAAAGGACTAAAAATTGTCGATATTAAGAATGAACTCAATCCATTTACAACTACTTTTTTAGCACCCTTTTTTACAGTTGACTCTTTTGAAGATGCTTCACGTGCCGCAGTACTACCCATACTAAAAGCTGCCCTTAACAAACCAGCCTTCACCTTGTCTTCTGGTTTAATATCAAAAAATTTAGCACCTCCTTGAAAAATAATACTTGTCGCTAATCCAGATAAGCACGCCTTCCCTGTCACTTTACAAAACTCACCAGTAAACTTTCCGGTTGCAAGATCTTCTTCTTTAGCTTTTATAGAATATACAACTCCCTGCATCCCCATATTTACTAAAACTCCACCTCCAATTATAGCTACAGGATTAAGAGTTATTACACCAAAAGCTACAGCAGCTAAACCACCTACGGCTTCAGCTCCTCCAAATGCAATTCCTCCTTTGCGTCCACCTCCAGCTAGTCCATATTTATCAAATACAATAAATAGACATCCATCTTTCTTCTCTACTTGAAAGCCAAATGTCTTGTCTTGATGGCTGAGTTTGGTAACTTCTCTTTGAAGTAATTGGAAAGGGGTTAAATTATAAAAATCATCAGACAAGTTATTGAAAACAAATATGCAAGGATCTGTAGGTTCTATTCCCCACTTATCTTTAAGCGCACAAACTGATTGCTCGCTATCTTCTCTAAGCTGAATTTGCCAACCTTGATTGTTTAGAGCGTTGGTTGAATAGGTACTAGCTATATTTGGCATAAGTTTACTTCATATATTCTTTTTTCGATTCTTCTAATAAATTTAGATTTTTATCATAGGGTTCCAAGAAGAGACGACTTTGTTAAATCTTCACTCATTATATCACTTTTTAAATTTGCCGCTTCTTTCATAAAATTTTCAAAAGCATTTATAAAATTACTATCTTTAATTTCTTGATTGTTATCGTAGAGCTCTTTTAGAAGTTTTAAATTTATATTTGCATTACGAAAGTGATTAAACTTATAAAATGTTTTAGCTAATGAAAAAAATATAGAACCTTTATTTATTTGAGCTTCTATAAAATCTTCTTTTTCTAATAGATTAAACTCAAGCAAAGCATCATTATAATATCTTATTGCATCTTCAAAAATTTTTAACTTTTGAAAAACATTAGCTCTCGTAAGTAAGCATTTTGCTTTAAAAATACCTTTTATATCCATTTCTTTAATAAAATTTAATAAATGGTAGTTTTGTTCTAATGCATCTGTAACATATTGCTTAGAAATTAATATATTTGAGAGTCTATATTTTAACATAGCCTCTAAATCAGATAATTTATTATTTTTTTGTTTTAAATTTTGAACGTATTCATTTGATAGAAGAGCATCTACTTGCTCTATCCATGATTTAGAGACTAATGGAAAGACTTTTTTATATTGATCCAAATGATTGTTCTTCAAATCTTGTAGATTTAATTTTATGCTTTCAAGAAGCTCTAAAAGGTTAGAGATATTTTTTTGAATATCTTTTTCATCATGGTCTTTTTTTATAATTGCAGATTTTGCTATATCAAATAAGATTAAATCATTTTCTTTATCATAACTAACAAGTTTATATTTGATTAGAGTATCTAAAATATTTCCAGCTTCTTTTGAATTCTCTTTTTTAGAATCTAGCCATATCACAAGCCATGCTTTTGGAATTTTACTACTCAAATAAGAACTAATATTTAACCATTCAAAAGCTAAAGGAGATTCTTTATAAAGTTGAGCCTTCGTCTCATTGTTCCAATATAAATCTTTTGAACCATCTACAGGGGTATGTTCTTCTTCGAACTCTCTATAGTCTACTGAAGGGTCGTAATCTGTATCACTAAAAACTGAATCTGGACTCTCCGTGCCTCTCATATCTTCTCTAAGTAATTCATTCTCACTTGTCTCAGAATCACTATCAAACACCATTCCAGTTTTTGAAGAATCTGGACGAGGAAATCTACGAGCTGAATATGGACTCTCTTTATCTCTACTTTCCATAAATACATCACTGGGTTTTTTCTCCAGCAATTCTCTAAATAATGCATCAGCTTCTTCTAAGGTACTTGCAGATAGATTATCTACAGGCTCAAAATCTTCTTTAAACTCATTTAATAATGCTTCAGCCTCTTTTGCAAGCTTTTCTAGTTCATCAACCTTCGTTGCACCATCAATGTTTGAACCTTTTCTAGGGTCTTCATCACTTGGAGCTTCTACAATACCATCTTTACCTGCCTCATTATCCTCCCTAAAAAACCCACTCAAAGCACTCATTATAACTGAGAGTATATCTTCCGGGATTTGGTCTATAGTAATTGTCTTCGTTAAAATATGTTCACATACAGTTTGTAGACATTGTCTGTTAGTCAAATTCTCAATTTGAAGGCCAAAGATATCTGCAATTTTTGTCATTTGATTAGATGTTAAACAATCTGAGTTCATTTCTTCTTGAACAACTCTTTGATAAGAATCACTACGTTGAATAGATGCCATTTTAATTATAATCTCCAATTTAAATTTATGATGTAAATGAAATAATCAAAAATAATACATTATTTATATGTTTGCTTCAACTGGTTTAATATGTTTTTAATTCAAAAAATGTTTTACCGCTTAATTAAAATTTATCTTGTAATGAATATTTTTTATAAACACTTTTAAACAAAATAAAGTTGCGTTTTTTCTATAACGGATATATTATTATCTCTTTTATTTTTAGAATAAAAGGTTTATCAAATGTTAAGTTTATTTCAATCATTATTTAGAGCTCCAGAAAGTGTTGCACCAGAAAGTATTGAAAAAGAAGAAAGAAAATCTTCGATTAGTGACAAGATTCGTGAAATACAAAATCCAGATATCACATCAAATGAACTTATAGATATCTTGTCCTGCGACGAAGAACTTAAGACCTGTTTTTCCAAACTCGCTGGCGTCCGAGAGGGTTATACTGTTCTCGAGCATACCAAAAGAGTTTTGGAGCTTGCACAGAGATACCGAGAAAGTTTCTCTCCCCAGGTAGAGAAACTAGTTGATTGGTGGGAATTTACCCTCTTCTTAGCTCTACATGACATCGGAAAGGGCATTTCTAAAGAGATTCATCCCAACCCTAATCCAAAACAATTAGAATTACAAATGTCTCGAGAGATACTAGAAAAAACAATGCAAAAACTGGATTTGTCCCCTGAAAAAATATCTATTTTCTCAGCAATGTTGAAATACGATTCTCTAGGTGACTATCTTCAGTGTGATATAGATATCGATGTCATAAAAAGTCACATCATAGAGATGGCAGAGATGAGCAAAACCAACCCAAAACAATTTTATCAAATATATCATTCTTTTCATATCATAGATGCAGCATCTTATCCTACTTTACAAGATTTCTTTAAGTATGAAGGATCTGATCTTAAATATTGCGAAGTATATCAAGACATGGCCGATGTGCTCTATAATAAATTGTAAAGGTTTCAGCTCACAGAAGAATCTCTTAAATTTAATATGATTGACAAGGTGAAAGATTTAAAAATCAAGAATTCTCGTTATAGAAATAACGCTAGAATATTACTATTAAAAGCTTTAATCAAAAACATTAAAACGATGTAAAAAATATGGCTACAACATCCTCTCATCCTTTGTAATTGATAAGTAGATTTATTAATTTCCCTCCTCAGACTGATCGATGACACATCTAATTGCACGAGTGTTAATAAAATTGATGACCTTCCAGCTGAAATCATATATTTAATCTTTAAAACTGATCTCAAAATAAAAGAATTTTGAATTCCTCTTATTTTTTATTGATAAAATTTAAATATTACATTTTTGAAAGTCATTGAATATAAATGTTTAATATTATATATTTATATGACTTTTATATAGGGTTTTTATGGAAAACAATCTACATATATTTATTGATAGAT
>SDBU01006346.1_pt1 | contig 13915 bp, 12 predicted proteins | sample 2277071 | NCBI WGS metagenome assembly SDBU01 (sample SAMN10397929, study PRJNA504765) | marine sediment metagenome | isolation source: marine sediment core GS08_GC12, 126 cmbsf | place: Arctic Ocean: Gakkel Ridge, Loki's castle | collected 2008
ATGTCATTTTCACTTTCCTCACAAATCAACAGCTTGCACCGAAAAGTTGTTGATTTGGGCGCCCTCAATGGGCGCATTGATGACTTCTTGCGAAGTCATCAATAAACCCGGAGAAATACATGAGCCGCTTTCGTGAACTCATAGAGAAAAAAACACTTCTTTGTGACGGTCCCATGGGGACAATGCTGCAGGCTTCCGTCCTCAAGGAAGGTCAGTGTCCGGAGCTTTTGAATATTGAAAAACCGGACGACGTCATCGCTGTGCATAAAGCATATATCAATGCTGGAGCGGATATCCTGGAGACCAACACCTTCGGTGCCAACAGGGTCAAGCTGTCAGCTTACGGCCTTGAGAACCAGACTAAAAAGATAAATTCCACGGCTGTTGATATCGCAAAAAAAGCCGCTGGAAACAACGTTCTTGTGGCTGGCAACATCGGGCCCACGGGAAGGTTCCTGGAGCCTGTGGGCGACCTCACCTTCGGCGAGGCACTGGAGATCTTTACCGAACAGATAAGCGCCCTTGCGGGAGTCGACCTGTTTATTCTTGAGACCTTTTCGGATATCAAGGAAATAAGGGCTGCTGTGATCGCAGCTAAATCCCTGGGTGAGACTCCAATTGCAGCCCTCATGACCTTTCAACCCGACGGGAATACGCTGCTTGGCACCAGCCCGGAAGCTGCAGCAGTGACCCTTGACGCGCTGGGAGTGGATGCCCTGGGTACCAACTGTGGGCTGGGGCCTGACGGTGTCCTCGATGTACTGCGTCGGATGGCAGCAGTTACCGAGCTTCCCCTGGTCTCAATGCCCAACGCAGGAATACCCAGACTCGTTAACGGGAAAACCATCTTCCCGGCGTCTCCTGATGATGTTGCGAGGTTAACTGAGGATTTCCTTTCTATCGGCACAGGCATCATGGGAGGATGTTGCGGCAATACTCCCGAACATATAAAACGCCTGAAGGAAGAGATCGCAAAACACGGTGCCTCTCCCGTTTCCAGAATCCTTCCCGATCCCGGAGCAACAAGTCTTTCATCGAGGGGATCTGTCCTTTTCATTGGGGGAAACAGCCCGATGAGAGCGATAGGCGAGAGGCTCAATCCTACCGGCAGGAAGGTGATGGCTGAAGCAGTCACCTCAGGAAACCTGTCCCTGTATCAGGACCAGGCCCGCCAACAGGTGGAGGCCGGCGCTCATATGCTTGACGTAAATGTCGGGGTACCTGGAGTAGACGAACCCGCGATCATGCATAGTGCTGTCTTGCTTGTGCAGCAGGCCTGTTCAGTTCCCCTGAGTATCGATTCCCCCAGGCTGGAGGTAGTGGAAGCGGGGCTCATGGCGTCGGACGGCAAGCCTCTGGTAAATTCAGTCACTGGAGAAGAGGAAAGCTTAAACGCCGTCCTGCCGCTTGTTTCCAGGTACGGCGCGGCAGTCCTGGGGCTTTGCCTGGATGAAAACGGCATACCGGAAAAAGCTGAACAGCGACTTAAAATAGCTGAACGCATCCTTGAAAAGGCAAAATCACAGGGCATTGAACCAAGAAATCTTCTCATCGACTGCCTGGTGCTATCAGCTGGGGCTGAGCAGGAGATAGTCGCTGAAACGCTCAAGGCAGTCCGACTGGTAAGGGAAAAGCTGGGTTTAAACACCGTTCTTGGGGTGAGCAACGTATCCTTCGGTCTTCCAGCAAGGGAAAACCTGAACGCGGCATTCCTGGCAATGGCGGCATCCGCGGGCCTTTCTGCCGCCATCGTCAACCCGATGAATGAAACCTTGATGAAAATACTGGCCGCATCAAGGGTGATCCTGAATCAGGACGCAAACGCCCTCGACTACATAAGAATCTATTCGGATATTGAAGAGGTCAAGGCTCCTGACAACGCTGCCGCCTCCGATACCGAGCAACTGCACACCACAGTAGTGGAAGGAAATGAACAGAGGGCAGGTGAACTGGCTGCAAAACTTCTGGATTCAGGGATGGCGCCCTTACAGATAAGCGAAGAGGTCCTCATACCAGCTATGTCAGAGGTCGGGGGCAAGTTCGCCAGGAACGAATATTTCCTCCCCCAGGTATTAATGTCAGCCAACGCCATGAAGGCTGCTTTCGGGCCCATCAGGGAGAGCCTTCTGGGCCAGGACCTGCCATCCAGGGGAAAGATCCTGATTGCCACCGTAGAGGGCGACATACACGATATCGGAAAGAATATCGTGATCACGCTCCTTGAAAACCATGCCTACGACGTCGTGGATCTTGGCAAGAACGTGTCCGCTGATACGATCGTTGAAAGGGCTAAAGCGGAAGAATGCCAGGCTATCGGTCTTTCCGCGCTCATGACAACGACCATGATCAAGATGAAGGAGGCCGTATCGACCATCAAGGATGCCGGCCTGGGCGTTCCGGTAGTCGTAGGTGGCGCCGCTGTTACCCAGCAGTTCGCCGATGAGATCGGAGCGGACGGTTATGCAAACGATGCCACCACTGCCGTAGAGCTCTTTAACCAGTTCATCGGTCAAAAGGGCTGATAAATGTCATTCGACCTGCGACAGCTGCGTGCCCTGAACGCGATCAGCAAATACGGTGGGTTTTCCAGCGCGGCGAGGGAGATAAACTTAACCCAACCCACCCTGAGCACCCACATCCGAAATCTTGAGGCCCAGTTGGGCGTCCGCCTCTTTGACCGTTTGGGGAGAAACGTAATCCTGACTCCGGCAGGCAAGGTATTTGCCGACTACGCCCGGAGGATAACGGATCTGTGCGATCAGTCTGTCCAGGCAGTGCAGGCTTTCCTGGGTGAGATGAAGGGAGAGGTGATCCTGGAAGCGAGTACGGTTCCAGGAGAGTACCTGTTGCCCAGATGGCTTGGTTCTTTTACAAAGATGTACCCGGAGATCAAGATAACGCTAACGGTCAGTGACTCCACCACTGTAAAGGAACGAGTAAGCCTGGGCGAGATCCCCATGGGTGTGACCGGCTCTCCTGCCGGTCATCCACTGCAAACTCATCTGCTGTGTGAGGACGAGATTATCCTCGTGGCTCCCGGAGAGCTGGTTCAAAGCAGTAAAGCAGGCACTGAACTTGACACAGCGGATCTTTCAGCGCTGCCCATTATCAGAAGAGAGCCCGGTTCGGGTACACAGGAGACCGTGGAGAAAGCCTTGAAGGAAAGTGGTATGGATCCAGATGAACTTAACTGGATCGCCACTTTTGGAAGCACCCAGGCTATTATCGAAGGAGTGATGGCAGGTCTGGGATCCAGTTTTCTTTCGAAAAGGACAGTCGAAAAGAGACTCTCCTCGGGTGAACTTGTCCGGATGAATGTGATGGGCCTGAGGATAAAGAGAGGATTTTACATTATAACCCATTCGGCCAGAAGCATCTCGCCCATCACCCAGGAACTCCTCAACTACCTCCTGGTCGCGGGCAAGGATTGACAACCAGTCCTAAGCTCTTGATGAACTATCTCTGATAGCGATATAATAGTAGAGTTTTTCTGGATTAATTTTGATAGGGTCGTAAAAAGTCCATCCATGTCTTTTTACGAAGTCATCAATAAATTTTCTTTGAAGGAGGCTCATTGCCTGAGCGATGCTTACCGGATATAACACCGACGTAAAACACGAGGGCGCAATCTATCATATTCAGACCGAGGATGGCGGGGTCGACAATCCTGTCATAGTCAGTCTTATCTACCAGGGTGGAAGGATACTCTCCTCAAAAAAGACCAGTTACGCCCAGATCGTAGGGACTGAAGGTTTTGTGTCCCAGCTCCGCCAACTCCTTGAGGGCCAGCACCGGGATATGATAAACGACATTACGTCAGGGCAATTCACCGATGATGCAGTCCCTGCGCCTGCCCCGTCCGATCCTCTCCCCGATACTGCCGATGAAAAAAACCTGGATCAGGTGATCCTGGAATATCTGGCATCGGAGCTCGACAGCGAATGACCCTCACTGAAGGAACCGGGCGTCCGGTTACCCGGTGCGCTACCCCCTACAGATGATACAGCTCTTTCATGTCAGCAAATGGTATCAGAAGGATGTCCCAGCCCTGCAGGATACGAACATTCTCATTCCTAAAGGGGAGTTCGTCTTTATTACCGGCGCCAGCGGTGCAGGGAAGAGCACACTGCTCAAACTCCTTTTCGGTGATGAGCGGCCCACCAGCGGCCAGATCCTCGTACATGGAAGGAACATAGCCCGTCTCCCAAAGTCGAAGATCCCGACCCTGAGAAGGGAGATCGGGGTTGTTTTCCAGGATTTCAAACTCCTTTCCTCTCGCAACGTGTTTGATAATGTTGCCCTGGCCCTGGAGGTCCTGGGCATGCCGCGGCGAGAGATCGGCAGACGGGTCTTTTCCATGCTTAAACGGCTCGGTATCCATCACAAAATGAGGTCAAACCCCCTGACCCTTTCTGGAGGTGAGCAGCAGCGTGTAGCTATAGCCCGGGCACTTGTCAACGAACCACTGATAGTCCTCGCCGATGAGCCCACAGGCAGCCTCGATCAGGAGGTATCGGAACATATTATGAACATCTTCTCGGATGTGAACGCCCGCGGAACTACCGTTGTCATTGCTACCCACAATCTGGACATGGTCAAGACCATGGGCAGGAGAGTGATCCACCTTGAAAAGGGGCGAATCGTCCAGGAAGGCGGGCTGTGAGAAGGCTCCTGTCCTCCCTGTTCCGCGCGCTGGGCAACCTTCGCCAGAGCTGGGTAGTAGCCACCATCACTACGGCTATCATCTCTATCTGCCTGTTTCTCGTAGGTGGGTATATCCTCATGATCCACAACATCGACAACGTCATTGAAAACATGCAGGGTGATGTACGCGTCACCATCTACCTGAGGGACGGATTTCCAATGTCCGACACAAACCTCCTCCAGGATCGTCTCACCGGCTTGGCGGAGGTTGAGTCTGTGACATATACCAGCAAGTCCGACGCACTGGTAGAGTTCGAATCCATGCTTGGAAACGACAGGAACATCCTCGACGGGATGGACGAAATACCCCTGCCTGCCAGCTTAAGGCTGACACCCAAACCGGAGTACCGAACCTCGGAAGGTATCCACTCGATACTGGGCAAGATCGGCGATGACTCCCTCGTGGAGGATATCCAGTACGGTGAGGACTGGCTCGGCCGGTTTGAGAAGATACTTGTGGTGCTCAATACCGGAGCGGTCATGCTTGGAGCCATTCTGTCTCTGGCCGCAATATTTATTATCGCCAACACAATAAAGCTCACAGTCCTTGCCCGCCGTGACGAACTTGAGATCATGCGGCTGGTGGGTGCTACCGAGGCTTTCATTCGTACACCATTCCTGATAGAGGGCCTCATACAGGGCCTGACCGGTGCCGTTTTTTCCATGGGTTTTCTCGTTCTTCTACACGGGTTCGTGGAAAAACAGTTGGCTGCAACGGTGTTCGATATAATCGGCATCAAATCGCTGGAATTCCTTTCCACAAACATCATGATCGCCATACTGCTGTGCGGAATGTTCCTGGGAGGGATAGGGAGCATGGCATCCGTCGGAAGGTTCTCGAGATAATGAGTCGTCTTGTCATAACGATACTCCTGATATCCTTAACCATTCCTCTACCACTTCGGGCCGAAGAGGTGGAAAGCTCCATCAAAACCCACCAGGATAAACTGGAGGTGATCGAGGAGAAGATAACCACAGCTGAGGAGAAAATAGAGAGATCCAGTGAAAAAGAGGTCACGATCCTCGGCAACCTCGAACTTCTTGACAGGGATATCAGTTCAAAAAGACGAAATATCAGAACCCTTCGTACGAAGGAAACGGTTCTGGTAAAAGCCATTGCCCAGAGTGAGGACGATCTGGCTCTCATACGGGAAGAAAAGGAACATGTGAGAAAGAGGCTTGTCAACAGGGCCGTTGCTCTTTACAAAGCCGGCAATGTGCGTTATCTAAAGGTGATTTTGGAATCGAGCGGTGTTGAGGATGTGCAGCGTCGACATCAGTATATGACCAGAGTCATGAGCTACGATGCGGAGCTCTTTGCCAGGACAGCAGACCTTTACGCCCTTGAGAAGGAAGAGGTAAGCAGGCTGCGGTCGGACAAGGAACAGCTTACATCCACTCGCCGGAAGCTTGAGGGTGACCTCACGGGACTGTCCCGCCGGAGGAGAAAAAGAGACCTCCTCCTCGCGCAAGTCAGAAACGTTAAAGACCGGAACACCCGTCTTCTCCGGGAACTGGAAACCTCGTCTACCAGGCTCATCCAGCTGATCGAAGCTCTCCAGCGTCAGGCATCCACCGGCGATTCCGCCTTCCCCCTGTTGAAGGGAGGACTAAAACCCCCCGTTTCCGGGAAGATAATTGTTGATTTCGGAAGGAACCGCAATGACCGTTTCAATACATACACCCTCTCCAGGGGTATCACCATACAGTCGGCCGAAGGAACTCCCGTCAAGTCTGTTTACAGGGGCAAGGTTCTCTTCGCAGACTGGTTCCGGGGATACGGCCGTATCATCATCCTGGACCACGGCGGAGGCTACTACACCCTTTACGGACACCTATCCGCCCTTCATGTGGAAGTCGGGCGGGAAATAGAGGCCGACGAGGTGATCGGTCTTGCTGGAGACAGCGGTTCCCTTGAAGGCCCCGCGCTATACTTCGAGATCAGGTACCATGGGAAACCAGTTGATCCCAAACCCTGGCTAGCTGGAAAGTTCCGATCAGGAGGATAAATTAATGAAACCACTCAGAATACTAAAATTATGCGCCTTGCTCTCTCTTCTGCTCCTGTTCGTGGCCACCCAGGACACAACCAGTCCGGTACTGGACGCTCAGGCCTATAACGAATCAACCTATGAGCAGATAAAGATCTTTTCCGAAGCGCTTTCAATAGTTCAGAAGAATTACGTGGAGGAGCCCGATAGCAAGGAACTGGTTCAGGGCGCCATTCAGGGCATGCTCAAGACCCTGGATCCGCACAGCGCTTATATGGACCGGGATATGTACAAGGAGATGCAGATCGACACCCAGGGTGAGTTCCAGGGGATCGGGATCACCATCGGCATACGGGACGATATTCTTACGGTCATTGCACCGATAGACGACACGCCGGCCTACAGGGCAGGAATTCTGGCCGGAGACAAGATAATCAAGGTAGAGGACAAACCCACCAAGGACATGACCCTGATGGAAGCGGTAAAGCTGATGAGGGGACCGAAGGGAACAAAGGTAACTATCACTATAGCCCGCAAGGGAGAACCGAAACCCATCGATTACACCATCACCAGAGACGTCATACCCCTGGTAAGCGTGAAGACAAAGGAAATAGACAAGGATGTCGCCTATATCAGGATCACCCAGTTCCAGAAGAAGACGCCCAGGGAGTTTTCCGATGCTCTCAAGAAAATCCACGCGCAGAAGAGCGAGAACTTCAAGGGAATGATCCTCGACCTGAGAAACAATCCGGGCGGGCTCCTCATTTCGGCTATAGAGGTAGCGAACAAGTTTGTGGAAAAGGGAGCGATAGTTTCCACCAAAGGCAGGCTCGCCAACCAGAACTATTCCTATAACGCACAGATGAAGGGAACCGAACCCGATTACCCCCTGGTTGTTCTTGTAAATGGGGGTTCTGCCAGCGCTTCGGAGATCGTTGCGGGAGCTCTCCAGGATCACAAGAGAGCCATACTCATCGGCACGTCCACGTTCGGCAAGGGCTCGGTTCAGACCATCTACAGACTTGGAGATGGTTCCGGGCTGAGGGTTACCACAGCCAAATATTACACCCCCAGCGGCCGGTCTATTCAAGCCACCGGCATCGACCCTGACATAGTTGTACACAATAAGGGTGGAAAACCGATCGGGCACCTGAAGGAAAAGGATCTGGAAGGTCACCTGGATAACGATCAGGTCAAGGATGAGTCTGAGGCACCGAAAAACTCCGATGAAGAAACTCAAACTGTAATAGACAGGATCCCGGAGGACCCCAAGGAAGACGATCAGCTGATGAGAGCTGTGGATCTGCTCAAGGGACTGGACCTCTTCAAGAACCTGAAAGCCGGCGAGGGGATTTCAGCAAAGGAGCAGGCCTCTGGCCTCGAAACAAACCCACACTAAAAAGAAAGGTAAGGGCGCAAGGAAAGGCAGTGAGGCAAAGGGTCCATACTCCGTGTGGATCGTTTCCGCAGCTGTTCTTGCTCTGGCTGTAATACTCGTTTCTCTGCTTGCCATACGCCTCTCCCGGGACAAGCCGACAACCCACAGGCAGGAAAAACAAAGACCGGTATCCATACCGTATGCGCCTGCCAAAGGGGGCACTGTAGCGCTGATCATCGACGACATGGGACACAGCAGGTCTGCAGCCCTTCCCTTCCTTGAGATGGATGTACCACTGGCCCTGTCATTCCTGCCGGGACGGCCCCACTCCGTGCAGCTGGCCGAGGAAGGCTTCGCCAGGGGAAAGACGATATTTATGCACCTTCCCATGGAGCCTAAGGGATATCCGGGGATCAACCCCGGAAAGGGAGTTATTTTAATCTCCCACGATTCGGATGAGATCCGGCGGATACTGAGAGAGGATCTCAGATCTGTTCCCCACGCCATCGGGATAAACAATCACATGGGATCCCTGGCCACAGAAAACGAAAGGGTAATGACCGATGTGCTGGAATTCGTAAAGGATGAGGGATTACTGTTCATAGACAGCCGAACTACACCCGGCAGCGTGGCATACAAGATTGCGAAAGACCTGAATGTCTCTTCGGCTGAAAGGGACATATTTCTGGATAACGAAAGGGACGAGGACGCTATTTACGCAAGAGTCACACAGCTGCTGGACCTGGCAGAAGCCAGGGGCTGGGCCATCGGTATCGGACACCCTTATCCTGAAACGGCAAGAGCCCTAAAAAGAGCTGCCGCCGATGCCGAAAGGAGGGGGATCGAGTGGGTCACCCTTCAGGAAATGGTTAGCTATGCTGATCCTGGGAATTGAGACATCATGCGACGACACGGCTGCGGCAGTTATCCGCAACGGTCGGGAAGTCCTCTCCTCGGTTGTTTCGGCCCAGGACGAGGTACATGCTCCATACGGCGGGATCGTGCCTGAGATGGCATCCCGCGCGCACCTGGAAAAAATCGACACCGTGGTCAACAAAGCCCTGTCAGAGGCTGCTGTTTCCATAAGAGAGATTGACCTCATAGCTGTCACAACAGGCCCCGGGTTGGTGGGTTCCCTCCTGGTTGGCCTGTCCTACGCAAAGGGAATGTCCTTTGCAAAAGACATCCCCCTGGTGGGAGTGGATCACATTAAGGGACATCTCTTTTCCCTGGAGCTGGCGGATGGAACACCCATCCCCTCTATCGCTCTGGTGGCATCTGGTGGGCACACAGCTCTTTTTCACCTTCGTTCCCTGGACGATATCCAGCTTGTCGGTACCACTCTTGACGATGCAGCAGGCGAGGCCATGGATAAAGCCGCTAAACTGCTTAATCTGGGCTATCCAGGCGGTCCCGTCATCCAGTCAGAAGCCCGCTACGGTGATCCTGGGGCACTTCCCCTGCCCAGGCCCCTGACCGGCACCGACAATCTTGATTTCTCATTCAGCGGATTGAAAACCGCTCTATTTACCTGGCTTACGCGCCACGGTTACCTTGACAGAACTACCGAGGGGAGAGATGATTTACTGTTAAGCATCCCCGATATCGCCGCCTCTTTCCAGGAGGCTGTTGTTGACGTACTCGCCATAAAGTGCCGCCAGGCAGTGGAGGCTTTCGAAGTCGGTCACCTCTTCATTGTCGGCGGTGTTGCGCGCAATGAACCGCTCCGGAAAAGAGTGGTCCAGGCAGCAAAGGAAGATGGATTCCGTGTTCATCTGCCTCCACCCGAGCTTTGTACGGATAACGCAGCTATGATCGCTGCCTGCGGATTTCACAGCAAGAACGAAGCCTCTACGGATATCCTGGATCTTAACGCCTATTCAACAAAGGCCCTGGGTATAAAAGGGCCCTTGAAAAGGGGACGTTCAGCATGAAAATTTTCATAAGAATTTTGATTATTTTACCCCTCCTTGCTGCCTGTGCCGCAACACCTGAAATGTCCGGTAGAAGCTCCACGACCGGAGACAAACCTGCGGGCAAGACCGCTGAATCAGCCTACGCCAAATATATATATGGTGTTTTCCTCAGAAAAGAGGGCCGCAAGAGTGAAGCTATCAAAAACCTGGAGGAAGCCTCAAAGCTTGACACTACATCTGAGAACATCAGGACAGAACTCCTGAGCCTGTACCTGGAAACAGGACAGAAACTAAAGGCCGAAGAGGCAGCAACTCAGATCATAGGTATCAACCCCGACAATCCCGACGCCCACATTTCCATCGGCCAGATACTGGCAGACAGGAAAGCGATTGACCGGGCGGCACCGCATTTCGAGAAAGCCATAGAACTGGTTCCCGAAAAGGCCGGCCCCTACATATATCTCGCTGAGATATACGGGATAATGGGCAAAACGGAGCCAGCCCTCGAACTTCTGAACAATCTGGCAAAAAAACACGAACACGCACCGCTGGCCTATTTTTACATGGCCAGACTGTACGCCAGAACCGGGAAAGCAGATTTGGCAGTCGATCATCTGGAAAAAGCCATTGAACTTAACAGCTCTTTTCTCTCGGCAGTCAGCGACCTGGGAAAGATATTTGAAGAACAGGGCAAGAGGACTGATGCCATAAAACTCTACCGGATATTTCTTGAGAGGAATCCCGGGGAAAGTAAAGTCAGGGAGCTTCTGGCCCATCTTCTGATGCGCGATGGGAAGTATGATGAAGCAAAGGCCGAGCTTGAAGTGATCCTGGATGACAAATCGAGTAACACCAATGCAATGCTGATGCTCGGGCTCGTAGAGGCCCAGAGGGGCGAGTCGAAGCGGGCCATGGAGATATTTATTGAGGTAAAGGGAAGGATGCCCGGGAACCTTGAAGTCATACTTCAGACCGGCAACCTCCAGAGGGAACTAAAACTCTACGAGGACGCATTGAGAACCTACCAGGAAGCTGCAACCACAGCCCCCCAACGATATGAACCGTATCTTAATCTGGCGGTAACCTACGATATGATGGAGGACTACAAAAAAGCACTGGTCAATCTGGAAAAAGCCCTTGAACTTGAGCCGGAGAGGATTCCCATCAGAACATTCATGAGCCAGATCCTGGTCCAGCTGGAAAGATATGGTAAGGCGGAAGAGACTCTGAGGGTTGGTCTCGAGAAGGCCCCTCAGAGCACACCCCTGCTTTACCAGCTGGGGATCGTCCTGGATAAGGATGGACGGTTTGAGATGACTGAAGATCTGATGCTAAGGATCATCAAGCTTGATCCGGATCACTTTGATGCCCTTAACTATCTCGGATACTCATGGGCTGAAAGGGACATAAATATGGAAGAAGCACTCACAATGATCGAAAAGGCCCTGAAGATAAAACCTGACGTCCCGTACATCATAGACAGCCTGGGCTGGACATACTACAAGCTTGGGCGCTATGAGGAGGCCATGGGGCAGTTGCTGAAAGCCTACGAATCCATGAAGGAGGATCCCACTGTGCTGGAGCATCTGGGCGATGTGTATCTCAAGCTCGGTGACGGCGTCAACGCAAGGAAATATTGGAACCTCGCTTTGAACCACGACCCTGACAATGAGAGGGTCATAAAAAAACTAAACGATCTTGATCAGTAACACCCGGATAATGAGATACCTGAATAACCCAAGAATCTGGCTGCTCGCGCTCTTATTCCTCACAACTTCCTGCGCGGCGCCCGACAGCTACAGGCACATCAGCTCCATAGACCCTGAGCCCTTTGTGAAGACCCTGACAGCGAGGGAAGCCACACCGGAAGGGCTTATTTCCACCCTCGACGTCAGGTACCGTGGCGAGGCCGGACGTTATTCCGGTGAGGTTTTCCTGGTGCTGGCCAGGCAGTCAAAGCTCCGGCTGGAGGTCCCGGGATCAATGGGAAGCACTTTTCTCGTAATGGTAAGTGATGGACACAAGGTCTGGATATACTACCCCGGAGAGGGTTCTGCCTATATGACCTCGGTGGGAGGAGAATCTCTTGCGCCCTACCTTCCATTTCCTCTCCCCCTGGACCCTGCCTGGATCCCGGATCTGATCATGGGATTAATACCCCAGGGGGTGAATGCTGAAAGCGTCAGGGCCTACACAACCCGATCAGGAAAAACAGTCCTGTATCTGGACGGTTCAGACGGACTCTCCCTTCAGTACGCAATGCTGCCGGGAGATCCGGCAAGGCTCTACTCAGTCACAGCAAGGAAGGACGGTTCGACACTAACCGTTACTTTTACCAGTGAAGATACGAATCTGCCCGGGGAACTAGACTACAGATCTGCCGATGGCCGGACAAAAGTGGATTTTATACAGGTGCGCAGAACAGATTCTCTCCCCAAAATGGCCTTTGAATCACCGATCCCTTCCGATATCTCAGTAAAGGATCTGGAGCCGGGACAGTGATGGAGATTCTCGCCCCGGCAAAGATAAATCTTACCCTCAGAATCCTCGGGAAACGACCCGACGGTTTTCACGAGATCGAAAGCCTCGTGCAAAAGGTGAATCTTTTTGACAGGATCACGTTCACCAACGTATCTGACGGCAGGATCTCTCTTGTCTGCAGCGACCCCGGCATACCAGGGGATGAGAATAACCTGGCCCACCGCGCTGCCATGATCCTTGCCGAAGCTGCCGGCATCCGGGACAGGGGTGTACGGATCGAACTGGAGAAGAATATCCCCTCAGGAGCTGGACTCGGTGGTGGAAGCAGTGATGCCGCTGCTGTTCTCATTGGGCTTTCCAGGTTCTGGGATCTTTCATCAACCACCGGGTTCCTTGCTGATCTTGGCGCGCAACTCGGCTCCGACGTGCCCCTGTTCCTCTATCCCTCACCCGCTATTATCAAGGGGAGAGGAGAGATTGTGCTCCCCATTACTGCTCGCTTTTCCGGTTATTTTGTCATTATCTATCCCGGTTTTTCAGTTCCGACAGCGTGGGCATATTCTAATTTCCGTTTGACAAAAACGTCTGACAAATATAGGATTTCTGCACTTTCCAAGGCCGAGGGGGGGGAACTGCGCCCGGACGACTGGAGCAGCCTTCTGGCTAACGATCTGGAGGCTGTTGTTGTCCGGAAATATCCGGAGATCGCTCTTGCCAAAAAAGCGCTCTTGGAAGCCGGGGCAAGGGCAGCTCTGATGTCCGGCAGCGGTTCTGCCGTTTTCGGTCTTTTTGATGAACTGGAAACGGCCCGGAGGGCTGCAGAAAATATAGCTGTTTCGGGGGGTTACAGGGCTTTTACGGTCGAACCCCTCCTCTCATAACTACCGGGTCTGACAACTAAGGCTCATCAGGGAAAGGATGGTGGCAAGATGAAAATAACAGACGTGAAGGTTTTCCCGGTGGATGAAGAGAAACTGAAGGCCTATGCGACCATAACCTTTGAGAACTGCTTCATAGTAAGGGACCTCAAGGTCATAAGTGGCAATAAGGGTTATTTCATCGCAATGCCAAGCAAAAAACGCAAGGATGGCACCTTTAGGGACGTCGCTCATCCACTGAACAGCGAAACAAGGAAGATGATCGAGGAGGCCGTTCTTGAGGTTTACGAAGGGGAAGTTGAATCCCTTGGATCGGCGCCCCCCGCTGCCGATGTAGATACCGCGGCAGTAGCAGAGCCTGAAACCGTTGCCGAAGAGGAAGCAGTTCAGGAAACTCCTTCCGAAGAGGAAGCAGTTCAGGAAACTCCTTCCGAAGAGGAAGCAGTTCAGGAAACTCCTTCCGAAGAGGAAGCAGCCCAGGAAACTCCTTCCGAAGAGGAAGCAGCCCAGGAAACTCCTTCCCAAGAGGAAGCAGCCCAGGAAACTCCTTCCGAAGAGGAAGCAGCC
>SDBU01006347.1_pt1 | contig 13912 bp, 11 predicted proteins | sample 2277071 | NCBI WGS metagenome assembly SDBU01 (sample SAMN10397929, study PRJNA504765) | marine sediment metagenome | isolation source: marine sediment core GS08_GC12, 126 cmbsf | place: Arctic Ocean: Gakkel Ridge, Loki's castle | collected 2008
ATTTTATAAGGGTTTCAGTGATGTGAAACGTAGGGGTCGGATTCATCCGACCCGTTCTATCCTTCCGCTTTTTTCATATGTCATTCCCGCGCAGGCGGGAACCCATCCCTCTGTCATTGCGAGGAGAGAAACGACGCGGCAATCTCCTAATTTTTGAGCACATTCCTCTTTTGGAAAATGGGGACTGGCTACTTTTTTGATTTAAAAAGGTGCCTGTACCTTTTTTCCAATACTCCCGCAATTAATGATTGACGAAAAGTAAAGTCCGTCCCCCTTTGTACTACCCTCTTTTACCTATAAAATAAAACTTTCCTCAAAAAGAAGGACTTTTAAAACTTACGTCGTATACTTGATACAATACGTGAAAAATTTCACTTAAATAATTTTTTGTATTTCTATAATTTTAAATAAATTTAATATTGTAACCTGTATGAAGGTAGCAGGAGAGGCTTTTTCTTTTATTTAAAAAAAGAAAAAGCGCCGAAGAGGCAAGATACAAAATGTATCTAAACTTTCAGGCAAAAGGACTGTTACCGGACAGAACTCTGGAGAGCTTTATACTAAAAAGCACCGAAGGGGCAACTCCTAATCTTTAGGAAGACCCACAAGAGTTTACGTTAAAGAAATATTTCCTAATTACATAGGAAGAATCTCTCAGGTAAAAGGACAGAGCAAGAGAGTAATATAATTATTTTCTTATTTCTGTCTTTTTTACTTTTATAAAACATTTTAGAAAAGCATAGAAAATAATGGTTTGATCCTTAGTATTATAAATGTCAAATGTTGAGACCTGACCCCTTTTACTGGTTAAAAAGATTGAAATGCGAGAGAATTTATTTGTCAATAAAATATATAGGAAATTCTAAATAACTATGATAAATAATGGTAAAATATTTGAGGAAGCACAAAAAAAATTTCTAAAACTTCTTATAGAAGATATTTTTGAGGAACAAGATAAGGGTTTTATGCTAACCACTGAGCCTACAATTCAGAATCCTGGGACTCAATATGGACGTGACATAACCGTTGAGTGGCTTTATAACGGTACAGAATATAGATGGTGGTTTGAGTGTAAGGATTATAAATCAAATAGAATAAAAAGTATTCCTAAGAAAACATACGCTGATAAAATACTTGAAACATTATTAAAACCTAAAAAACCAACTTGTTTTTGTTTAGTCTCTACATCTCAAGGTCCATGTAATTGGTTTAGACAAATTAAAGATAATTTAGATAAACAAAGATTTAGAAGACCGAATGTTTTTTTCTGGCCAGTAGAAGGGAATAATGGTTTTAAAACAGCATTAAAATGTTATCCTAAGATTTTTGAAAAGATTTATCCTAGAGAAAACGAATATCCAGAGAAAGATGAAAGAGAAAAGATACTTAAAAATATTAAAGAATATATTATCATGAATAATGAAAGGGGACGCAAGAGATTAAAGGAGAAACAGATATTAGTCCAAATTTATTTGAAGAGTCCAGACAAGGATAAGTTTGTTAGCGAAAAAGAAATACGAGAAACTGATAATATCTCCAAACAATTAAAATATTATGATAAATAATCAATTTAAAAATCGATATTTAGGAATATTCTATCTCCTAAAACAAGTAGGTGATAAGGTCAATGATAATTCCAGGATTATTATTAGAGAGTTTTTTAATATTTCTGATAAAAACGAAAAAAGGATGATTAGTGACTTAGTTGAAAGTAATATATTGAGAAAAATCGGCGATAAGTACTGTTTAGATAAATTAGATGAAGCCAAAGAACAATTCCTGGTTTTACTAAATGATAAATTTGATTTAGAAAATTTCTATACAAAACTTCAAAATAATTGTAAAAAAGTATTACTAAAACAAATATCGGATATAGAACATAAAAACGTAAAAAATTTCTATAAAAAGCTTGTTTGTGATTTATTAAAATTTGTAGAAGAAGCAAAAACTAATGATGATATTTTTATTCACTTGGAATTATTCGAAGAATACGTTTATCGTGTTCCTGATGACGCATTAAAAATTATTAAACCAGTAATTAATAATAAGAATCCATTAAAAACTGAAATCAAAATAGTTAAGAAATGGGGCGAAGTTAAAGGTAAATCCCACAATGATCTTATAATAGAGTGTATAGAGCTTCTTGATAAAATTCGCTATTTAGAACCAAAGAATGTCTTTTCTCTTCTTATCAAACTTTCGACATACCAAGATCAATCAATACAATCAAAGGCAAAGGAATCTTTGAAAAATATTGCGAGTTACAATCTTTATGTTCTTAAAAGAATTCGTTATACGCCTCAAATATTTTTACTTAATGAGGTTGAAAAATGGAGTGATAGAAAATTAATACATAACTGTAGTGTCTTACTCGAAATTACAGATGAATTATTAAGTCCTTCTTTTGAGGGACATTCAATGAAAGATTACAAAACCTTTACCCTTCAATTTGGAGCACTAAAAGTAGATGATAATTTAAAAAAGATTAGAGAAAGGACAATTACATTACTTAAAAAACTCTATTTACTTACTAAAGACTTAAAACAGAAACAAAAAATTATCCAAATACTTCAAGAAGCAACCAGACTGCCGGATCGAGGCGGTTATGATAAAGATATGGAGAATATGGTATTAAATAATACCAATGCTTTAATTGGTTACTACATTTCAATTATTCCCAATGCTGATAATGAAATTATTAAAAATATCGAGGGGCAGATACACTGGCTTATTGAGTGGTTTGGTAAAGAGAGGTTACCTAGAATTAAAGAATTACAGTCCATAATTGTTTCCAACAAAGAATATGAGATATTTAGAGTATTAGTCGGTTATGATTACTACTTTCCAGAAGATTTTGATTGGGAAAAAGTAGAAAAAGAAAGAAGAAATAAAATCCAAGAATTTATCAATAATATTTCAGAAGAAAATTATAAAGATTGGGAACGAAAAATATTATCAGTTACAAAAAACTACTCTTTATTAGAAGACAGAGGAGAATTTCAGCATTTTAATATTTTTCTTAATGAATTAGCTAAACAAAAACCTAAAATTGCTTATAAGCTGTTAACAAAAAATGAAAGCAAACTCAAACCTTTCCTTATTCATTTAATTTATGGGATTTGGGAGAGTAAATTAAAAAGATTAGCAAAGAAATTGATTTCTAAGTGGGTTGATGAAGGTAAACATCTTTCTGAATGCGCTCTTGTTTTTGATTACGTTGGAGCGATGGATAAATCATTGATTAGTGAAATTTTTAAGAAGGCAAAAGAAATTGAAGAAAAAGATGTTCAAAACGATATTTATAACAATATTATTCGAGCAGTAGTAAAAAATTATCCAAAACACAAAAATACTAAGAGCTTATTTATCAATTCCATCAGGGGATTAACAAAGAATAAAAATTGGTATTGGATTCATAATTCTTGGCGCCATAAGGATTTAATATTAAAATCCTTAACAAAGAGGGATGTTGATACTATTTTTGAAAATTTATTGTTTCTTTCAGATATTAAATTTCCTGCTGAGGAAGTTCTAACTCCGATTGCTGAAAAATATCCACAAAAAATAATTAGTTTTTTCAATAAAAGATTGTTAATTCAGAAAAAACGAGAAGACCATTATGATGCAATTCCTTATAGGTTACATCAAATAAAAAAGCCTCTTAGCGATAATTCAGAAATTATCGTTCCGGAAATATTAAAATGGTTCAGGACGAAAGATTATTTACTTAATTGGGAAGGTAGCCGTTTAATTCAAGCAATTTTTCCAATTTTCAATAAAAGCCTTGAGGAAGAGTTAATTAAATTAATCAAATCCAAAAACGAAAAAGATATTAGAGTAGTATTTAATATTCTACGTGCTTATAAAGGAGAAGAATTTTTGCACAATGTTTGTAAAGAATTGATAAAAGAATATCCTAAAAATGAAGATTATCGTAAGAAAATCTTTATTGTTCTCTCACAAATGGGAGTAGTATCCGGTGAGTATGGATTTGTTGAAGGATTTAAAAAGAAAAAAGAAAAAATACAAAGCTGGAAAAAAGATAAAAATAAAGCAATTCAACTATTTGTAAAAGAATATGAAGATCATCTCGAAAAACGTATTTTGTATGAAAAAAAACAAGCAGATGAAGATATAGAATTAAGAAAAAGACAATTTGATAGTTAACTTAAATTTTATTTGGTATGTTTAATTTAAATACTTACAGGAGAAATTAATAATGAAAGTTAAAACCTTATTAAAAGATATTGAAAATAAAGATTTAGTGCTGCCTGAATTTCAAAGAGATTTTGTTTGGAAGGAAGAAGATATTAAAAAATATATACAATCTATATATAAAAAATATCCAACAGGCTCTTTATTAATATGGAAAACATTAAATCCTCCAAAGTTAAGAGGCAAACAAGAATTATCAGAAGGGATTTATACCCGAGTTTTGCTTGATGGGCAACAAAGATTAACTACTTTGTATTTATTTGTTAAGGGCAAAACTCCACCATATTACAAAAATATGATTAAAAAATATAACTTATATTTTAATGTAGAGAATGAGCAGATTAGATATTATCAAAAAACACTAATGGAAAATAAGCAAGAATGGATTTCAATAATCGATTTTTTTAAACAAGGGAATGCCGCAAATTATGTAATTAAAAATCAAAATAAAGAGTACTATTTAAAATATTTAGATACATTGAGTAAATTAGATAGTATCAGAGAATATGATTATTTTGTAGATGAAGAAAAATTAACAAACTTAGAAAATATAAAGGAAGTTGTAAAAATATTTAATTTAGTAAATAAGCAAGGTAGAACTCTTTCTGAGGAAGATTTAGCTTTAGCATATACTTGTTCTTTCTGGCCAGAAATTAAAGATTTATTTAGAGAGGAATTAAAATTATATAGTAAAAAAAGCTATTTTTTTAATTTCAATTTTTTAATAACTTGCTTAAATTCTATAGCTACTGGTCATGCAAAATTTGATAGTTATTATAAAGTCTCAGAAGAAATTGTAAAAGAATCATGGGCAAAACTAAAAGAAGCATTAAGGTATTTATTGAATACATTAAACGATAAAGCATATATTAATTCCAGTAATTCTTATGAATTAAAATCGGATGCACTCTTGGTTCCAATAGTAGTATATTTAGCTAATAATAAATATAAGTTTAAAGATGAAATCGAATTAAATAAATTTTTATACTGGTTATATAATTCTATGATGTGGGGAAGGTATACAAGAAGAGGAAAATCAGGACCATTAGAGCAAGATGTTGTTACTATTACAAGAGAAAAAAATCCAGAATCGCTTATCGATAATTTAAGCAGAGAAGTTAGGTTTTTTAAAGTTTTACCAAGAAATTTAGAAAAAGCACCAATTACTAGTCCATTTTTTAATATGTCTTTTGTTGTTGCTAAGTCAAAAGGAGCAATTGATTGGTTTAATGGAAGTAAATTACATTCAAAATTAATCGGTAATTCATATTATCTTGAAAAACATCATATATTTCCAAGAAATTTATTAGAAAAAAGAGGTTATTATCAAACATATGAAAAACAAAAGATGGTAAACGAAATAGCTAATAGAGTATTTTTAACTGCTAAAGCAAATAAAGAAATAAGCAATAGTGAACCGATACAATATTTGAAGAAAGTTAAAGAAAAATACCCCAAAGCATTAAAGCAGCAATTTGTTCCAGAAAACGAAGAGTTTTGGAAACTTGATGAATTTGAGCTATTTTTAAAAAAACGTAGAAAAAACATGGCTAATGAAATAAACAATTTTATGGAACATTTGATTGATAATGAAACAATTAAAATAAGAATTGAAGATTTAATTAAGAAAGATGAAGATACTAATTTAGAATTTAAATCTACTTTTATTTGGAATACAAAAGAAAATAAAATAGATAAAGATCTTAGATTTAATGTGCTTAAAACTGTAGCAGGGTTTATGAATTCTAATGGGGGTACCTTAATTATAGGTGTTGATGATAATCACCAAGTGGTTGGTATGGATTTCGATTTTAAATCTAATTCGAAAGGGAATAAGGATGGTTTTATTCTTAATTTTAGGGAATATTTAGAAAGTTATATTGGCATTAATAATTATAATAGATACATAGATTTAAGTTTTGAATCAATAAATAATAAAGAAGTATGTGTGATAAAAGTAGAAAAAAGTGAATATTATATTTATTTGAAGAAAAATAGTAAAAAAGTTTTATATGTAAGATTAGGGAATAGAACAAAACCTTTAGATGACCCAGAGGAAATAATAGATTATATTGAAGAGGATAAGAAATAATATGACAATAGAAATTGTATTTAAAATTTTGGTGACGGTAATTTTAATTTTTGTCATAGTTTGGATTTGGACTCACCACATAGATGTGAAAGAAACAATCTTGGGTCTTTTCAAAAAAGAAGCCCAGAAAACGGTTGAGTGGATGGTAACAAGAGATGAGAACGCTATCTACCAAAATGGTAAAATCGTTGGCAATGTTACAGCAAAAGTTGATGAAGCTGAAGATAAATTGATTTTTCATGAAATTTGTAATACATCAAAGCTTAATCAAGAATTACCATTTGAGTATAGAAGAGAAAAACTTCTGATTGTTAAAATTGGTTCAATTATTGGGCAGGGAATTATTGTTACAAATAGTGGGTCAGAAATTAAATACAATATTATAAAAAATGTAGTTTGCCAAAAAGTTAAGTAGTTTTAAGATTAAAAGATGTGTTTAATTTAAAAGTTATATAAAATTATTATAGAAGTGCAAATAATATTTACTTTTTACACGGTAAAGTGAATGTTTAAATAAAATCACAAATTAAAAATAATGTATATGTTTAGAAATAACCGCAATTGTAATTTTATTAGAGTTGATAAAAATATGCTTTGCTGAATAAATAAAAAAATGGAGGTATAAACATGGTTCGTAAAGAGAAAGTCACACAGATTATTGATGGCGATACATTTTTGACAGATAAAAGGAAAATTCCCGTCCGGTTAGCCGATGTAGACACCCCAGAAAAACGACAACCTGGTTATCAAAACGCTAAAAAATATTTAGAAAAGTTAATACTGAATCAAGAAGTTTCCATAGAGACTGTTGCTCGTGACAAATATCGGCGTCCTATTGTAAAGGTGAAGATTGGGAATAAGTCTGTGAACAAGGCGATGCAGGGACTCAAAAAGAAATAATTTCTCTGTCGCAAAGTTCATCTAACAAAGAGATTAACTTTTCTATTTTGGAATAATGTCGAATTAAAATTAAATAAACCAGAAGAAAGGTTTGAATAAAGAAACAAATTTAAGCAAATAGTAGACTTTAGAATATAATATGGACAGACACCTATTTTAGTAAATAATTCGGTGACTTTTAGCGGATAACCTACGGGATCTGAGGAGTTTTTTAACCGGATGGTTGAGGCTTTAGGTATTACTATAGATAGACGTCCTAAGGGAAGACCTCGTAAAATGAAAAGCTAAAACATAAAAAAAATAAGATGTGTCCCTATTTCTAAACTATGCCCAGTCGGCAGGAGAAGCAGATCAACACTCATAGTACCCTGTCTAATCTATCACTGGGAGGGTCGATCGGGTTCTAAACATTTGGTATAAGATAATGTTAAAAAAAATAAAGATGAAAAAAGATTTTTTGTATGTCAAGAAATGGTCCTTTGAAAAGGTTTTATTATTTTTTCCATTAGTAAAAAGTTACTTATTTGCTGAGCAGGAATAGCTGTTTCTTTTTCCTCTTTTAATGATAGAAGGCGTGCATGCTGACTTGCTGAGATTAGAAAAGTCAAAAATAACTTGCAATTCAAGAGAGTGGTACTATATAATTTTTGGTAAAGGAGATTTTTATACCGAATAAGAGTGTTGTTAACTAGATGTAAACCAGTCCCAGGTTAACACCGAACCGATCATCATCACTGGGCGATGCCAGGTCGAAGTAGCCGGAGAGGCTTCGTGAAGCATTTTATTCGTATCACTACAGCCACCGGATTGAGCAGACATATTGCATCTGGATCAAACGGTTTATATATTAACATAATGTGAATCCCGATGTTGTATTCGAGGGTGTCTTATATGGCAATTGAAGCTGTGTTTGGGATTTTATGCGGATCAATATAAACAATGTTCGGGCTAAAAATAAATTGTTATGGAATTTTGGAAAGACTTTTTTTCAATTGTACAATCTGCTTTAACTAGTATAGGTATTATTGTGGGCGGCATATGGACGTATTTCTTATTTGTTCGTCAAAGATTAAGTTTTCCAAAAATAAATATCGATATTTTTATCAATGATATGATCCTTCCTGAAGGTGCTCGTTTTATTCATACCGAAATAAAGCTAAACAATATAGGCCATGTAATACTAAAATCAGATTATGCCGAATTACGACTTCGTCAAATTGTACCTATTCACGAAAAAATTAACGCAGATATAGAAAGAGGGTTTGATCCAGTACTTGAGAACAAGACAGAAATCGAATGGCCATTGATTGCAGGCCGTGAATGGAAATGGAATGAAAGGGAATTTGAAATTGAGCCAGGAGAGTCGGACTCCCTGCATGCTGATTACATAATAGATTCCAATGTGAAAGTTGCTGAGTTCTACTATTATATTTCAAATGCCAAGAAGAAGCATCAAGGTATAGGTTGGACTCTAACACGGATACATCAATTTGATAAGAAGGAGGATTCTTGGATGTCGAATGTAAAGAAACAAAAAGGTAACGATTCTAGAAAAACTTTAACTAAACAGCAAAAACCTCAGAAACCGCAGCAGCCAAAGCAGCCCAGAAAAAAGAAATAAGTTTTGAGAAGAAAATAGGGACAGCTTAGGTTCAAGTTACAAATGCAACACTTAACTTTGGTATAATATATCAAAAGAAAGGAGTTGCATATGACCCATTAGAACATTAGAACAAGGGACGGTTCTTTGTTTGACAGCACCTTAATGATGGAATAAAATTATTGACGAGGTGTTATCTTGTGCCGCGAACTGCGAGAATAAAAAGTAAAATATATCACATCATGATAAGAGGCATCAACCAGCGATAACATCTTTACAGATGATGAAGATCATGAAAAATTCATGGATATTCTTGCTACCTACCATAAAAAGATTGAATATGACCTATATGCCTATTGCTTGATGGGTAATCAGGTTCATCTGCTAATTAAAGAAGGAAAAGAAACCCTTTCAAATACTATGAAACGAATAGGAGCAAGTTATGTTTACTGGTATAATTGGCAATATAATAGAAAAGGGCACCTATTCCAGGACAGATTCAAAAGTGAAGTTGTTGAAGATGATGCCTATTTTCTGACTGTCTTAAGATACATTCATCAGAATCCGTTAAAGGCGGGGTTGACCGATGATATCCCCTCATACAAATGGAGCAGTTACCAGGAATACACTTCCAAAAAAAAGATAGTCAATGTTGATTTTGTACTCTCACTATTTGACCAGGAAAGGGATAAAGCCATTGCAAAATTTAAAAGGTTCAACAATGCACCGAACAAAGAACAATGTCTTGACCTACCTGAAAAAAGAACAACCCTATCCGATAAAGAAATAAGGAACTTAGTATTAAAGAAATATCATCTACACTTAGCCTTATTTCACAATGTAGCATCACAAATGCAAGCTGAGGTTTTAAAATATCTCAAAGGACTGGATGGAAGCTCATTAAGGCAATTGTCTAGATTGACAGGTTCCACGGTCAATAAGATTTTTAGAGCTTGAAACAAAGAACCGTCCCCTGTTCTATCTGTCCGTGCTTATAAAGGAGAAGAATTTTTACACAACATTTGTAAGGAATGGATAAAAGAATATCCAAAAGATAAAGATTATCACAAGAAAATATTTATTATTCTCTCACAGATGGGAGTTGTATCTGGTGAATATGGATTTGTTGAAGGATATAAAAAGAAAAAAGAAGAAATACAGGGCTGGAAAAAAGGTAAAAATAAAGCCATCCAACTATTTGTAAAAGAATATGAAGATCATCTCGAAAAACGTATTTTGTATGAAAAAAAACAAGCAGACGAAGTAATAGAATTAAGAAAGAGACAATTTAATAGCTAATCTACTAGTAAGCACTAGATTAAAGAAATGAGCAAAAGAGGGTCGGGTCTTGCAATAACATATTTTTCAGCCATAATTGCTTGTTGTTAAATAAATGTGTCATTGCAAGACCTGACCCCAAGGCTCTTTTTTTCTTTTAAAAGATTAGGTTGCTATTTCTAGCAACATAATCTAAGATATAAAAGGAGAGAAAAGATGTATAAATCATTTAATATTAAACAATTAACCAATAATAAGCACATAATATTAGGTAGTCGGGAAAAGCAACATTTGTTATGTGTAGAATAGGATGAAGTATGACTGAAAAAGGAAGACAATATAAACGGTCAACATTAAGACTACTGGACACTTTATCAGGTAATCAATGTGCTTGGCCGGGTTGCACAAAAAAGCTTATTGCAGAAGATGAAAAATCAATTGTCAGTAAAATTTGTCACATTGAAGCTGCCAACAATGAGGGGACAAGATATAATCCCCAAATGGATGACGATGACAGGAGGCATTCTAACAACCTGATTTTACTCTGCGATGAACATCATACAATTATCGACAACTATGAAAATGAGAAAAAATATCCAGTTGAATTATTAAAAAAATGGAAAAAAAATCATGAAAGTAGATTACTGCACAGCACATTGCACAAAAAACCTATGCTTTTAAGTATTGCCATTAACGCTATTTCAAGTATCAATTTTAATGATGAAAATGAGGATAACAGCACAAAATCTTTTAATATCAATGACAAAATATCCTTCAATGCCATTAAACGCAATAAAGTACTAATTGAAGACTATAAAATCTACTACTCTCAATTAAATACGCTCTATTCAGAGTTAGAAAAAGCAGGGACTTTTCGCAAAGAAAAATTACTAAGAAATATTAAGCGGATTTACCTTAAGGTTAAGGGTAAATATGTAATTGATTCTACAGATACAATGAAAATTATACGGCAGAATGCGGATAACATAATTGAAGATATTGAAAATCAGTTATTAGAGATGATCGAAAAAGATGAAAAGCACTATGAAGAGGATATCATTTTTGGTATTTCTGTAATCATGGTTGATGCCTTTATGCGGTGCAAAATATTGGAAGAACCTGAAAAATGATTATAAATAAAGATATAAATCCGAAGCGAGAAATTTATCATTTAGGCGCATTGGTTCTTGAGATAATTGCCAATAAACCAGATGCCGAGTTGGACTTCTTTGACATCTATCAAAATCTTAATGAAAAGATAAAGGTATCTGTAAATCTCTACCAGCTCACATTGGATTGGTTATTTATTTTAGGTTTAATTAATAAAAAACGAAAGACAATAATAAAATGTTTTTAAAGAATCTTAAAATTGAAAACACCGGTCATGTTATAAGAGATATCTCTTTTCACAAAGGAATTAATCTTATTATTGACGAGACCAAAACAGAAGATAAAAGAGAGTCAGGAAACAATGTAGGTAAAACAACTGTTTTGAGATTAATAGATTTCTGTCTTGGTGGTAAAGGTGAAAATATTTACAAAGACACCGAATTCAAAAGTAAAAGCAACACACAAATTGAAAAATTCCTTAAAGAGAACAATGTTGTCATTACTCTTATACTCAAAGATGATTTAGACGATGAAAATTCAAAAGAAATCGAAATTAGGCGTAATTTTCTAAAGCGAGTAGAAAAAATTCAAACAATTAATGGCAAAGATATTAATAACAGTAAGGAATTCGATAAGAAACTAAAGGAATTAGTTTTTAAAACAACAGTGGACAAGCCTACATTCAGGCAAATAATTTCAAAAAATATACGAGATGAAAAAAACAGACTTGTTAATACGGTAAAAGTTTTACATCCGGCCACAAGAGCAGAAGAGTATGAGGCTCTATATTTGTTCTGGTTAGGAATCAGCATAGAGGAATCTGATAGAAAACAGAAACTGATTACACAAAAAGCAAATGAAGAAAATTTACAAAAACACTTACGCAAAGAAAGCAATCTATCACAAATCAGTCAATCACTTTTAGTTATTGATAATTCTATTCAAAAATTAGAATCAAAGAAAAAAAGCTTTAATTTAAATGAAGATTACGACAAAGAGCTTTCAGACCTTAACAAAATTAAATCTGACTTGAACAAATATTCCACAGAAGTAAGTAGGCTGGAACTACGGAAAGAACTGATTATTGAAAGTAAAAACACTTTAGATAAGGACATTGCAAACATTGATACGACGAATATAAAAAACATATATCAACAAGCAAAAAAGCTTATTCCTGACATACAGAAATCTTTTGAAGAAACGGTGATATTTCATAATCAAATGGTTAAAGAAAAAGAAAAATTTATTACACAAGAGCTTCCCGAACTCGAACAGAAAACAAGCTCTTTAAGAAGGCAAATCTCAGAGCTATTAATTAAGGAAAAGAATCTTTCAGATAAACTAACAAAGAATACTGTTGCAAAAGAATTACAAGAAATAGTTTCAGAACTTTATAATCTACACGAGAATAAAGGAAAATTAGGCGAACAAAAACGATTTTGGGAAAGTAGCCTAAGTAAATTAAAAGATATATTGAAAGAACTAAATGACATTGATACAGGAATAAAATCAAATGATGACTTAATAAAAGAAAGAGTGTCAAAATTCAACAACTATTTCTCTGAAATATCATACAGATTATATGGAGAGAGATTTGTATTGAGTCCTGATAAAACTGAAAAAGGCTATGGGTTAGATATTAGTAGTATTGGCGGGAATTTAGGTACTGGAAAAAAGAAGGGGCAAATGGCCGCCTTTGATTTAGCCTACATCCAATTTGCAGACACATTAGGAATTGAATGTTTGCATTTTATATTACAAGACCAGATAGAAAATATACACCATAATCAGCTTACTGGCTTACTGACAGAAATAGTAAATAAGATTAATTGCCAATATGTATTACCGGTATTAAGAGATAAATTGCCCGCTGATATTGATATCAAACAATATGAGGTTTTATCACTTTCGCAAAGTGATAAATTATTTAGATTGAAGTGATTTAATTGGAGTTCAAAATCATATAACAAATCACTGCACTGGATTTTATTCCGCTGCGTTTCGCAAAAACCAGGACAATAAGGACAATAATAGAGGACAGCTTTGTATCTACATGACTTAACAGACACAACTCCAAATCATTATACGACGACTTTTCCAAAGAGATACCATGTAAAATCACTCAAAGAGGAAGGTATATTCGCTTTTTATGTTCATAAAAGCTTGCATGACTTAAAGGAAGAGTAGCGGGGCAGATCTTGCAATATAACAAATGGATAGCAAAATATATTGGCGTGAGTATACTACAGTGAGCAGGGTGATTAATAAAATTAAAACGAGAAGATAAAAAGTGATATTGCAAGACCTGACCCCAGGAAGTTTCCCCAGTAGAGAGTTTTAATGAATAATAACAAATATGAGAGTTATAAATTATGTCACAGTATACAATACAAGATACAATAGAAGAAAATGGGAGAAAAATTTTTGAGAATGTAGTAAATGTAAACTTTTTTCTTTTGAATGATTTTGCAAAAACAGTTGGTAAAGATAAATATCCAGATATCGATGGACAAATAAGATTAAGAGATGGTAACCGTACCTACCTAAATAGATATCTACACTACCAGTTAAAAAGTCATCAACAAATTAGAAACCCGAAAAAGTATTATTTCTCACGAAAAATAATAAATTATTTAATCGATACCAATGTACCCACTCTACTTTTTGTAGTAGATGTTGATAGGAAAAAAACATATTGGGTTTTTATTGATGCACAA
>SDBU01006348.1_pt1 | contig 13911 bp, 14 predicted proteins | sample 2277071 | NCBI WGS metagenome assembly SDBU01 (sample SAMN10397929, study PRJNA504765) | marine sediment metagenome | isolation source: marine sediment core GS08_GC12, 126 cmbsf | place: Arctic Ocean: Gakkel Ridge, Loki's castle | collected 2008
CGACTCTGCTTGGGCAGTGTTCTGGCTCATGATGGACACTAACCAACCACCAACCGACGATCCCCGAGTACGGGAGGCGCTCCGTTTAGCATTCCCTTACCAGGATATGTTGGACAATGTGCGTTTAGGGTACGGTTCCTATCCAGAAGGATATCTGCCTCCAACTTTCCTCGCAGCAGTGAGAAAACCGGAGGTTGCAGACCTGGATCGAGCCCGCGAGTTGTTTGAGGAAGCTGGAGTCGGTCCTGGAACTACGCTGACGTTGACCTATTTCAATGGCTTTGATTGGGAACGACAAGGTGCAGAATTGTTAGCAGCGAATCTACAACAGTTTGGTATCAATGTAGAAATCAATGCCCAACCGTGGGCATCGATGCTGGAGTTGATTACCAATCCTGAAGTGCGTCCACATTTAGCTTATTTCTCTGCTGGCCCATCGACTGCTGACCCCGATTCAACGTTTACCCAAACTTTCGCATGTGGTTCAACTCATTGGTCAAATTACGGTTACTGTAACGAAGAGGTCGATGCCTTGCTCGATGAGGCTCGGGTTGAAACGGATGTCAATCGCCGGATTGAACTTTATGAAAAGGTTCAGGAGATTCTTCAAGAAGACTCGCCCGCGATCAACACATTGGTTGGGTCTTCAACTCATGTGTTGAGGTCCAATATCAAGGGGTACGTTTACCATCCTCCCTACATTTATGGACCCATTGAATACTATCCATTGAGCATTGAACAACCATAACCCTGATTTTTGAGTTTCGATTTTTCTATCCCTGGACATGGGATGCTTGTAATAAACCTGAGTGTCCTATGTCCAGGAAAAAATATAGAGGATAATCTTCCGATATTTAATTTGCTAGTCCCTTTAAATCAACAAATATTATCGTTGTTGAGTTGCGTGAATCAAGGTGTTTTCTCATTATTTGATTTCATGAGATATGTAATATGTTAACTTATCTAAGAGATCGTGTGATTTGGACTATTCTTGTAATTTTTGGAGTTACGTTAATGACCTTCATTCTCGTGCGTATGGTCCCTGCTGATCCGGCACGAGCTGCTGCCGGCTTGGAGGCCCGGGAAGAGCAAGTCGAGGAAATGCGCCGCAGGATGGGACTTGATCGTCCTATCCCTGAGCAGTATTTTCTCTATATGAAGGGATTAATCCAAGGGAACTGGGGTACCTCGGGGAGGACACAACGGCCTGTGTTGGATGAGATCGCCCAATTCCTCCCTGCCACAGTTGAGTTGGTGGTGACAGCTACAATTTTTGCCCTAATTATTGGGATACCTATGGGAATTTTGGCTGCCTTAAAATCAAGGTCTATTCTAGATCGCTTTCTCCAGTCACTAGCCATTGCGGGTGGTGCAATGCCACGCTTTTGGTTAGCACTCGTGATGCAGATTGTCTTTTTTCTGTACTTGCGATGGTTTCCGATTTGTTGTCGTTACGATATATTAAAAACAGCGCCAGACACGATTACAGGACTATATCTAGTCGATACAATGATCCAAGGAGATTGGGCAGCATTCAAAACGGTTGTGCATCACTTGTTCTTACCAGCATTTACTTTGTGCATTGCTCAATTAGCTAACCTCGTGCTCATTACTAGAAAGAGTTTTGTAAATGAACTTCGACAGGATTACGTCCGGACAGCTTATGCAAAAGGGCTACATGAACGCACAATAATATTATTACATGTGTTCAAGAATGCTTCTATTCCTATTATTACGATTACTAGTTTGCAGTTAGGATGGCTTTTTTCTGGAGCAGTGTTAGTAGAAGTCGTATTTGCATGGCCTGGTATTGGAAAATACGCGGTTGATGCTATCTCATTTGTCGATTTTAATGCAGTAATGGGTGTAACGTTAGTGACTGCTCTGATATTCATCTTAATTAATTTTATTGTGGACATCAGCTATACTTTAGTAGATCCGAGGATTAAATATTAAATCTCTTGTGGAAGCGGAAATGTTAATTATATGACCAACGGACTAATAATTAGACGATCAAAGTGGAGAGAGAAACAATAAACACGAAAGTTCCTACTTCTATGTTAGGGGAAAAAACAAGAATTGAAATGGATTCTGTTGAAAGCTTGTTTCAGCAGAGATGGCGTAGACTTTTGCGCGGGCGATTTGGGTTAATCATGGTCTTGCTTTGTATTGGAATAATATTGGTTGCTATTTTTGCGCCAATTATCGCACCTTATGATCCATATGCTGTAAGTCCAGTTGATCGCCTGCTCAGTCCTTCGAGGGAGCATTTATTTGGGACAGATGATTTGGGGAGGGATGTTTTTTCCCGAGTAATTTTTGGGGCTCGAATTTCAATTAGGATAGCTGTTATAACAGTTGTGTTCTCGGTAGTTATTGGGGTTTCTGTGGGGGCTTATGCGGGATACATCGGTGGTTTTGTTGACCAAATTGTCATGCGAGTTACAGATATATTTCTTGCTTTTCCACCATTGATCCTCGCTATGGCTTTGACAGCTGCATTGGGACCAAGTGTAGAAAATGCTGCTATTGCATTGGGTCTGGTTTGGTGGCCAGGTTATGCACGCCTAATTCGGGGTGAGGTTCTATCGATTAAGAACGAGCTCTTTGTTGAGGCAGGTTATGCAATGGGTTTACCCCATTTTCGTATACTTCGTGATCACATCCTCCCTAACTCCTTGGATCCGGTATTAGTACGAATGACCTTGACGGGTGGCAACGCTATTCTAATGGGCGCTGCTCTTAGCTTTATTGGTTTAGGAGCCCAGCCTCCTCAACCTGAATGGGGTTTGATGGTAGCCTTGGCAAGACGTTATATGATTGAAGCCTGGTGGTACCCGACAATAATTGGTATGGTTATTTTTCTCACCGTGTTGATTTTTACACAGGCGGGTGATGCAATTCAGGAAGCGATATTTCCTGAAAGGGAGTAACGATTTTATTATCATCTAATACCGGTACGATCATTGAAATTTATTCTTTTAAGTCCGGAAACCAGGGTTGCTCAATGAGGTCTTTTAATTTGGAGGAGAAATGTTACCAAGTGCTGAGGTCGTAGTTGTTGGGGGCGGTCTCGTGGGAACAGCGATTAGTTATTACCTGGCAAAAGCTGGGGTTGATGTCTGTTTAGTTGAAAAGGCAGATATCGCTTCTGGAACCTCAAGCGCTTGCGGTAATATTGTTGCCTTACAAACCAAACCACCCGGTCCCAAGTTATCTCTGGCGAGACAAAGTATGACATTATTACACAGTCTGGAAGAGGAATTAGATACAGATTTTGAGTTCACTAATGAGGGAGGCCTATTCGTTGCTGAGACGGAAGAGGAAGTTGAATATTTAACCGGAAAAGGGGAAAAGATAAAAAAACTTGGTGTCAACGTTGAGTTTGTGGACGGGGATACGGCTAGGTCACTGGAACCATCTCTTGCACAACATGTACTCGGTGCAATTATTTGTCCTGAGGATAGCACCCTCAATCCAATGAAGTTAGCCTTCGGTTTTGCTCGAGGTGCCAAACGTTATGGTGCCGTGACTCGCACTTTTTGTGAAGTCACAGGAATTGATCGTGTCGGGAGTAAGGTCACTTCAGTGGTCACCAATGATGGCAAGATTCCAACAGATACGGTCGTAAACGCCGCCGGTGTTTGGTCGCCTATGTTAGCAAATATGGTTGGAATTGAGCTTCCGATTTCACCGCGCAAAGGTGAGCTGTTTGTCACCGAAAAAGGACAACCCCTGTGGCGAGGTGTTCTTGGAACTGCCCGGTATTTATTGAGCAAGACGCCTCTGAAATCAGGTACCGGAAATGATGAGTTCAGAACCGGAATTATTGCAAGCTATACGGCGAGTGGCAATTTGTTGATTGGAGCTACACGGGAGTTTGTGGGATTTGATCTGAGGTCTACCTACCAAGGAATTGAGGGCCTTCTACAACATTTTGCAGCTGTCATACCTCTCGCAAGTAATCTGCACATACTACGGTCCTATTCTGGCTTACGACCTTCTTCACCGGATGGGTTGCCGATTATCGGAAGGTCTCCCGATTTGCCTAATTTCATGATTGCCTCTGGACATGAAGGGGATGGCATTATCCTATCTCCAATTACTGGGAAATTAATAGCTGACCTTTATCTTGGCATTGGCGATGAAACCTTGTTAGACTCTTTTGCGTTGTCCCGCTTTATGAATTGACCTTGAGGGCTTTGATTTGGAGGATAAATAATGTCTGCTGAAAGGTATCTGATAGGTACCAATGTGGTGAATCGGCTTCCGAATATAGAACGAGGTTCTTCTTTTTCAATAACAATAAATGGCGAGAGCTATTTAGCTTATCCTGGGGAAAGCGTTGCAGCTGTGTTAATGGTTTCTGGAATTCGCTCCTTTTCTCAAAAGGATGATGGTGAAACTAACAATCGGCTTTTCTGTGGAATGGGAGTATGCCATCAATGCCTCGTTACCATAGATGGGGTTATGAATCTTCGAGCTTGTATGACTGAAGGTCAGCCGGGTATGAAGGTTGAGACCGAATCTATTTCAGGAGATATCCATTCTTGAAGAGCACCGGCTAAGATTATCCCTCAAGATTTAAGGAGATTTTAATTGTGAAAGATGTCGAAATGGCAATAATTGGGGCTGGACCAGCTGGGATAATGGCAGCGATTGAAGCGAAATCGCATGGGCTGAGTGTTGTGGTTTTGGATGGCTATAGTCAACCTGGAGGACATTATTACAAACAGCCACCGGCTGAATTTAATCAACTCAATATAGAAGCGGATAACAGACTCCATCAAATCTCAGATTTGATGGAAAGAGCATCAAATCTGGATATTGAAATATTTAACAACACGACGGTATGGGGAATTTTCAGAGATAACGGTCCTTGCTTTTCTTATCGAGATGAGCGGGCTTTTTCAGAGGCGGACCAAGCTCAAGAGGAGAATAATACGGCGACTGAATACTCATTATACGTCGCCGGTCCACAGGAAGTTCATTGTATTAAAGCGCAAAATATAGTCGTAGCGACAGGTTCTTACGATAGAATAATACCTTTTCCGGGTTGGACGTTGCCTGGGATCATTACCCCGGGGGGAGCTCAAATGTTGTTGAAAGGACAGAGGATTGCCCCTGGGAATCGTGTTCTCGTGGCAGGCAGTGGTCCATTGTTGTTAGCGGTTGCTGCTGGTCTTGCTGAAGTTGGTGCTCAAGTTTTAGGAGTGCTCGACATTGCTTCCTCCTGGGATGGTTGGCTGAGAGCGCCGTTCTCATTTTGGGGTCAGTGGGCGCGTATTCGAGAGGCTTGGAATTATCTTGCAACTCTGCGTAAACACAAAATACCCATTTTATTTAATCATGCTGTATTCAGAGCCCTTGGTCAGCAAGAATTGGAATCTGTGGCGATAGGGAAGTTGGATGGTCTCGGTCGCCCTATCTGGGATACGGAAAAATCCGTAGATGTTGATACCCTGTGTGTGGGTTTTGGGTTCCTGCCTAATACGGCGCTCACTCGTCACTTGGGCTGCAAACATTTTTATGATTCAGAAATGGATGTCTATCTTCCAGGGCATAATCAAAACTTGGAAACCAGTGTTCGAGGAGTACTTGTGGCTGGAGATGTTACAGGTGTTGGCGGCTATGAATTATCCATGCTTCAAGGGCAGCTGGCAGGGCTTGTTAGTGTGGGGAGAATGAGGCGCTCCTCCTCAGCCCATATAACGAGGCGCATGAGCGAGTTGCGCTCTAAGATTGCCCAAAAACAACGTTTCGCGAACATGCTGAGGAGTCGTATGCGTTATCGACCCGGTTTGTGCGATTTGCTGGATGATAATACGATCATTTGCCGATGCGAGAATGTAGTTGTGGGTCAGATTAGAGAATCGATTGCCGACGGGGCACGCGAAATAGGTGGAGTGAAAGCACGGACGAGAGCAGGAATGGGCCCATGTCAAGGTCGTTATTGTGATCTATCTGTTGGAATGATGGTTGCTCTTGATACAGGACAGGCGAGAGAAGATGTAGGTTTTATGAGCGTCCGTCCCCCCGTTATTCCCCTGCAGATCAATGAACTCATCGTAAAAAAGCAAGTCATTCCTCAGATCGATGAATGACAATTATTACTCGCCTCGATCTGTCAGTAAAACGCGATATATCCAATATCTGAAATTACTGGAGGAGAATAAATTTTGATAAAGGTTGGTATCGATGTTGGAGGCACTTTTACTGACTCCATTGCCATGGATGACTTGACAGGTGAGTTCTGGACTGCAAAAGTGCCGACAACCCCAAAAGATCCGGCCAAAGGGTTCATGCTGGCTCTGGATAAGATTCTCTCAAAACCCAATTGCTCATTGAAAGATGTTGGATTTATCATCCATGGCACGACGCTGATAGCAAACGCCATAATCGAACGCAAAGGTGGTCCAATTGCTCTTATCACCACGGAAGGGTTTGGGGACACTTTATGGATCAGGACCGAGCGTCGTTATGATCTGTTTGACCTGAAGATCGAGTTTCCCGATCCTCTGGTGGAGAGGAGATTTGTGATTGAAGCCCCTGAGCGAATCCTTTATTCAGGACGAGTTTTAAAACCCTTGAGCGAACATTTCTTATCATCTGCCCTTGCCTCTCTGGAAGACAATAATATTAACGCATTGGCTGTCTGTTTACTCCATTCAGATGTCAATCCGAGCCACGAACGACGCATTGCCTCGTTGGTAAAAAAGTACAATCAAGCTTGGCACGTTACCTTATCGAGCGAGGTATGGGCTGAAAGTGGTGAATACAACCGCATGTCAACTGCAGTGGCTAATGCATATGTTCAGCCTCTCATAGATTCATATTTAGGCCGACTTCAACAGGAGCTAACTGAAAGTGGTTTTCAAGGGAAGTTTTTCCTGATGCTCTCAAATGGTGGTACAGCTGCATTAGAAACTGGTCGAAAATTTCCAATTCAATTGATCGAATCCGGTCCTGCCGCTGGGGTAATGGCGGCCACCTATTTTCTCAAGAAAATAGGTATTGAGAGTGCTCTATCGTTCGATATGGGGGGCACAACTGCAAAATTAAGTCTCATCGAAGGTGGCGCCCCTCTCCAAACCGATTTCTTAATGGTTGGTCGACTAAAACGGCATTTGCCTGGTAGTGGCATACCTATCAAAATACCGGTCGTCGACTTGCTAGAGATTGGCAGCGGCGGTGGAAGTATTGCTCGCATTGATCATATGGGTTTGCTCAAAGTTGGCCCGGAGAGTGCCGGTGCGGATCCGGGCCCAGCTTGTTATGGCTGGGGGGGCGAAAATCCAACTGTGACTGATGCTGACCTAATTCTTGGTTATATAAACCCGACCTACTTTCTTGGTGGTGAAATGTTGTTGGACATTGACGCTGCTAAAAAAGTAATCGAAAAAGAAGTTGCTAGTCGTATTGGGATATCTGTTTTGGAAGCGGCCTGGGGCATTCATAATATTGTCAATCAGAGTATGGCACTGGGGGCGAAAATGCATGTCCTCGAGCGAGGTCATGATCCCTCAAGATTTCAACTTATATCCTATGGAGGAGCAGGCCCTGTCCACACATATGGGGTTATGCGAATACTCGGAATAAAAATGGCGATAGTGCCACCCAGCGCTGGAGTTGCTGCTTCACTTGGTTTTCTGACTTCGCCGATTGCATTCGACCTGGTTCGTTCATACCGTACCCCGCTCAAAAGGGTTGACTGGGACGCATTGCAAGCAGACTTTGAAGAACTTGAAAATCGCGGCTCTGCTACTCTGTTAAAAGCAGATGTGCCAAACTGCTCAATGCTTTTTATTCGCAGTGCAGATATGCGTTTTATTGGTCAAGGGTACGAAGTGTCGGTGCCAATACCAAATGGCAATTTAGACACAATCAGTGAAAGTTCTGTTATAAAAAAATTCGAAGAGGTATATCGTTCCCGGTACGCACACCTGCCTTTGGATGATGGAAATCTTGAATTTGTGCGCCTTCGTGTCAGGGTATGGACTCCTGTCAAGATGCCCGAATTATCTTCGTTACCTGTGGGTTCCCAGGTTCCGGAACCGGTTTCTCTCCGCCCGACATATTTTGAGGAGCCTCTCAGTTGCGTCGAGACACCAGTTTATCGGTGGTACTCGCTTACCCCTGGGATTTATATCTCTGGTCCAGCTATTGTTGAAGCACCGGATACGACCGCAGTTATCGGACCGAAAGCCAGGTTCACGATGAATGATATCGGCGCTTTGATTATCGAAATGGAGGAAAATAGCAACTAATGGTAAAAAATTTCGATCCTGCTCGGTTAGAAATCCTTTGGAGCAGGTTGCTGGCAATCCCAGATGAAATGGCAGTAACTTTGACCCGAACTGCTTTCTCGTCGATCGTGCGTGATGCCTATGATTTTGGCTGTGCATTATTCGATGCAAAAGGCAATATGATCGCGATGGCAAACAACGCGACACCTGGCTTGTCAGTTTCTTCCATGGCATCGGTACGCAATATGTTGGATGTTTACCCGGCGGAGATCCTCAAACCTGGGGACGTAATGATTACCAATAATCCCTGGATTGCTACGGGCCATTTGCTTGACCTATCCATTGTGACGCCCGTCTTTTACCAGGGTCACTTAGCGGGTTACACTGCAGCAGTTGCTCATCACATGGATATTGGGGGTCGGAAAACAGCGCCGGATAGTACTGAAATCTACGAAGAAGGGTTATTCTTACCATTCCTTAAACTTTACGATCAAGGACAGGCAAACACGACATTGTTCAAAATCCTGGAAAGAAATGTGCGCGTTCCGGAAATGGTCCTGGGAGATTTGCATGCTCAAGTAGCTGCCAATTCAAAAGGAGCTCAGCGCATATGTGAGTTTTTAGAGGAAAATGGATGGTTTGACTTGAATCATCTAGGGAAAGAGATTTTGGACCGGTCAGAACGAGCGATGCGAGGGGCAATTTCAGCCTTACCAGATGGCTCGTACCGGGGTGAATTGGTTATTGATGGATTCGATCAGGATTTATTACTTGTCGCAACGGTTTCGGTAAATAACAGTGAGTTGACCGTTGATTTTACAGGCACCAGTAAACAGGTTAATAGAGGAATTAATAGCGTACTTCTTTTTACACAAGGTTTGACCTTTGTTGCTCTAAAAATGCTCCTTGACCCAAAGACACCGATCAATTCTGGTTGCATTCGCCCATTGCAGATTTTTGCCCCTCCAGGGACCATTTTGGCCGCTCGTTATCCAGCACCCGTTGTTGCTCGCACAGTTGTTGCCCAACATCTCCAATCAGTTCTCCTTATGGCATTTAGTGACAAGGACCTTGATCGTTTTTGTGCTCCCAGTGGTGGACCTGTCTGGGTTGAAAGATTTTATGGAGATCAGTTAGCGGATAAATCATTTTTTGTATTGCAGTTGTTGAATGGAGGAATGGGTGCAAGAAATGACAGTGATGGAATTTCAGCCTTATCATTTCCGGGGAATGTTGCCACAATCCCTACAGAGTTGTTCGAGGCTGGGGTGCCCTTAGTAGTAGAGCGGAAAGGCCTGATTTGTGATTCTGGTGGGGTCGGACGTTTTCGAGGTGGATTGGGGCAGGAATTCCGTGTAACCCTGTTGCCAGAAGTGGAAGGACCGATAACTTTATCCATTCGTGCTGATCGGACTCGTAATCGCGCTCCTGGTCTATCAGGTGGTTTACCAGGCGGTTTGGCAAAAATAATTCGAAATGGAAAAGAGTTTTTACCCGCGAAACAGAAAGTTTTAATGCACCCAGGTGATGTTATATCGTGGCAGCTACCAGGTGGCGGTGGCTATGGAAATCCACTGGAACGAGAACCAGAGCGGGTTTTGGCAGATGTAGTTAACGATTTGGTGAGCATTAATTCTGCGGAAAATGATTATGGTGTAATTCTCCGGGAAAATTCATCAGGCCTTGAAGTAGATTTCTCAGCCACAATAAAGTTTCGCAAGGAGGTAATTTATGCCAATAGACACCCGCCATAGACTTACTTTTACAATAACCGGTGATTCATTAATAACTCGTCCACTTAGAATTTATAACGATGAACCTTTTTTATCACTACGGTCTTTAATACTAAACTCGGATGTGGCATTGCGAACCTTGAGACGATTTTCCACACATACACTGAAGGATACCCAGCAGCAAAGAGTGGAGGTATCCACCTCGCAGCTTATCTCTCGCTGGCTGAAGACCTTCAGTGGTTCGGTTTTCATTTCTTTGGCCATAAATTTGTCGTTGGCGAACCCATCGGGATCCGAACAAAGCCCCATGAAGTGGATATGAAGGCTAATTTGCGCATGATTTTCGAGGCTAGACGACAAGCTGATTGGGTTTTTGTCAGCTTATTTGCCCATGAAGCTCAAGTGGATCGAGAAATTCCTGCTGAATTTATCAAGACATTTGCTCGGGCTTGTATTGATTCTGGCGCGGATGCTGTGTGCGGTCACGGCCCTCATCTTCTGCCGGGAATTGAACTATATGAGAAAAAACCAAATTTCTATAGTTTGGGAAATTTCATCTTCCAAAACGAGACTGTGCAACGGCTTCCCGCCGAAGACTATGATATATTCGATCTGGGTAACGAAGCGACACCAGCTGATATTGCGGATGCTCGTACCATTGGTGAATCAAGCACTCCAATAGGGTTTGTGGGGGATCGACGCTTTTGGGAGAGTGTGCTGGCGGTATGTGAGTATCAAGGAAGAGAACTTGACAAGATCGAATTATATCCACTCACGCTCGGGTTCGGCAATCCACGTACAAGTCGTGGTCGACCTAAATTGGCAAGCGGATCGGTTGCCCAAGAGATCATCCAGCGAATGGTCAGTCTATCTGCTCCGTTTGAAACTAACATCGAAATTATAAATGAAGGAGGGATAATCAGGGTTTTGTAATTCGAAATCAATAATTTTAGATCGTGTAAAGGAGAATCAGTATGGGCCAGAAAACTTTACTTCAGATTGTAAAAGAGAAGCCTTTTGAGGATTATGCTAATTGGTGGAAGGTGGGGCCGGATTTCTCGAGATTTATGTCTCAAGCAATCGTGACCCAGTGGTCTCGACTTCACAACAATGACTGCGATTTAGGACCGGTCAGTCAAATTGTCTCAGAATACTTGAAGATTGTATATGGAGTAACTCAGAGGGAGAATCTGGTAGAGGCCTTTGTAAATCGGTCAACCGAAATTGAAATCGAGTCGGGTGAATTCGATGCCCTATCCTATGCATTCTACCGGTCAGCCTACGAATTGATCGAGCGAAATATAGAAGCCTACGAGCATTCTTTAGAGATAGAGAGAAGACTTTATACCAAGCGAGTGGGCAAGGTCTTTTTTGGATTGGTCAAGGACGATCTCGAACTGGAATTGCCCACAACCCTGGAGGATGAACGAAGTTTTGACCAATTGAAAGATTGCATAGGGCGGGTTGGAAACTTTTTAAAAACGCAGGGATACCTCCGGGATCACTTCAATTTCCTGTTTTCCGTCGATACAGAGTACGCTGGCAAGCGAATAGTTCAAGATGGATCGCAGTTTGTCACCGCATTGAGGCAAAAAGGGATTGCATACTCTTTATACGAAATGGGTTATCCGATTATTTTGCCTTCTGCGGTTTACCTTTACCACACTATTGGAGAGGCTCAACACCATTCCTCTCGGACCATCGAAGAATTATTTGATATGATCGGTTATGAAGCACGTGAGACCGATGATTTTGATCCAACCGGATATCCATCCGATATGGTTGTTGAGCTATGGGAAATCAAGAAGTTAGATTGATATTTCAACAAGTTGGATGAATATAGCCAAGGAAAACTATTGGAGGAAGGATTTATGAGCCGATCGAATAAGACACTCGGTATCATGCAGTTAGATACCCACTTTCCACGCATTCGCGGTGATATTGGCAACAGCGAGTCCTATTCCTTTCCGGTCAAGATCAAGATTGTCTCTGGGGCTAATGTCCAACGAGTGGTCATGGAGGGCGATCCTAAATTATTGTCTCCGTTCCTGGAAGCAGCTCGGGAGCTCGAAATCCAGGGTGTCTTTGCCATAACAACGAGTTGTGGTTTTCTGGCCCCTTTTCAAAAAGGAATAGCCTCAGCGGTAAATGTTCCAGTTTTCCTCTCATCCTTGATTCAAATCCCTCTGGCATATCAGATGACTCAACGCAGGATTGGAATTATCACTGCCAACGGGGTTGCTCTTAAAGAAAGGCATCTCAGAGCAGCTGGAGTGCTGGATAATGTCCCCCTGGCCATTCGGGGTTTAGAAGATAAACCTTCATTCGCAGGGACCATACTGTACGATGGGGATACTATCGATCCGAAACAAATCAAAAAGGATGTCCTCGAGGTTGCTGAAGAGTTATTGGCTTCCTATTCGGACATTGGCGCATTTGTTTTTGAATGTCATAATCTCGCTCCCTATGCACCCGCGGTCGTTGAAGCTACCAATATGCCCGTGTTCGATATTATTTCATTCGCTCACTGGGTATATAGGACGGTGACAAAAAAAGAGTTCTTGTAAACTTTCATTTTTAAGAAGGTCTTCCAACTGCACGGCGGTGGCGAAGCTTGTATCGTGTCAGAGCTTGTGAGACAGATTTAGAGGGAAAAAGAATGGAGACTTCTTAGTCAAGTAACTCAGGTAAGATAAGGAAAAGGAGAACGAAATGGCTAAGAAGACAGAGAGTGTAGGAAAAACGGTACGGAATATACGGAGGAAAACGCGCAAGCAGTATTCGTCCGAGGATAAGATCCGCATTGTCTTAGAGGGCTTGAAAGGGGAGATCACAGTGGCGGAATTCTGCCGCTGCGAGGGGATTGTCCAAAGCTTGTATTACAAATGGTCCAATTAATTCCTGGAAGCTGGGAAGCAAAGACTGGCAGGCAACACTAAGCGCCAGGCAGAAAGTCAGTGAGATTAGACACGAGAACGAGTAGCTCAAGCAACTAGTGGCGGAGCTGCCTTTGAAGAACAAGGTGCTCAAAAAAAGTTTGCTGGGTCTGGAGGGGGAAGGATGGGAAGACTGATCCGACGAACCCCTGAGGAGAAGCTGGAGATCATCCATTTGGTGAAGAATTCGAACCTGTCCGTCAAGTGAACCCTGGAAGAGCTCGAGGTTCCGCGCAGCATCTTCTATCGCTAGTGCGGCCATTATCAGGAAGACGGTCAGCATGGACTTCGGGATCAAAAACCCAATCCCCGTCAGTTCTGGAACCGCATCCCTGGAAAGGTAAAAAAAAGCCCGCTGGAATCGCAAGCTTAATCCCCATATACAAGGCACCCCCGGTGCGATTCGAACGCACAACCTACTGATTCGAAGTCAGGCGCTCTATCCATTGAGCTACGGGGGCGTTTTATTTCGGCGAGCAGTTCACCGATTACTTGAATTTGCCCGTTGCATTGTTCCGCAATCACGCTAAAATATACCATCTACACCATTCTATTCTAACTACCATAAATATTCATCTAAGGAGTAAGACCGTGCCCCTACCAAAAACTTTCTTATATCTCACCGAGGATCAAGTTGAGCGTACCTTGAGTGTTTCTGAAGCGATCGACCTGGCCCGCACTGGTGTCCAGGCGGATGCGCAAGGTAATGTTGCTGGGAACAAATTTTATACCTCCATCGGCGAGCATGGATTTGTGAAAGCCTTTACCGGCTATATCGACGGTGAAGAATACTTTTTTGTCAAGACTTTTAACTTCTTCCAGGACAACCCAACCAGGTTTGACCTGCCGGCGACTTCGTCTCTGGTGTTGATCTTCGACGCTGAAACAGGCTATCCAGCTTGCATTATGGAAGCAGGATGGGTAACAGGGTTGAAGACTGCTGCTTCTACCGCGGTGACTGCCCAATACTTGGCCCGAAAGGATCCGCAAACAGCT
>SDBU01006349.1_pt1 | contig 13911 bp, 8 predicted proteins | sample 2277071 | NCBI WGS metagenome assembly SDBU01 (sample SAMN10397929, study PRJNA504765) | marine sediment metagenome | isolation source: marine sediment core GS08_GC12, 126 cmbsf | place: Arctic Ocean: Gakkel Ridge, Loki's castle | collected 2008
TTTATAGATTTTCTATCATTTTATTAAAATTTTCCAACTCTTGGAACAAAAATAATTTATCTATTATTGCAAAAAATAGTTTTTAAACAGCGTCTTAAATCATGCTAAAAAAACTTCTTGATAAAAAGGAAAAATACATTATTGGATTAATTTCAGGCACATCTATGGACGGTGTTGATTCAGTCCTGATTAAAGTTAAAGGATGTGCTGAAAATACATCGTTTAAACAAATAAAATTTGTAACTTTCCCTTATCCATCCGGTTTAAAAGAAAAATTAATTAATATCATATCTAATAAAAAAGTCTCACTTGAAGAAATAAGCAGGCTAAATATTCTGTTAGGAGAAATATTTGCGGAAGCTGCCTTTAAAGTCTGTAATAAAAGTAACATACCTATTACAAAAATTGATTTAATCGGCTCACACGGTCAAACTATGTGGCACAGTCCTGAAAAGAAAGATATGTTTACCTACAAAATAAAATCAACTCTTCAAATTGCAGACCCTTCAACAATCGCTGTAAAAACCGGTGTCCCAACCGTAGGGGATTTTAGAATAGCAGATATATCTGGCGGCGGCGAGGGAGCACCGTTAGTTCCATATTTTGACTATCTTATATTTAAAAGTAACACTGAAAACAGGGTTGTATTAAATATTGGCGGAATTTCAAATATCACAATCCTTCCCAAGAACTGTAAAAAAGAAGAAGTAATAGGATTTGACTGCGGTCCGGGAAATTTATTAATTGACCAAATGACAAATTTGCTTTTTAATGTTGAGTTTGATAAAAATGGAAGATTCGCATCTAAAGGAAATATCTCAAAAGAACTTTTAGGTTATCTAAAAAAACACCCTTTTCTTAAAAAAGTGCCCCCAAAATCTACGGGAAGAGAAGAATTCGGGGAGAAATATATAAAAAAAATTCTCAAAGTTTCCAAAACTCTTAAAAGAGAAGATATTATTAAAACTGTCACAGAATTTACTGCACTTTCAGTTTATATAAATTATCAAAATTTCATTGAAAATAGAATGCACATCGACAAATTAATTGTTAGCGGAGGAGGAGCAAAGAATAAAACTGTCATTAATTCCCTGATGAAATATTTTAGAGAAACTAAAATAGAATCCACAGAAAAATACGGCATATCTTCTGATGCAAAAGAAGCGATTGTTTTCGCAGTTTATGCTAATGAAACAATATCAGGTAATCCAACAAATTTACCGCAGGTTACCGGGGCAAAAAAAGAAAATATCCTCGGTAAAATCTGCTTTCCTTAATAATATACATTTTACGCAATTAAAAATCATAATACTTGAAAGGTACAGGGGGAATAAAAAAGGAAATATTAGACAAAATATTTCTCATAATTTTTAATATTTTTCTTGTATATTCAATTAGATAATTATATATTTTAATAGATTATAATAATTCATAAATATTTTTAGAAGGGGTGATATATTTGTTATTTGGTGAATATCTTATAAAAAAAGGACTTATCACCAAAGAAGAAGTTAATAAAGTCCGGTCTTTACAAATCAAGCACTGTATGAAAATCGGAAAACGAGCCAGAGAAGATGGATTATTAACCGACCATGAAATTGCAAAGATTACCATCAAACAAGCTGAACTGCATAAAAAGTTTTGCGAAACTGCCGAAGAATTAAACTTCCTATCATCAAATCAGACAAAACAACTACTTGAGGAGCAAGAAAGCGATTACTTGCCTTTTGGTGAAGCACTTATTTTAGGTGATATTTTATCTGAGAATATTGTTAAAAGAGAATTAAAACTCTTCTGTGAAGAAAGAATGGAATTCTGGAGAAACTTTTTCGAACCACATTAATCATTTTCAAGATAAATTCTCATACTCTTTCATAGCACCACGAAGTATGAAAATAATAGTAACCTGACTCGTCGTTGAACCCGAAAAGGGACAAACACCGTTTGCCCCTACATCTCTGAAACTTTGTCCCTTTGTCCCTCTGTGCCTTTGTCCCTTTATTTATTTTCGTATTAAATATTTAATCTTACTAATCCTAAACCTCTTCCTTTCTGTCTTGCCTCGAATAACCATAATAGTAAGCAGATGAAAGTAAATAATTCCAACTGGAATCGGAAATATACATAAATTAATTTGAGAATTCTAAACAAATCAAAGATGTTGAGAATATTTATTTTTCCGCTTGATTATATTTTCAACAATAGCTATATTTTTACTCAAATCATATTAACAAAATTTCTAAAGGAGGAACTTCAAAATGAAGAAGATTGAAGCCATCATAAAACCATTTCAATTAGAAAATGTAAAAGATTCTCTTTCTAAAATAGGAATAAAGGGAATGACGGTTATCGAAGTCAAAGGATTCGGCAGGCAGAGGGGTCATACTGAATTATACCGAGGGAACGAATATGTTGTTGATTTATTGCCAAAGGTCAAACTTGAAATCCTTGTTGATAACGAGAGAGAAGAAGAAGTTATTAACACAATTATTGCATCGGCAAAAACCGGTAAAATCGGTGACGGGAAAATTTTTGTAACAAATATTGAAGAATGTATAAGAATTAGAACGGGGGAAACAGGTTTGGATGCATTGTAATATTATTAATTATCCTAACCAAGATTAAATTTTCATTATGATAAAACAATTAATCAATTTAAAAGTATTAAAAAGAAAGATTAGTAAATCTTCTTTAGATTGCAGTGATAAAGAGATTATCTCATTCTTTAAAAAATCAATCCGTGAAGCGGAGAAGATACTATTTTCACTTCATAGAACTGGTATAGGGGGAAAGAGACTTGAAAATCTTCATTCGCAATTTATTGATAATATTTTAAAGAAAATTTACAGACTGGTTTTAACAGATATATTTGACAATAAAGTTCCGGAAAAAATTGGCCTCACTATTGCCGCTACCGGAGGATACGGAAGAGAAGATTTGAGCCCCAGATCAGATATTGATATTCTTATTATTTACAAAAATAAAATGAACAAAAAAATTGAGAGTATAATAAGCAAGTTTTTGTATTACTTTTGGGATATAGGTTTTGACCTGGGACATTCTACGCGTTCAATAAAGGATTGTATAAAAGTGGCAGAGGAAAATATTGATTCTGCTACAAGTATGTTAGAATCGAGATACATCATCGGTGAAAAAGATATTTTCGATGATTTTGAAAAAAGAATTCTAAAGTTTATCAGAAGGTATAACTGCAAAAAGTATATTTTAGGAAAGATTGAAGAACAGGATTTCAGGTATAAATTGCATGATTATTCCTTATATATAAAAGAGCCGAATATTAAAGAGAGTTCCGGGGGATTGAGAGATTTTCACATTGTTTTATGGTTTTCCAAGGTTTTATTTGACACATTCGACCTTAATTTTTTTTATGAAAATAAGATATATCCAAGAGATGAGATAAAAAATCTTGAAAATTCTTATGATTTCCTTTTAAGAATCCGAAATGAACTTCATTTTACATTTCATACAAAAAAAGATATTTTAACATTTAATGAACAGCCGCTAATTGCAAGAAATCTTGGTTATAGACCTGGCATTGCCTCAAAAGCAGAAGCAAAATTAATGCAGGATTATTATCTGCATGCGAGAAATATTAGTCTTTTTAAGCATGATTTTATAGAAAGGTTTGCTTTCCCTAAACAACATAAAAAGAATAAGGTTTACCAGCTCGATGACGGGATACAATTAAATAATTCAGAAGAGCTTTCAATTAATAAATCAAATAAATCTTTCGCAAAAGAACCTGGTAAGTTATTTAAAGTTTTTAGTTATCAACAAAAATTTAACTGCCGTTTAAGTAATAAACTGAAAACAAAAATAAGAAAAGATATTAAATTCCTCGATGATTCACTAAGTAAAAATACATCTGCAAATGAGACTTTTCTATCGATTTTATCAAATAAGAAAAGTGTCGAGCCTGTTCTCCGGATAATGCACGAACTTGGAGTATTAGGCAGGTTGATACCGGAGTTCGGAAAGATTAACTGCTTTGTTTATTATGATAATTTCCACAAATATACTGCCGATGAGCATATTCTTTTGACATTCAAATATTTGGATAAAATATTGAAGAATTCCGAATTCGAACTGTACAAACTTTCCGAAGCGTTAAAAAATTTAGATGATATTAGCAGTCTTAGACTGGCATTATTATTTCATGATTTGGGAAAAATTTATGGACCTGACCATACAAAGAAAAGTCTTAAGCTTATACCAAAAATTGCAAAACGAATGAATCTTGGTCCATATCAAACTTCTTTGGTTGAATTCCTGGTAAGAAATCACCTTGTTATGTCGAGATTTATTCAGTCAAGAGACCTGAGTGACGAAGACAGTATTGCTGAATTTTCCAACATTGTCGCAAATCCTGAAAGATTACAAATGCTATTTATTCTGACTTATTGTGATATTAGTGCCGTAGGTCCGGGAGTTTGGACGAATTGGAAATATTCAATTTTATCTGAATTGACCAACAAAGCTATGAATTATATTACTCTGGATGAATACAAAGAAAACAGAATAGAGTATATGAGGTATTTAAGAGAGGATATAATTAACGAATGTAAAAATGAGTTTTCTATTAATGAAATTGAAGAACATTTAAAAAATATTCATGAAAAATATATTTATTCCACATCAGCAGTAACAATAAAGGAGCATTTAGGATTAATAAGAGAAGCAAAAAAATATGTTTTTTCCACAAATGTTGAAAACAAAGAAAAGTCCGGTATCACTGAATTTACAATTTGCTCGATAAAAGATAGAATCGGGCTGCTGGCAGATATTGTCGGGACATTAAGTTTTCATGAATTGAATATCTTGAGCGCGAAGGTTTTTACCAGAAAGGACGGCATAGCAGTCGATGAAATTAAAATTGTCGGAATTTTAAAAGAGGGCGAATGGAAAAGAATTAATGATGACCTTAAAAATGTTCTTCTGAAAGATTTGATTATAAATGAAAGGATAAAAAAACACAGGAAATATCTTAGAACAAAAAAGAAGAAAAAGTTAAAAATACTGACCGTTGTGAAATTTGACAATAAAACTTCGGAAGATTATACAATTATCGATATTGAAACCCAGGACAGAATGGGGCTGTTGTATTTGATTTTGAAAACTCTATCAGAACTGAACCTTAATATAGGATATGCTAAAATTTTCACAGAGGGAGACAAGGCTCTCGATGTATTCTATGTTGACGAAAATAAACATAAGATCAAAAACAGAAAAAAACTAAAAATGATTAAAGATACAATCACCGATGTTCTTTCAACGCAATTTATGTAACTCACTGTATTTTTTCATATATTGTACTTTTTATCTTTCAGTAATTGGCTGTTAGCTATTAGCTTTTGGCTATGAAAAAAACGAAATTCTGCATTTGAAGGAAAGTTTTCTGAAAGATTTAAAAAGCTTTAAAGAAAAACCACAATTGAATATTATATTAAGCTAAAAGCAAATAGCTAATAGCTAATAGCAAAAAAAACAAGCATAAACAGTGAAGAATAAAATAAGTTATATATATTCGAGAATATTATCAGAATCGGTTTTTGAAGAAAAAACAGCTAAAGCTCTTGTTAACATAGGTTTTTTGTATCCGGAAAATGTCTGGAATAATCTAATAAATATATTTAAGACAATAAGAGATATCGAAACAATTCCTGATAAATTTTTGTTGAAACTTCTTTCGGAAATCTCTGAATCTTTTGAACCCGACAGAGCACTGAATAATTTTGAAAAATTCATTACAAAAGTTGATTCTCCTGAAAAATATATAAATATAATTAAAGAAAGCGAAGAATTATTAAAAACTATTATCGCTCTATTTTCAGGAAGTCAGTTTCTTTCTGATATTGCAATTAAAGATGAAAATAATATAGAATATTTACTCAAGGAAAATCTTAACGTTCCAAAAAGGAAAGAAAAACTCCATAATGAGATTAAAAGAATATTATCTTATACTAATAGAGCGGAAGAAAATTATTCAATAATAAGAAAATTCAAAAACAGGGAATATTTACGCGTTGGATTACGAGATTTACTTCGGAAAGGTGATTTAACCGAGATTGTAAAGGAATTTTCTAATATTGCCGACGTGTGTTTGCAGCGTGTTTATGAAATATGTGAAAATGATTTTATTAAAAGATACGGCGAACCGTTTTATTATACATCAGATGGAGAAAAGCGGAAATCAGAATTTACAATACTTAGTCTTGGAAAATTAGGCGGACGTGAATTAAATTTTAGTTCTGATATCGATATTCTTTATCTCTATTCATCTGATAAAGGAGAAACTCAAAGAACTAAAAAGAATTCAAATGAATATGATACGGGGATTAAGCTTCATCAATATTATATGAAATTGTCTCAGATGATAACTAACGTTATAGGTGAAATAACGGAAGATAGTATTATGTTCAGGGTTGATTTAAGGTTGCGACCCGAAGGTAAAAAGGGAGATATTGCCTATTCTCTGAGAAGTTATGAAATCTATTATGAATCCTGGGGTGAAACGTGGGAAAGACAGGCACTCCTTAAAGCAAGGGTTTCAGCCGGCAGTCAATCTCTTGGAAATAAATTTCTCAAGCTCATTCATCCCTTCATATATAGAAAATATCTTGATTTTACATCAATCGAAGAAATAAGAAAGGTGAAGGAACGGATAGACGCTACCTTATTAATAAGAGGGAAAGATATAGAGAATATCAAGTTAGGACACGGAGGGATAAGAGAGATTGAATTTTTTGTTCAATCATTTCAATTGATTTTTGGCGGGAGATACGAATTACTTCAGGAAACTAACACCTTAAATGTACTTAAGAATTTATTAATTTTAAAATTTATTAATGAAAATGATTATAAAAAAGTTTCTGAAGCCTATATATTTTTGAGGGAGTTAGAAAATCGTATCCAATTATCTTATGGTATTCAGAAGCATATTATTCCTGAGGATGCTAATGAGAGAAAAGCCTTAGCAAGAAAAATGGGAATGTCCGATTACAATAAAGAAAGGTCGGTTAATAGATTAATAGAAATTTATAATTATCATATCAAAAATGTAAGAGAGAGATATGATTCACTTTTTTACAAAGAAAAAGAAGAAAGAACTCCTTATTTTATTATATCTTCAGAAGACAAAGAGGAGGCAATAGAATACTTGCAGGATTTTAATATATCGGATGCTGAAAAAGCAATTCTTACAATTATTAATTTACGTGAAGGAGAATTATTTATACATCCTTCTGAGAAAAGCAAGATATTATTTGATAAGCTGCTTCCAAAATTACTAAAAGAAATAAGTGTGCTTCCAGAACCTGATCTTGCACTTTCAAACTTTGAAATGTTTGTTAAATCAAGCGGTTCAAGAGAGAATTTATATTCATTTATGCTTGAAAATGATAAAGTAAGAGAACTGCTTTTTACTCTTTTTGGAATGAGCAAGTTTTTATCCGATATATTGATTCGTCATCCGGAATCTTTTGATAGTATTTTAAATCCCGATGAATGGTTAGTATCAAAAAGTAAAAAACAACTTTATGAGCAATTATTAAAATCTATATCAAAAATTATTATTTTCGATAAAAAGCTGGATGAGATGAGAAGATTCAAAAAGATTGAAGAATTGAAAATTGGACTCAGGGATTTTTCTTTAAATGTGGATTTAATGGATGCATTTCGTGACCTGTCTAATCTAGCGGATGTTTATTTGGAATGTGCATTAAATATTTCAAAAGATAAATTATCGAAAAAGTACGGTATCCCTGAAATTGAAAGAAATCCAAAGAAAATAGAATGTCCAATAACTATCATAGGACTTGGGAAATTAGGTGGACAAGAGCTTGATTTTGGCTCCGACCTTGACCTTATTTTTGTTTATGAAGATGATGGCACCACCTCAGGAATTATTGATGAAAATTCTCTAAAGAAGAATGTCATTCCAAATCATATTTATTTTCAAAAATTATATGAAAATATTTATAACGTTGTTTCAAGTTTAACAGAAGCGGGATATGCTTATAAGATAGATTTAAGACTTCGTCCCGAGGGTAAAAAGGGAGCAACAGTTCTTTCTATGAAAAGGTTTGAAGAATATTTTAATACTCGTGCGGAAACCTGGGAAAGACTGGCTTTGATAAGGTCTCGAATTGTTGCAGGAAACGTTGAACTGGGTAACAAATTCATCGATATTACACAAAAATTCATATATGAAAATAAGTTAGTAAAAGAAAACATTTTAGAAATCAATCATATAAGAGAAAGAATAGAAAAAGAACTTGCTGAAGAAAATGAACATAAGAAGGATTTTAAGCACGGCTATGGTGGTATTGTTGATATTGAATTTATCGCTCAGACACTTCAATTAAAATATGGAAGTGAATTTAAAGAACTTCGAATATCAAACACTGTTAAAGCTTTAAAATCCCTCGAAAAAAGAAAAATATTAAGTACGACAGATTCTGAAAATATTTTAGATGCGTATAGGTTTTTACGACGAATTGAAAACAGACTCCGGATTATTCATGATACTTCACTTCATTCTTTCGATGTATCAGCAAGTGTGACAGATACGCTCGCTGTCAGAATGGGTTATAAAAAAGGAAAAAGAGGTGGAGCCGGAGAGATTTTAATAAAGAAATATAATAAACATACGGGAAAAATCAGAAATATTTTTAAAAAGGTTTTTGATAAATTATTATCAGAGAAATGATTGAAGCAAGTAAAATCGGAATGAAAGTTATATATGATGAATCAAAAATCGGACGATTCAACTATAAAAGGTTTTCGCCCGAGGATAGAATACGCTTAAGAGAACTCCGTATAAAGATAGCTGAATTGTGGCTGCCTGAAAAAGAAACGGAGATAAAAAAATGGAGAATAAAAGTCGGAATAAATTCCTTTGAAGGATTGAAATCTTTTGCTGATTTATCAAGAAAACAGAAGCAAGTTTTTTTTAATCAGGCTCATAAATTTATCGAGGAGATACATACAGAAGAATTAAGACATCCTGTGGATATTAATATACCTATTGAAGAAAAACGAAAATACTATCGTTTTATCCTGGGGATTAACGTGGAATCAAAGCCTGAAGAAATAAAGAGGAGTTACCGAAGACTTGTTCAGATCCATCATCCCGACCATGGCGGTGAAGCGGAAATTTTTATTAAAATAAAAGAAGCGTATGAGAATTTAGTTAGGAGTTAAGAGTTAGGAGTGGTATGTATGAGTGAGAGTATTGCTGTTAAGAAAAGTTATGATTTCGCGATGAGAATCGTTAAATTATTTCAATATTTGAATAATGAAAAAAAAGAGTTTGTATTATCCAGACAGGTTTTAAAAAGTGGAACCTCAATTGGCGCTGATGTTGAGGAAGCCCATGGCAGTCAATCGGATAAAGATTTTATTTCGAAGATGACAATTGCTTACAAAGAAACCAGAGAAACACATTATTGGTTAAGACTGATGCGGGATACTAAAATAATTGAAGAAAAACCCATAAATTCATTGATAAATGATTGTGAAGAACTATTAAAAATAATAGGTTCTATCTTAAAAACTATGAAAAACAAAACAAATTCCTAATTCTTAACTAAATAAATTGTATTCTTAACTCCTAACTATATTAGAATCTATGTCCCACAGAGAGATATATTTTATCTTCGCCATAGGAAATATGTCCGTAAGAAATCTCGATTGGAATAAATGGCACATTAATTGCGAATCCACCTCCAATTCCATGACGGAAATTTTTAAAAACAATATTTCTATCGGTGTTGAAAATTCCAGCGATGTCATACCTGGTATTTAAATAAGTATCAAAAAAATTTGGAATAGATAGTTTAATTCTAAATTCAAAACTTCCACTAATTAATGTTCTTCCGTGAAGTTCGTTTTCTTTAACTCCGAAAAATGATTTGTCACCGCCAATCCTGAATCTTTCTGAAAAAGGAAGGGTTTTATCTGCTAAACCGACAGCGAAACGAGGATGAATAGTATATTTGTCTTTTATTGTCAAATAAGATTCTGAATAAAGAAATATTTTGGAATAAGATACCTTCCCTCCGAGGATTTTTGCAGCTCTCTGGTAATAAATATGGTAAAAACTTCCTTTATCCGGAAATGGATATTTATCTTGAGTATCAGCTATCGACCGTAATGTAAATGTCCGTAAGTCCAATGATTCATTGTATTGAGCAATGGGAAATGTCAGCAAATCAATGTTTTCCATTTTGAATTCAAAAGTAACAGCGCCGAATCTTTCCATCTGTTGTCCAATGGAAAATATACTTCCTCTCCTTGTGTCATTGTATGTGCCATGTATTCCTGTATCATATCGCAAGAAATTTTTATTTTTTTTGTAATAAAAACTAAAATCATAAGTAAGGTATGTCTTAAATATTCTATCGGCTCTTAACTTTAAAAGTGCTAATTGGTCATTTGGACCATATTGAAATTGCATAATAGTTTTAGCACCGATTCCAAAAGTGTTGTCATATTTGAATTCGAACAATTCCCTTGTGTTTCTTTCCAGGTCATACCTTACACCGAATTTTGCGATTGAATATTTTTTTTCAATGAGTCTTATTACAATAATAGGATGCGGATTTTCACTGAATATACTTAAAAATACCCTTTCGAATAATCCTGTGCTGAAGATATTAGTAATTCCCTGTGCGGCTTTTTTTAAATTGAAAATTTCACCTTCGTTAAGCGGGAATTCTCTTAATATAACATGCTTCCTTGTCTTATAATTTCCAATTATTTCTATAGAACCAAAGACCCCTTCGTCTATTTTGATAGTGAGTGTTCCGTTTGTCTTATTAAATTCTGCTGATTTGATTGCTGCAAGAGAATAATCATATTTTCTGTAGAGTTTTATTATATTATGATAATCATCAATCCAAAACGGTGAATTAAAGATATTTTCGGTTTTGTTTTTCATAACGGAAAGTATCTCCTCATCAGAAATAACTTCATTTCCATTAATTATAATCTCATTTATTATAGGGTTTTCTTCGAGGATAAATGTAATTTCTGCGTTGTCCGAAGATGTGGAAATTGATGCTTTAACATCTGAAAAATATCCGGAATTATATATCTCTTTCAGAATATTAGTGATTTCACGTTCAGAAGTAAACTCCTTTTTTTTAATACTTATCAAAGAACGTACAGTTTCCGGATTTCTGTTGTATAGACCCTTAATATATATTTCCTTCAAAAAGAATTTATCATCACTTTCATTATGGGAATCAGATGTAAGAAAACTTTTTAATTCGTCAATTTTTGATATTGCTGCCAGATATCCTGCCTCGATATTTTCGTCAATCGTAGTAAAATCAGTAGCCAGTATATCTCCGAGTTCAGGTTGAATTACTAAATCCGAATTTTTTAAAGACGATTCATTTATCGGGCGCTGCATTATAGCAATAACCTGGTCTGCTTGTTCCCAGGGAAGAAATAAATTATCCTTTTTTCTTAAAGGAGAAACTGTATTAACAATAATGACAATATCACTCCCCATATCTTTAACAACATCACTTGGTATATTGCTGACTAATCCGCCTTCAACAAGCATTTTTCCGTCTATTTCCACAGGAGAAAAGAGCAGCGGAATTGCAATACTGGAGAGCATAACCTGACTCAAATCACCATTACCGATTATCTCCCTTTCACCGGTTAAAAAATTGGTTGCAACTGCCCTAAATGGGATTTTAAATTTATTAAAATCTCTTGGCAGATTATAACATGAATTTATTACAAGATCATTTAAAATGCTTGAAAGTCTTTGACCTGCAGAGATTGATTTAGGAAGGTATGGTTTGAATCCATCAAATCTTATCTGAAATAGGGAAATATCCTGTTTTTGACCCAGAAACAAGTCCCTTCTTCTGGGTCTGTCGAAGTATAGTTTGTTCCATTCTATTTTTTTTGCCAGCTCTTCCAGCTCTGATGGACTGTAGCCAACAGCATACAATCCCCCTATTATACTTCCAATACTCGTTCCTGCAATATAATCAACAGGAATATTGTTTTCTTCAAATGCTTTTAAAACTCCGATATGCGCAAATCCACGGGCTCCACCACCGCTTAAAGTCAAACCTATCTTTGGTGCAGATATTCCTTTAACAGGCAGATTCTTAATTTGTAATATTCTTGAATGCTCATACGAAAGTTCCAATACCTTCGTTTCTTCACCATAAATCGGAACAATTATTATAAATAACAAAATAATTATAAACATTTGTTTATAATGTAAGTTACGAATATTCAACCTATTAATTATTCATCTATAACTTTAGATTTTAATAAATATTTTCCTTTTTGTCAATTGTTTTGTTGAAATCTAAAAATTCCTATTAATAAAAAATGTCTCCGTTAAGTAACTACAATTAGTTATTGTTTCTAAAGATTTTCTTTCTATAAAATACGTTCCCTTTTTCGTAACATCAACTTATGATAAATCCTGTATCATTAACCTTTTCCTGCCATTGTTGAATTTTTATGGTTAATTTTCCTATAATGTCTTCATATTGACCTAAATAAAACAGATTAGTCGTTTCCCAGGGATCTTTATTTAAATTAAACAATTGGTTTTTATCATTGTCACTTAAACACAGTTTCCAGCCTTCGGGTGACAGGACTGTTCGTATATAAGAGCTTAAAGCTCTCTCTACTTCCGATTTTACATTGAATTTTCCCGATGGCTGTGAGGACGGATTCCATTCTATAAAAACATGGTCTTCCAGTGCATTATTCCCCTGCATCATTGGAATCAATGTTTGACCTGTAAATCCATTGCTTGATTCGGCATTCATTAAATCTAAAAGTGTTGGAACCATATCGATATGACTTACACGCTCTTTTATAACAGTCTGTCTCCTTCCAAACTTTGGGATCCTCATCAGCCAGGGAACCTTTACCGACTCTTCGTACATAACAGTTTTAGCCAGGAGTCTGTGTGACCCCATCATATCACCATGATCGCTGGTATAAACCACAATAGTATTATCAGCAAGTCCCTGGTCTTCAAGAGTCTTTAAGATTACACCCACACTTAAATCTACCTGAGTTACTAATCCCCAGTAATTGGCAATCAAACGCCTCCACCCGGTTTCTGTTTTCAGGTCATGCCCTTCGAAACCATCCCGATAATATCTTTCACGCAATAGACGGTAACGTAAAGGCTCATCTTCTTCCAGAGGATCATTAAAGTTCTCAGGTAAATCAATCCCATCTGTTTTATGCTCATCGTTCAATGGACCGAAAAACGGCATGTGTGGTTCGAGAAAATTGATATATAACATAAACGGCTCATTACGATGACGTTTTAAAAAATCGCAGGCATTTAGTTCAAGGAACTTTGGTTTGCAGTGCTCTATAGGAAGACGGACTGCAAATCTCCTGCTGAAGTCATCGCGGGACGTATCTGCTTCATAGCCAAGTTCCTTTAAGAAATGACAGTAACTGCTCTTTTGATTTCGGTCTTTTCCTTCACGATAATATTTCCAATACCCATCCTCCATACTTACCCATTCCTCGAAACCGTGCTGTGGAAAGATTTCATCTCCTAAATGCCATTTTCCGAAGTAACCTGTACGATATTCCGGATCATTAATGATTTCCGGAAAGCATTGCACTTCTTCCGGTAAAGGAATATTATTTTCAGTACATTTATTGGAATGGGGCCAGAGTCCTGTCATAACCGTTGACCTCGATGGAGTGCATACCGGTTGACTAACATAAGCATTTTGAAAAACAAAACTTTCATCGGCTAACTTATTTAGATTCGGTGCATGAATTTTGCGATTTCCATATATGCTCATCGTATCCGCCCGCTGTTCATCCGTCCAGACAAAAAGCAAGTTTGGTTTATCGGTTTTTTTACTGCAGTTA